>LNFM01005242.1_pt1 | contig 22721 bp, 16 predicted proteins | sample 596031 | NCBI WGS metagenome assembly LNFM01 (sample SAMN04254537, study PRJNA301005) | activated carbon metagenome | isolation source: dual media filters at the Ann Arbor, Michigan drinking water treatment plant | place: USA: Ann Arbor | reverse complement strand
CGGGCGGGATCGAGGCGCCGATCGTCAGCCGGATCGACATCGAAGGCCAGGCGATCATGAACTTCTCGGTCACCGCGCCGAACATGACGCTGGAAGAACTGTCGTGGTTCGTCGACGACACCATCACCCGGTCGTTGCAGGGCCGCCCCGGCATCGGCCGGGTTGACCGCTATGGCGGGGCCGAACGCGAGATCCGTATCGAGCTTGACCCGGTCAAGCTGAACAGTTTCGGCATCACGTCGCTGGCGGTTTCGGGGCAGTTGAGCCAGACCAACATCGACCTCGGGTCGGGCCGGTCCGAGATCGGTTCGGGCGAGCAGGCAATCCGGACTCTGGGCGATCAGGCCACGGTGGACCAACTGGCCGCGACGACCATCGCCCTGCCCTCGGGCCGCTTCGTGCGACTGACTGATCTGGGTGAGATCGTCGACACCTACAAGGAAGTCCGCTCTTTCAGCCGCTACAACGGCAACGAGGCGGTGACCTTTTCGGTGTTCCGCGCCAAGGGCGCGTCGGAGATCAGCGTTGCGGAAACCACCAACGCGGCGCTGGACGGGGTGCGCGCGGCGCATCCGGATGTGACGATCACGATGATCGACGACACGGTGTTCTACACCTACGGCAACTATGAAAGCGCGATCCATACCCTGCTCGAAGGATCGATCCTGGCCGTGCTGGTGGTGTTCCTGTTCCTGAAGAACTGGCGGGCGACCCTGATCACGGCGGTGGCCTTGCCGCTGTCGGCGATACCGACCTTCTATGTGATGGACCTGCTGGGCTTTTCGCTGAACCTTGTCAGTTTCCTCGCGATCACGCTGGCGACCGGCATCCTTGTCGATGACGCCATCGTCGAGATCGAGAACATCGCGCGCCATATCCGAATGGGCAAATCGCCCTACCGCGCCGCAATCGAGGCGGCGGACGAGATCGGGCTGGCGGTGATCGCGACCACGTTTACCATCGTCGCGGTGTTCGTGCCGGTGTCATTCATGCCGGGGATTCCGGGGCAGTATTTCCGACAGTTCGGGCTGACGGTGGCAATTGCGGTGCTGTTCTCGCTGGCGGTGGCGCGACTGATCACGCCGATGATGGCGGCCTACCTGATGAGCGCGAAAGACGCCGAAGGCCATGAGGAAAAGGACGGCGCCTTCATGCGCGGTTACATGCGTCTGGTCAGCGCCACGACGAAGGTGCGCCGGTTGCCAAAGCTGGGGTGGCGGTTCCCGACCTATTACATCACCATGGTGGTCGCGATTGTCGTGGTGATCTTCTCGATCACCGCCATGCTGCGTGTGCCCGGCAGCCTGTTCCCACCAGAGGATGTGAGCCGGGTGTCGATCTCGGTCGAACTGCCGCCGGGATCAAGCATCGAACAGACCCGGATCACCACGGACGCGATGCGCGACGCGATCAAGGATGTCGAAGGCGTCAAAAGCGTGCTGGTGGTTGGCGGGGCATCGCCCACGGGCGATGTCGACGTGCGTCGTGCCAGCGTGTCGGTGATCCTTGATCGGCTTGACAACGGCTTTGCGCGGAAACTGTCTGACCTTGGTCAGGCGCTGCCGCTGATCGGGCCGTATCTGCCCGAGGCCCCGGCGGATGGCCGGGTGCGTCCGCAGAACGAGATCGAAGCCGAAATCTTTGCGAACCTGCGCGCGGTGCCGGATGTGCGGACGTTCAAGCTGAACGACCGTGGCGAACGCGACATCAGCTTTTCGGTGCTGTCGTCGAATGAAGCGGACCTGAACCTGGCGGTGCAAAAGCTGGAAGCGGCGCTGTCGGGCGAGCCTTTGCTGGCCAACGTCGCCTCGGAAGGCGCCCTGCCCCGGCCTGAAATCCAGATCACGCCCCGGTTGGACGAGGCAGCGCGGCTGGGCATCACGACGCAGGCGATTGCCGCCGTGGTGCGCGTGGCGACGATAGGTGACTTCGACGCGGCGCTGGCAAAACTGTCGATCGACGACCGGCAGATCCCGGTCAGGGTGCGGCTGGCAGATGCCTGGCGCGAGGACCTGTCGCGCATCGCGTCGCTGCAACTCACCACGGCGACCGGTGCTACGGTGCCGCTGTCGGCGGTGGCGGATATCTCGATTGCCGAAGGGCCTGCGGCGGTGGAACGGTTGAACCGCGAGCGCATCGCCACCATCGGTGCGGGCCTGCCGGTTGGCGTGGCGCTGGACACCGCGACCGCGCGGTTCAACGAGATCGTGGCCACGGTCGAATTGCCGGCCTCGGTTCGGGTGGCACCAGCGGGCGATGCCGAAGTTCAGGCCGAACTGATCGGCAGCTTTGTCGACGCGATGGTGATGGGCCTTATGCTGGTGCTGGCCGTGCTGATCCTGTTGTTCCGTTCAGTCATCCAGCCGTTCACCATCCTTCTGTCGCTGCCTTTGGCGATCGGCGGCGTGGCGGCGGCGCTGATCATCACCAACAACCCGCTTTCGATGCCGGTTCTGATCGGCATCCTGATGTTGATGGGGATCGTGACGAAGAACGCCATCCTGCTGATCGACTTTGCCATCGAGATGCGCGCGCGCGGCTTGAAGCGGGTTGAGGCGGTGATCGAGGCTGGCCACAAGCGGGCGCGTCCGATCGTGATGACGTCGATCGCGATGTCGGCAGGGATGCTGCCTTCGGCGCTTGGCGTGGGCGAAGGCGGGTCGTTCCGCGCGCCGATGGCGATTGCGGTGATCGGCGGCATCATCGTCTCGACGGTGCTGAGCCTTGTCGTGGTGCCGTCGTTCTATTTGATCATGGACGATCTATCGCGTCTCCTCAGCAAGATCTTCAGCCGGATGGTCGGCAAGAAGGAAGCCGAGCCGGAAAACCCGGAAGCCTTCGTGCTGGCCGAACGGATCGAGCGGGGTCAGGAAGAACTGGCAGCCTTGCAAGGCCGGCTGGCCGCGCTGGAGGAACGGGTCAGCGGCAAGCGGCAGACGGCGCTGCACGTTGCGGAGTGACGGGCGTGGGCCGGGACGTCACGTCCCGGTCGGCCAAAGCCGCGCCGCATCTTCTGCGCTGTAGCGGCCAAGGCGGATATCTTCGGCGATGAGGGCGGGGTCGCGGGCCGAGGGCGCACCGTAGCCGCCGCCGCCCGGAGTGCGGACACGGACCCGGTCGCCGGGCTTCAGGGCAATGTCCTGCGCCTTTGACAGATGTTCAGGGATAAGCGTTTCGCCGCCGCGGATCACCTCGACCCGGTTCACCGCACCATCCTGCCCACCGAGCGCGCCTTGCGGACCGACGCGGCCGTGATCCATCACGAAACTGGCGCGGGCCTCGCCGCGCAGAAGCTCGATCTCGTAATCAAGGCCGAAGCCGCCCCGGTGCTGCCCTGCCCCGCCCGACCCTTCGTGCAGCGCATAGCGACGGTAGAGGACCGGGTAGGTCTGCTCCATGATCTCGACCGGGGGAGCTTTTGAGATGCCGATGGTGGAACAGCCGTTGGCGAGCCCGTCGTGCAAGACATTGCCGCCGTAGCCTCCGCCGGAAATCTGGTACATCACATAATCGCGGCCCTTTTCAGGGTCATGCCCGCCAAGGCCGAAGTTGCCGGAAGTGCCTGCCGGGGCGGCGGTGACGTGAGTGGGCAAGGGCTGCACCAAAGCCGCGAACACCGCTTCGGCGATGCGCTGCGACACTTCGGCGGCGCAGCCGGACACCGGGCGCGGGTATTGCGCATCAAGGAAGGTGCCTTCGATGCCAGTGATCGTGAGAGGCTCGAACGCACCGGCAGAGATTGGCACATCGGGGAAGATGTGCCGCATGGCGAGGTAGACGGCGGAATAGGTCGTGGCACGGACCGAGTTCATCGGCCCGATACAGGGTTTTGACGACTGCGCGAAGTCGAAGGTAAGCGCATCGTTGGCCTTGGTCACGGTCAGTGCAATGGTCAGCGGCTGGTTCACCACACCATCGCTGTCGACAATGGCGGTGGAGCGGTAGGTACCGTCGGGGATGAGGCCGATCATCGCGCGCATCTGTTTGGCGGCGAGGCGGCGCATTTCGGCGATGGCTTCGGTCACGGTCGCGTCGCCGTAGCGGTCGAGGAGCGTGGCGAGGCGCTCGGCACCGACAAGAAGTGCCGAGGCCTGCGCCTTGACGTCACCGATGCGCTGTTCGGAGACGCGGATGTTGGAGCTTATGATCTGGTAGATCTCGGTATCCAGCTGGCCCTTCTTGAACAGCTTGACCGGCGGGATGCGCAAGCCTTCCTGTTCGGCGCTGATTGCGGAGGCGGAAAACCCGCCCGGCACCGCGCCGCCCGTGTCCGGCCAGTGGCCGGTGTTGGATAGCCAGCAGAATATCTTGCCCTCGCGGTAGACGGGCATGGCGAACCGCACGTCCATCAGGTGCGTGCCGCCGAGGTAAGGGTCGTTGACGATGTAGATGTCACCCGGCTGCGGTGCGGCGGTCACGCCTTGTGCAATGCGTTCAAGAATGGTGCGGGTGGAAAACTGCATGACGCCGACGAAAACCGGCAAGCCTTTGGAGCCTTGCGCGATCAGGCTGCCGTCGGTGGCGGAATAGATGCCATCGGAGCGGTCGTCGGCCTCGGCTATCACCGGGGAGAAGGCGGCGCGCGAGAAAGTCAGGTCCATCTCGTCGCAGACCTGCTGGAGACCGGCCTGAATGACAGCGAGGGTGACGGGGTCGATCATTGCGGAACCTTCACGATCAGGTTGCCGTCAGCGTCGGAGGTGACGGTGCAGCCGGGGTCGATGATGCTGGTGGTGTCCATCTGTTCGATGATCACGGGGCCGGTGAGGCGCAGATCGAGCGGCAGGTGGTCGCGCCAGTAGACGGGTGTGTCGTACCAGCCGTCGAACCAGACGCGGCGGGTGTCGGTGGGCGTGGCGGCGCTCTGTCGCCCTGCGGGGTCAATGAGGCGCGAGAGGTCAAGCTCGGCGCGCTGGCCGATGACGGAGGTGTTGAGGTTGACGAGGTTGGCGCGGATCGTCGGCAGATCTACGCGGAAGCGGGCGTGGTAGGCTGCCTCGAACAGGCGCTGCAAGTCTTCACGGCTGGGTGTGGCAGACGGCAACGCGACACGCAGGAGGTGGGTCTGGCCGACGAACTGCATGTCGGCGGAATATTCGGCGCGGGTGTCGGTGAGCGTGATCTTTTCGGCAGCGATCAGACGACGGCCTTCGGCCTCTTGCGCCGCGAGGACGGAGTGAAGGTCGGCCATGTCGGCGGTATCGAGCGGGCGGTTGACGGTGCGGACGAAATCGTGCCGCAGGTCGGCCACCACGCAGCCGAGGGCGTTGGTGATGCCGGGGCGGGCGGGGATCAGGACATGGGGGATGGCAAGCTCGCGGGCCAGCGCCACGGCATGCAGCGGCCCTGCCCCGCCGAAAGCGAACAGCGCGAAGTCGCGGGGGTCGGCGCCGAGCGAGATCGAGACCATGCGGATCGCGCCCGCCATATGGGTGTTGGCGATGCGGATCACGGCCTCGGCGGCCTGTTCGGTGGAGAGGCCGAGGGGTTTGCCGATCTGGTCCTGCATCGCCCGACGCGCGGCGTCGGCAGCCTGTCCGAAGCGGGCGGCGGGAAGGCGACCAAGGATGAGGTTGGCGTCTGATATCGTGACACGGGTGCCGCCGCGACCATAGCAGATCGGGCCGGGGGTGGAGCCGGCGCTTTCGGGGCCGACGCGCAGCATCCCCCCGGCGTCGATCCGCGCGATGGAGCCGCCGCCAGCGCCGACGGTGCGGACATCGACCATCGGGACGTGGATCGGCATGGCATATTCCACCTCGATCTCGTTCGAGACCGGGGCGATACCCTGCTTGATCATCGCGACATCGGTCGAGGTGCCGCCCATGTCGTAGGTCAGAAGGTTGGGCAAGCCAGCCCGCCTGCCAGTCGCGACGGCAGCCATCACGCCTGAGGCCGGGCCGGACATGACGGTCTTGACCGCTTCGCGTCCCACGTCCTTGGCGGCGACCATGCCGCCGTTGCCGTTCATCACCAGAAGGTCGCGGGCATAACCTTTCGCCGCCAATTGCTCGGCCAACCTCGCGACGTAGCGTTCCAGCAGGGGCTGGACCGAGGCGTTGACGGCAGCGGTCACACCGCGCTCGTATTCGCGGCTTTCGGAGAGGAGCGCGTGGCCCATCGTGATGTAGCGGTTTGGCCAGATCTCGGCAGCGATCTCGGCGGCGCGGAGTTCGTGGGCGGGGTTGGCGTAGGCGTGGAGGAAGTGGATGACGAGGCTTTCGCAGCCTTGGTCTTTCAACTGCCGGACGGCGGCGCGGAGGGCATTTTCGTCAAGGGGCGTCAGGACACGGCCCTTCGCGTCCATCCGTTCGGGGATTTCCAACCGGAGGTCGCGGGGGATCACAGGCGTGAAGGTACCGTGCATTCCGTAGGCGTGGGGCCGGGTGCGGCGGCCAAGCTCCAGCACGTCGCGAAAGCCCATCGTTGTAATGAGGCCGGTCTTGGCCAGCGCGCGTTCGAGGACGGCGTTGGTGGTGGTCGTGGTGCCGTGCACGATGAGATCGATGCCGGCAAGGTCTGCCCCGGCAGCCTCGAACGCCGCCAGCACCCCGCCCGACTGGTTCGGCAGCGTGGTCGGAACCTTGGCGAGACGCACCCCGCCTGAGACCGGATCGAAGATCACGAGGTCGGTGAAGGTGCCGCCAACATCGACGCCTGCGACAAGTCCTGTCATTCACACACCCACATAGGTTCGAAACGCCGGAGCGTCAGTGGCAAGACCGGCAACCGGAAGGGTTTCGGCGATGTGACCGCCGACCATGAAGGCGACACGGTCAGCCATTTTCAGCACCGCGTCGACGCGCTGTTCCACAAGGACGATTGCGGTGCCTTCTGCGCGCAAGGTCAGCACGGCCTGCTGGATGAGGGCGATCATCGAGGGTTGCAGCCCCTCGGTCGGCTCGTCGAGGAGGAGAACCTTCGGTTCGAGGCAGAGCGCACGGGCGATGGCGAGCATCTGCTGTTCGCCGCCGGAAAGCGTCGAAGCGGTCTGGTCGAGCCGTTCGCGAAGGCGCGGAAAGAGCGTCAGGATGCGGTCGAGGCGCGCGGGGTTGTGGCCTTTGACAAGATCACCGACGGCGAGGTTTTCGGCCACGGTCAGCGGGCCGAAGAGGCGGCGGCCTTGCGGGACGTAGGCCACGCCACGCTTTGGCACCTCGTGCGGTGGCAAGGATTGCAGGGGCGCGCCGTCCAGCATGACCGTGCCGGAGGTCGCGGGAACGAGGCCCATCAGGCATTTCAGAAGCGTGGACTTGCCCACGCCGTTGCGGCCCATGATGCAGGTGACCTGCCCCGGCTCGGCCAGAAAATCGACACCGTGAAGCACCGTGACAGGGCCATAGCCCGCGGTGAGTGAGGTCACCTCAAGCGCCAAGATAGGCCTCTTGCACGGCTGGGTTGGCGCGAATTTCGGCCGGCGTGCCGGTGGCGAGGACCTGACCGAAATTGAGGACGGTGATGTGGGTCGCAAGGTCCATGACAAGATCCATGTTGTGTTCGATCAGCAGGACGGTGGTGGCGGGAGCAAGGCTGCGGACAAGCGCCTTGAACCCTTCGATTTCCGATGCGGCCAGACCTTGCGTGGGCTCGTCGAGGATCAGAAGGCGCGGGTTGAGGGCAAGGCCCATCGCCAGTTCAAGAAGGCGCTGATGGCCATAGCTGAGGGTTTGCGCCTCCTTCTCGGCCAAGGTCTCAAGCCCGACCCGGACAAGGGCCGCGCGGGTTTTCGCCGACAGGGCACCCGCGCCGTGGGATTGCACCGCGAGGGCGACGTTGTCGAACACCGTCATGCGCGGAAAGATCGAGGTGATCTGAAAGGTGTAGGCGATGCCCTTGCGCACACGGGCATGGGCCGGAAGGCGGGTGATGTCCTCGCCCGCCAGCATGATCGTGCCTGACTGCGGCAGGCGGCGGCCGGAAAGGAGGCTGACGAAGGTGGTCTTGCCAGCGCCGTTCGGGCCGATGAGGGCGTGAATCTCGCCCGCGTTCAGGATGAAATCGACACCGTCGACGGCACGCAGGCCGCCGAAATGCAGGGTGAGGTCGCGGGTTTCGATCAAGGGAGCCATTTGACCCACCTTTCCCGGATCGTGCCGAGGATGCCCTTCGGCGCAAAGAGGACGAGGGCGACGAGCGCTGCCCCGACGAGGAAGAGGTAGGCCGAGGTCAGGCCCGAGGTCGCCTCGATCAGGGTGAACATCAGGGCGGCACCAAGGAAGGGTCCGATCACCGTCCCTGCCCCGCCCAGCAGGACATAAAGCATCGGCAGGATGGAATACTGGATCGTGGCGAAGCTGGCCCCGACATAGCCGAAGAGAATGGCATAGGCCGCGCCCGACGCCCCGGCGTAAAGGCCAGACAGGACAAGGACAGTCAGCTTCACCGTGAAGGGGTTGTAGCCAAGCATGCGGCTGCGTTCCTCGTTCTCGCGCATGGCGACCATGGTGCGGCCAAAGGGCGAGCGGACGACGATCAGGCAGATCAGCATGGCGGCGGCGAAAAGCAGGAAGGCGAAGGTGTAGCGGTAGCCATCAAGTGCCAGGTCAAGGCCGGCGAGGGTTCGGCCTGCGGTTTCGATCACGAAACCCTCGTCGCCGCCTGTATAGGGCGCGAGGTAGAGGATGGTCAGATAGCCGGCCTGCGCGAACATTAGGGTGACGATCATGAAGCTGACCCCGGCGGTGCGCAGGGCGAGGAGGCCGACGGCGGCGGCGACCACGCCACCGGCAATCAGGCCCGTGATCAGCGCGGGCGCTGCGGTCCATTCCAGCAGGTAGTTTGGCACGCCCATGCCATACATGCCCGCCGCGAAGAAAAGCGCGTGGCCAAGGCTGAGCAGGCCGGTGTAACCGAAGGCGAGGTTGTATCCCATCGCGAACACGGCCAGCACCATGATGCGGGCGAGATTGGTGGCGTAATAGGGTGGCAGCAAGAATTGCGCGACGTAAAGCGCCACCAGCAGCGCCAGATGCAGGGTCCAGACCTTTGCGCCCACCGTCATGTCCTGGCCCCGAACAGGCCCTGCGGGCGGAACACCAGCACCATCGCGACCAGCAGCGTGGCGATGATCTTGGCAAGGGTGGGCGAAAAGAACATCGAGATCACGCCGTCGGAAAGGCCGATGATGAGGGCGGCAATCACCGTGCCGCGCAAGCTGCCAAGGCCACCGATGATGACGACGATGAAGGAAAGCAGAAGCGGGTCACCCCCCATCAGGTAATGCGCCTGCTGAATCGGGACGATCAGCACACCGGCCAGTGCCGCAAGGCCCGCACCGAAGGCAAATGTACCCATGTAGACGCGGTCGACGTTGATGCCGAAACTTTGCGCGGTGGTGCGGTCCACCTGCGTTGCGCGCATGATGAGGCCGGCACGGGTGCGGGTCATGATTGCCCAAAGGCCAAGAAGAACGAGGATCGCGGCCAGGATCACGAAAAGCTTGTAGCCGGAATAGCCGAACCACGGCAGCTGGATGCGCCATTCGAAGGGTGCGGTCACCGGGTTGGCGTTAGGGCCGTAGATGCTGAGCGTGGCCTGCTGGATCATGTAGAGAAGACCGATGGTGGCGACGATGGTGGCCTCCGGGTCGTAGTTCAGGCGTTTCAGGATCAGGCCGTCGGCGGCCGCCGCGAGGGCTGCCACCAAAAGCGGCGCGAGGATGAGGGCCGCGGCAAAGGCCACGGCGGGCGGACCGGGCATGAAGGCCGCGACCGCCCAGGCGATCACCGCGCCCAGCATGTAGAACTCGCCATGCGCCACGTTGACGACGCGCATCACGCCGAACACAAGGCTGAGACCCGAGGCGGCCAGCGCGAGCACGGCGGCGGTCACCATGCCCTCCATCACGGCCAGCAGCAGGAAAGGTCCGAAGGCCATGGGTCAGGCCACCGTTGCGATGGCTGCACGGACGGTTAGCAGCGCGCGCCCAACGAAGGGAGCCGGCCTTCCCGAACCCCTCCCCGACAGGGGGAGGGGATGCGATTGCCTTTGCAGGTTCATGCGATGCGGACCGGTCAGAAAGACATCGTGGTGTAGTCGACGGCGTCCTCGTACATACCGTCGTCCATCGACGTCTGGTGTACCCGGATCAGCTTGCCGCCCTGCACCTGGCTGATGTTCTGAGTGCCGAACACCTGGTGCGTCTTGCCGTTGAACATCTTGGCGCCTTGCGGGCGTTCGATGCCATAGGGCAGATCCGACATCGCCTCCATCGCCTCGACCAGTTTCTGGCGGTCCGCGGGGCCTGCGTAGCCCGACGTCTCCATCGCGGCCTTCAGGGCAAAGAGAGTTTCCCAGGTGGAGAACATGTGGCTGTAGGTCGACACGTCAGCCGCATCGCTGACCGATGCGCCGTTGTCGTCGACGCCAACGGCGGCGCGGTAGGTCGCCTCATGCTCGCCCGCGTCGGCGGGTTTGACGCGGTTGTGGCCTTCCCAGAAATACGAGCCTTCGAGGAACTCAAGACCGGGCGTGGCGGTATCGACCGCTTCGAGGCTGTCGATGAACCCGAAGAACTGCGGCTTGGCACCCGAGCCGTAGAACTCGCCCAGTTCCTTGACGAAGGTCAGGACGGCGGGGCCGACCATGACGTGGTAGAGAACTTCGGTTTCCGCAGGGATCTGTGGGAAGTAGCGGGTGAAGCTGGTTTCCGTGGGCGGAATGGCGATCTGGGCGATCACCTCGCCGCCTTGTGCGGCCATCGCGGCGGTGAAGAAGTCGCGGTGGTCGTGACCGAAGGCGAAATCCGGGAAGATCATCGTGACCTTCTTGCCGAGGTTCGCGGAAACCCAGGGTGCCATTGAGGCGATCTGGCTGCGCACATCGGTGATGCCGGGTTGCAGCGTCCAGCGGTTCAGCATGCCCGAGGCGACGTGGTAGCCTTCGGAGCAGACGAGGTATGGCACTTTCAACTCGCCCGCGCGGGGGGCTGACCCGATCACGACATGGCTGAACAGCGTGCCCATAACCACGTCGCAACCGGCCTGCGAGGCGAACTTCTCGACCACTTCGGAGCCGCGCTTCGGGTCGGTCGCATCGTCTTCATAGAGGATCTCGACCGGGCGGCCGTTGATGCCGCCGCCGTCGTTGATCAGCTTCAGCGCAGCTTCGGCGGTGCGTTCATACCAACGGCCGTAAGAGGCCCCGATGCCGGTGCGATGCAGCTGGAACCCGATCTTGATCGGTGCGGCCTGCGCGCCGACGAAGCCCGGCATCGCGGCCACGGCAAGGCCTGCGGCCCCGGCCTTCAACAGGCCGCGGCGGGTGGGGGTGTAAAGCGAGGTACGGTTCGTCATGTCTGTCTCTCTCCACTGTTGCGGGCCTCTCTGACGGAGGCTGTCGATCGGTCAAGGGTGGGCGCGTGCCCGGAATTTGTCCACTGGTTTCATCCGGTTCTGGCGGTGGACAGAAGCCAGAGACCAAGCACGGTATAGGCGATCATCAGAACGGTCAGCGGCAGGTGGGCCACCGGTCGCGCACCCTGCCCCGCCAGTTTCAGAGCAAGCACCACGGCAAGCAGATGCGCCCCGAGGATCGCCGCGAACTGGGCGGCGTAGATCAGGGGCATCACCGCAGGATTGGTCAGAAACCCGAACGAGACGTAAAAGGGCGGCAGGCCAAGCCAGGCGTCGCCGACGAAGAACGGGTCGTTGAGTGCGGCAAGCGTGTATTGCCCCGCCGTCAGCAGCATCACGAGGTAATGCGCGGCATGATAGCCGGCGGCGATGGCGAGGAAGGACAGCATCACCGGCCCGGTCGCGAAGCCGGTGCCGCCAAGCCTGCGGCCAAGCGAAATGACGCCAAGGATCAGGGTAAGCGTCAGCACCCACACGGCCATCAGCCCCACGGTGTTTTCCAGCATCACGCCGGAGCGGCCGGTGGGTTCCAGCGGATTTTCCCCGATCAGCCCCTGCCACCAGAACGTCTCGGCCAGCCCGTCGAAGGTAAGGGCGGCAAGGGCGAGGGTGACGAAGATGGTGGCCGAAGGAGCAAGCGGCGGCAACGCCAGCACCTGAGCGCCGGGCCATCCCGCCATGAGTTTTGCGCGGCTGCCGTCAAGCCGCAGCCAGAAGGGCGACACCTTGGCAATCATGCCGAAGAGGACGGTCAGGAACTCGCCCTCCTGCAGCCACTCGTCCCCCTCAAGAACGGCAAGCCCGAAGATCACGGCCCAATAGGCAAGCGCCGTCAGCGCCAGCACGGCGGGATCGTCGGGGTAAAGTGACACCATCTGGAACCACACGAAACCCGCGTAGCTGAGGATTGCAGGCAAATGGCCAAGTCGGGAAAGGCCGATGCTGCCAGTCCGACCAAGCAGCGTGCGGGTGATGCGAACCGGGCCGGTCCAGGGGTTGATCGGTCGCCAGAGATTGCCCATCAGCATCGACCCGAGCGGAATGGCGATCCAGACGCCGGTCCAGAACACCAGCGTCATCAGGTTGTGCATCGGGTCGCGGCTGCCGAAAAGACCAATGAGGACAAGGCCGAGAAAAGCGATGAAGCCGATGTAGGACGAAACCGCGACCGGCACGAAAATGCCGCGTTCCATCAGGGTGACGGGTGTCAGCGACGGCAGCCGATGTGCCAGCGCGCCAAGGAGTGCGGTCAGCGCCACCGTGACGGCTGCGCCGGTAATGTAATGGCCGGTCGGCAGCGTCAGGATCACCGAGGGTGGCAGGGCGCAGGCGAAGGCGGTGCCTGAGGTCAGCACGACGCCGACGCCGGCGCAGCCAAGAATTCTGGAGAACTCCTGGCAGCACCCGTCAAGGAACCGAGGCACCCGCTGCGATGTCACCGCAAACCATCCTCCCCTTTCACCTGGTCGACCTCAAGCCCGCCCATCCGGCTGTGGACACGGCCGCCGCGCGCCATGGCGAGGGCGAAAAGCACCTCGTTCGCTCGCGGGCCATCCTCGCAGGCGATGGTGATCACATCGAACCGCGAGCGCACATAGGCCGCGTTCAGATGGCCGAGGGGCACATCCAGCGTGGTGCCCATGCCGCCAACCTTCATCGCCGACGGCACGATGGCGCGGCATTCGCCCAACCGGTCACGCATCCCGTAGCCGCCCGAGACATGCCAGATCGCGCCATGTTCATGTTCGCCGTTTTCGCCAACGATGGCGCCCTTGCCATAGGCATCGATCCCGGCGCGCCCGCCCAGCGCCGCGACAAGCCGGTCGGTGAGGGAAAGGGCGAGCGGTTTCAGCACCTCCATCGCGGGTTGCAGGTTCGGCTCGTAGCACCCGGCGAAAGGGTTGGCACAGATCGCATAGACCGCGCCCTTCAGCGCGGGCGGGGTCGCAACAGGGCCACCTTCGTGAAGGATCTCCTCCACTTGCAGGACAATCTTGCGGATGGTGAAGTCAGACATGCGCGGGCTCCCGTGCGGGCAGGATGTGCGTGTCGGGGAAATGAGACCCTGTGACACGACAGGATGATTGCAGGAAAAGCGCTGCCGCATCAATCAGGCCACGGGCGCGGAAGGCCTCTGCAGCGGCAAGGCCTGCGGCAAGGGCGCGGGAAATGTCATCAGGGCCAAGCGGCCCGACGGCAGTAGTAACCGGACGGTCGCCAAGATCACTGTCGGCTTGCAGGCTGCGCGCCGGGCGGCGCGTGATCGCCGGATGCCCCGGCAGGTCGATGGCATTGGCGATCATCGTGGCTGCCGCGTCGGCCATGGCGGCGCTGCGGGCAACCACGGTGACAGCGTCGGCAATTCCGAAGGACCAGCTGCGCCCACGCCAGCCAGAGGTGGCAATACCCCGTGCGGCGTCGCGGTCAGTAAGCGTCAGCGCGCCCTGCCCTTCCGCCATCGCACAGGACAGGCGTTCGCCGGGGCCAATGTGGAGCGCTATGTCGCCACCGTTGTTGACGTATGCCTTTGCAATGCCGGGGCCGACGAGAGCGGCGAGGATTTCTTCGGCCACCGATCCCGCAACCGCCGCCATCGGCGTGATGAAGGCCGGGCGGAAGGGTGCCACTGCGCGCGCCATGCGTTGCGCGATCACCCCGGTCGGTGCGGCATCGAGCGCACGCAGCAGGGGCAGTTCCGCAACAAGCTCGGTCAGGACCGTATCGAAACGACGCGCGGCGCGGCGATAGGCGGCGGCAACCGCGTCGGACGCGCCCCAGGCCTCGACGATCAGATCGATCGGGCCGTGCTGCAGATGCAGGCGGCCATCGCCCAACGGTCTGGCAAGCGCCGCACTCATGGCATTTGTCCCGAAAACTCACGGCCAGCGCCGAACCGCTTTGGCGACGTAAGTTCCGTGCGGCAAAGCCGGGTTATTTGGGCGGCGGTCATAGCCCGTCACTCCGCCACGGTTCGAGGCGCGCGGCGGTGGGGTACTCGCCGCCGCTCGACATGATGTCGTCAAGGCTGCGCACCGCTTCGTCGTGGCCGCCCATCGCGAGATAAGCCTCGCGCGGCAGCGTGAATTCCAGCGGGGCGACCAATGCGGGCGTCGGGACATAGCCGAAGGCGCCCTGTGGCAGGCGCGTGACATCGACCATGAAGGTGATGCCGCCGCCGGGCCAGATGTAGCATTCCGCCCCACCCGACGTAAGCCGCGTGACGCCTGTCTGCACCGAGCGGGTCAGGCGGACCGGGTTCTTCGTGACGCCGGCACGCAGGGACCCGCCGGCCCCGCCCATGAAAAGCACGGTGCAAAGGGAAGGCTCGCAGTTTTCGTCGATCAGACCGACCGTCGCTTTCAATGCTTCCGGCAAGGGCTGCGGCTGCGGGATCAGGGCATCGTCGAGAGTGTAGAAGGCATATTCCTCGCCCGTCGTGGACACCATCAGAAGCGTCAGCCCCGGGCGGGCGCCCTTTTTCGGATTCCAGTCGCCAAGGATGTCCAGCGGATCGGTCAGCTTCGTGCCGCCCCAGCCAAGGCCGGCTTCCGACACGCGGAAGTAACGGCCGGGGGTGGACCGATGGCCCTTTATCTTGATGCCCGTCGGTTCCCAGCCGAGCACGCGGCCGGCCTGATGTTCGCTGACGACGCCGGTGATGTGATCGTCGACCACCACGACCTCGTCGACAAGCCCGCGCCACTGGCTGGCGAACATGCCGATCGTGGCCGAGCCGCAGCCGACGCGCATCCGCCGTTCGGGCCGTCCGTCGACGATGGGGGGCTGCCCCGCCTGCACGGTGACGGTGGAGCCGCCGTCGATGGCGAGGGCCACCGCCTCGCCATTGCAAAGCGCCAGCATCGCAGCGCAGGTGACGCGGCCTTCGGCCTTGCCGCCGCCGGTCAGGTGATGCACGCCGCCGAGCGACAGCATCTGCGAGCCGTATTCGGCGGTGGTGACATGGCCGACCGGCTCGCCATCCGCGCGCACCACGGCGCCTTCGGGGCCAAGGAAACGGTCGGTGTCGATCTTCACCTTGAGCCCGCAATAGGAAAAGATCGCCTCGGTCACCACGGTGACCATGTCGGTGCCGCCGATGCGCGACGAGACGATGAAGGGCGCGGGCTTGTAGTCCGGGTAGGTCGTGCCGGAACCGATGCCGGTCACGGTAATGTCAGCGGGCATCGGCTGGGAAGCGATGGCGTCCCCGTCCCAGTCGCGCGCGGCGAAGGGCACGATGCGGTGGCCGGTTTCCAGCGCGTGGGTCAGCATCACCACCGGATCGGTGCGCACGATGCGGCCTGCGGCATTGGCGTAACGGTCGCAGGCACCGGTCTGGCCGGGGGCGATGTAGCACATCACCGGGCAGGCATCGCAGCGGATCTTTTCGGGTGCTTCGGTCATCGGGAGCGCATCTCCCCGCCGGAGCAGCGGGGGTTTTTCACCCCCGCGCCCCCGGAGGATATTTGGCAAAGGGAAAGCCGGAAGGGGATCATAAGCGGTCCTCCAGCGCGGCGCGGACGCGATGCGGCAGCGCGGGGACGCGGGTGATCTCGGCCCCGGTCGCGTGGCGGATCGCGTTCAGGATCGCAGGGGCGGTCGGGATCAGGACGTGTTCGCCAAGGCCCTTGGCGCCGAACGGGCCTTCGGGGTCGGGTACCTCGATCAAGAGGCTTTCGATTGGCGGCACGTCACCGAAGGTGGGGATCAGGTAATCGTGCAGGTTTTCTGTGCGTCCGGCGATGTAGTCTTCCATCAGGGCGAGGCCGATGCCTTGGGCTATGCCGCCCTCGATCTGGCCTTCGGCGAGGGTCGGATTGATCGCGTGACCGACGTCATGGGCGGCAGTGATCTTGAGAAGCCGCGTGGTGCCGAGGGCGGGGTCGACGTCAAGTTCCACCATCTGCGCACCGTAGCCGTAAAGGGCGTAAGGTTTGCCCTGCCCGTCGGCGTCGAGCGGCGAGGTCGGCGGATCGTAGGTTTCCTCGGCGGAGAGGGCGTAGCCGTTTGCATCGGGCGGGAGGGTTGCGAGGTCGATCTGGCGAAGCGTGGTGCCGTCTCGGACGGAGAGGGTAGCACCGGAAAGCGCGAGGGAGGCACCCTGCCCTGCATTGGCGAGACGGAGGATGGCGTGGCGCAAGGTTTCGGCGGCGGCTTTCGCGGCGCGGCCGGTGACGAAGGTCTGGCGGCTGGCGGAGGTCTTGCCCGCGTCGGGGGTGAGAGCGGTGTCGGGGCCGATGAGGCGGAAGGCGGTGAGCGGGAGGCCAAGCGCTTCGGCGGCGATCTGCGGGATGACGGTATTGGAGCCTTGGCCGATGTCGGTGGCGCCCTGGTGCAGGACGACCTCGCCTTCGTGCGAGAGGCCGATACGGATGGTGGAGGGGTTCGGCAGGGCGGTGTTGCCACAGCCGTACCAGCAGGAAGCGACCCCGACGCCGCGGTTGGGGTGGGCCTTGGCCTCGGTCAGCGCGCGCTGCCAGTGGGGGCGGAGCGCCTTGAGGCAGGGGGCGATGCCGGTGGCCTGCAGGATCTGGCCGGTGGCAGAGGCATCGCCGTCGCGGAGCGCATTCAGGATGCGGAAGTCGAGCCGGTCGATGCCAACCTTGTCGGCGAGGCGGTCGTAGAGGGTTTCCTGCCAGAGCGCGCCTTGTGGCACACCGAAACCGCGAAACGCGCCAGAAACGGGGCCGTGGGTGTGGATGGCGCGGGCGCGGGCGATGATGTGGGGCGTGCGATAGGGGCCGGAGACGTGGACGGGGACGCGGTTCGCGACGGTCGGCCCCCAACTCGAATAGGCGCCGGTGTTGAAGCGGCCTTCGAATTCGACAGCGGTGATGCGGCCCGACGCGTCGCAGCCGATGCGGCCGGTCATTTCGGCAGGGTGGCGTTTGGTGGTGGAGGTCATGCTTTCCTGGCGCGTGTAGGTCATGCGGCAGGGGCGGCCCGTCTTCAGCGCGACAAGGCCGAGGAGCGGTTGCAACGAAATGTCGAGTTTCGAGCCGAAGCCGCCGCCAACCGCCGAAGGGATGATGCGGACGCGCGACTGCGGCAGGCCAAGGATCGCGGCGGTATCCTCGCGGTCCATGCCGGGGGCCTGGGTGCAGGCGCGGATGGTCAGGGTGTCGCCGTCCATCCATGCCGCGCCCGCCTCGGGTTCGATATAGGCATGTTCGACGAAAGCGGTGGTCATCTGGCCTTCGACGATGTGGGCGGATGCAGCGAGTGCGGTGGCGGCGTCGCCTTTGCGGACGCGGCCTTCGACCAGAAGGTTGCCGGGGCGGTTCGGGTGGAGGGGGGTGCCTGCCTCTGCCTCGTCAGGGGTGGTGAGGGCGGGAAGCGGGGTGAAGGTGATGGGGAAATCGGTGAGGTCGGGGTCGACACCGGGCTCGAAGGCCACGAGGGCTACGCATTCCCCACGGAACCGCGCGGGGGAAGCGGCGATTGCGGGCTGGTCGGCGAAGGGTGGGATCACCGAAAACGCGTTGCGGCCGGGGATGTCGGCGGCGGTGAAGATGGCGGCGACGCCGGGGCGCGCGGCAAAGGCGGCGATATCCCCGAAGGCAAATGCGGCATGGGGGTGCGGAGAGCGGACGGCCTTGAGAACAAGCGCCCCTTCCGGCCATTCGTCGGCCCCGAAGCTGTCACCCGCCACCTTGGCCGCACCGTCAAGCCGCTCGACCCGTTGGCCGAGGCCGTCGGTGGGCAGGGGTGCGCCACCCTGCCCTGCATCGCAGACCGCCGTGATGATCTTGGCATAGCCGGTGCAGCGGCAAAGCACCCCGCCAAGGCCGGTTTCGACATCGGACCGCGAGGGATGCGGCGTGCGCGACAGCAGATCGACAGCGGCCATCAGCATGCCGGGCGTGCAGATGCCACATTGCGCGGCGCCGTGGCGCAGAAAGGCGGCCCGCAGGCGGCGGAGCACGGGTGTGTCGGCCTCGACCGTTTCGACAGCGCAGCCTGCGATCCTTGCGGCAGGCATCAGACAGGCGCAGACCGATGCCCCGTCGACCGTGACCGTGCAAGCGCCGCAATCGCCCGCGTCGCAGCCAACCTTTGTTCCCTTGAGTCCAAGCCGTTCGCGCAGCACCTCGCTCAACCGTTCGGTGGGTGGGGCATCGATGGTGACAGGCTGGCCATTCAGCGTGAAGGCGATCATCGGCCAGCCTCCACCGTGGCGGCGGCAACCGCGCGGGTCACCAGTTCGGCGGCCGCGGCAAGGCGATAGGCGGCCGTGGCGCGGACGTCATCGATCGGCGCCAGTGCGGCCGCGACATCGGCAGGACGCACCCTGCGGGCGGCGCCATCGGGCGTTGCGCCGACAAGGGCCGCTTCGACCAGGGGCAGGCGCTGCGCCGCGGCCGAGCAGGAGCCGACCGCAATGGCGGCGCTGGCGACCTGTCCCCCCTCGATCACGACGCGGGCCGCCACCATGGCTATTGAAATCACCAGATGGGTCCGCGCACCAAGCTTCATAAAGGCAGAACCGCCAGCAAGGCCGGCCGCAGGCACATGCACCCCGACAAGAAGCTCGCCGGGATCGAGCGCCGTGCGGCGTGGGCCGGTGAGAAAATCCGACAACAGCAAGCGCCGGCTGCCGTTGACCCCGAAGAGTTCCACCTCGGCCCCAACCGCCAGAAGCGGCGGCACGCCGTCAGCTGCGGGGGAAGCGTTGCAAAGATTGCCGCCAAGCGTTCCGGCATTCTGGATCTGGCGGCCCCCGACCTGCAGGGCGGCCTGTTGCAGCGCGGCCAATGCGGGCGGCAGCGGTGCGTCGGCAATATCCGTCCAAGTGGTTGCCGCCCCGATCGTCAGACCGGCACTGGTCGCGGATATACCGCGCAACCCTTCTATTCCGCAGAGGTCAAGAAACGGACCGCCAAGCCGCGCACCCGCGCCGGGGTAAAGATCGGTGCCGCCTGCGAGAACACGCAGCGGACCGGCCTGCAGCGCAGTGACGGCTTCGACCAGGGTCTGCGGGCGAACGAGGCTCTGCACGGCGAAACCTGAAATTCGTTTGTGTGACAACGACTGTGCGGGCCGATGCGGCCCTCTGTCAACTGTCTTGCGCCAAAACCGTCTGACGGCTATCGGGATACAGGATGGAGAGACATCGCCCCTACAATCTGGATGAGCAGATCGGATATGTGCTGCGTCGGGTGACACAGCGGCATCTCGCGATCTTTTCCGAGGCGATCCCCGAAGTTACCACCACGCAGTTCGCGGTTTTGGCGCGGTTGGCCGAAATCGGGCCCCTGTCGCAAAACCATCTTGGGCGTGCGACCGCGATGGACGCGGCCACGATCAAGGGTGTGGTGGACCGGCTGTCACGGCTGGGCTTTGTCGCCACCGCCGCCGACCCTGATGACCGCCGCCGACTGACCGTCACGCTGACGCCTGAGGGAGCGCAGCTTTTCGAAGCGCGCAAGGCCACCGCACTCGACATTTCACGCGACACGCTTGCGCCGCTTGAGCCGGCCGAACGCACAGTGTTGTTGGCGTTGCTGTCCCGCCTCGCCTGACGTTCAGGAGGTGTGGCGTTCCCGAAACGCCGCGATCTCGGCGGCGCTGGGAGCAATGCCGGAAAACGTCAGGACATAGGCCGGGATCCGTCCCATTCGCACCTCGAAGCTTTCGTCGGACCCAAGCGCGATGTAGCCGACCTGCGTGAGATAGAGCGTGCGCGCCCGGGTGTCAGCCTCGGTCTCGTCATAGCCGAAGCGGCGGAACAGCGCGGCGATCGCCGCCAGCCGGACCGCATCGGCCTCAGCCATTGCGGCCTTCACGCTGGCATCGGTCAGCGCCCAGGTCCGCATGGCAAATTCGAGACGGCTGTCAAACAGCGCCGGGTCCACCCAGCAGTCGATCAGGTTCAGCATCGCCTCGGCGATGGTGGAGGCCGGGGCCTGACAGCGTGCCACCAGATTGCCGGTGTTGCGCGCCTGCCAGCGTTCGACGAGCCCCGCCAGCAGTGCCTCGCGATCGGTGAAATGCCAGTAGAACGACGTGCGTGACAGACCAAGGCGTTGCGCCAATGGCATGACCTTCACCGCCTCTACCCCGGCTTCGACCAGAAGGTCATACCCGGCGTCAAGCCAGAGATCCGGCGTCCCGCGCCATGTCCGGTCTGTCCGTTCAATCGTCATGGGACGAGCCTAGTCGGGCCAGGCCCCACGGCACAAGGGGCCATGCCGCAAAAATCGACACAAGTGTCGAGTTTTGCATTGACGGGCCACGGGGCCACACCGCAGATTGCCGCAAACGCCAGTTTGGGAGCCACCATGTCCAACGATCCGCTGTTGCAGCCCTACCAGCTGAAGCACCTGACCTTGCGCAACCGGATCATGACCACAAGCCATGAACCCGCCTACCCCGAGGACGGGATGCCAAAGGATCGTTACCGGCTTTACCATCTGGAACGCGCCAAGGCGGGCGTGGCGCTGACCATGACGGCAGGCTCGGCTGCGGTGTCGAAGGACAGCCCGCCGGTCTTCAACAACATACTCGCCTACAAGGACGAGGTCGTGCCGTGGATGAAGCGGCTTGCCGACGACTGCCACGAGGCCGGGGCGGCGGTGATGATCCAACTGACCCACCTTGGCCGCCGCACACGGTGGGACAAAGGCGACTGGTTGCCAACTGTGGCGGCAGGGCCGGCGCGCGAACCGAGCCACCGGGCGTTCCCGAAGGTGATCGAGGATTGGGACATCGAGCGGATCATCAAGGACTACGCCGATGCCTGCGAGCGGATGCAGGCGGCGGGTTTGGACGGGGTGGAGTTCGAATGCTACGGCCACCTGATGGACCAGTTCATGTCGCCCCTGACCAACGCCCTGCCCGCCCCCTATGGCGGCAGTCTTGAAAACCGGGCGCGGTTTTCACTTGAAGTGCTGGCCGCCTGTCGCAAGCGGGTCGGGCCGGGTTTTCTTCTGGGCGTGCGCTATACCGCGGACGAGGACGACGCGGGCGGGATTGACGCCGACGAGGGCATCGCCATCGGCAAGATGTTCAGCGACAGCGGCAACGTCGATTTCCTGAACATCATCAAGGGCCGCATCCATACCGACCCGGCAATGACCGACGTGATCCCGATTCAAGGCATGCGCTCGGCGCCGCATCTGGATTTCGCAGGGCGCATCAGGGCAGAGGTCGGCCTGCCCACCTTCCACGCTGCCCGTATCCCCGATGTGGCGACTGCCCGTCACGCAGTGGCCTCGGGGCAGTTGGACATGGTCGGGATGACGCGGGCGCATATCGCGGACCCGCATATCGTGCGGAAGATCCGCGAGGGTCGCGAGGCGGATATCCGGCCTTGTGTCGGCGCGACCTACTGTCTTGATCGCATCTACCAAGGCGGCATCGCGCTCTGCATCCACAATCCCGCGACCGGGCGGGAAGAGACGATGCCGCATGACATAGCTGCGTCTGCGGTGAAAAAGAAGATCGTGATCGTCGGCGCCGGACCAGCGGGGTTGGAGGCCGCACGGGTGGCGGCGGAGCGGGGGCATGCGGTCACGGTGTTCGAGGCGGCGGACCGGCCCGGTGGGCAGGTGCTGCTGACTGCGCAGTCGAAACGGCGGGCCGAGATGATCGGGATCATCGACTGGCGAATGGCGCAATGCGCGGCGCGGGGGGTGGAGTTTCGCTTCAATGCCTTCGCCGAGGCTTCGGACGTTACGGCCTTGCAGCCGGACGTCGTGGTGATCGCGACCGGCGGGCTGCCGGAGAAGGACATCCTTGAGGCCGGCAATGACCTGACCGTGACGGCATGGGACATCCTGTCGGGCGATGTGAAGCCGGGGACGAACGTCCTTCTGTACGACGACGCCGGCGACCACACCGCCTTGCAGGCGGCACAGGTGCTGGCGGACAGTGGCGCGGCGGTCGAGGTGATGACGCCGGACCGCAGCTTTGCGCCGGAGGTGATGGCGATGAACCTTGTGCCCTACATGCGGGGTTTGCAGGACAAGCGGGTGACCTTCACCGTGACGTACCGGCTGCGGGCAGCGGTCAGGGACGGCAACCTAATCAAGGCGGTGGTGGGCAGCGATTACATGAAGCTGGCGCAGGAACGGCACTTTGACCAGATCGTCGTCAACCACGGCACGCAGCCGAACGCAGGCATCTACTTTGACCTGAAGCCGCTGTCGGGGAACCGGGGGGCGGTGGATTACGATGCCCTGATCGAGGGGCGACCACAGCCTGCGGTGCCGGGGTTCCAGCTTTATCGGATCGGGGATGCCGTCGAATCCCGCAATACCCATGCGGCGATCTATGATGCGCTGCGGCTGATGAAGGATATCTAGCGGATCTTGCGGCAGTAGAGGTCGAGCCGGTGGTGGACGATCTCGAACCCCATCTCGGCGG
>LNFM01005241.1_pt1 | contig 22722 bp, 18 predicted proteins | sample 596031 | NCBI WGS metagenome assembly LNFM01 (sample SAMN04254537, study PRJNA301005) | activated carbon metagenome | isolation source: dual media filters at the Ann Arbor, Michigan drinking water treatment plant | place: USA: Ann Arbor | reverse complement strand
GAAGCTGCCGACCTCGCCCAGCAGTTCCTCGGTCGACCGGGCCGACACGCTCGCGCGCGCCATCCTGATCACCGTCCGCAGGGCATCGCCCAGGTTTTCCGGACCCCGGTGCGTTCGACCATGGACCGTGGCCACCAGATCTCCCGCGTTGAGCAGGCTGGCCGCCGCTTCGGCATCGCTCGTCAGCGCGCTGAGCAGCTTCTTGCTGCTTTCGATGCGCATCGGCAGGCCTGGGCGAACTTGTCGGAGAAGCGATCATCGAGCACTCACCCGACGAGGTCGAGGTGCGAACGGACTTCGCAATGTCGAGGTTGCCGGGCAAGGCCGTGCCGCGTGGCGAAGCGGTCATCGACCCGGCCGAGGTGCACGCGCCTCGCAAGCGCATGAGCCTGCGCGCATTGCTGCACTTCATGTTCGAGCGGGCAGGATTCAACCGCTGGTATCCGCCGGAGCACCCTGCCAGCGACAGCACGAGCAGCGCTGCCAAGGGAAGGTGCAGTGGGTGGCGCACAGCCCCTGTCCGTCGAACCAAGGTCATGGCCTCGCCGGGTCCGCCCCGTCCTCGACTGCTTCGGTGTCTGCCAAGCGACTGGCCAGCACCTTGTCGATGGTCTTGCCATCCATGTCGACGATCTCCAGGCGCCAGCCCTCCCAGTTCACCGCATCGGCGACCTTCGGCAGTCGCCCGGACAGCAGCATCAGCATGCCGCTGAGGGTGTGGTACCGGCCGCGCTCCTCGTCAGGCACGGTGGCCAGATGCAGGCGGTCCTTCAATTCGGGCACCGGGATGTGGCCATCGAGCAGCCAGCTGCCGTCCTCGCGCTGCACCGCCCACGAGGTCTGCGGATCGCGCGGGTGGAACTCGCCCGTGATGGCCTCGATCAGGTCCTGCAGCGTGACGATGCCCTGAACCTGGCCGTATTCGTCGATGACGAAAGCCATGTGCACGTCGGAGCTGCGGAAGTTGTCCAGCAGTTCCATGCCGGTCAAGGTCTCAGGCACATACAGCGGTTGCTGCAGTGGTTGGCCGGCCAAGGTCCGGTCATCGCCTCGCAAAGCGTGCGACAGCCACTGCCGCGCATTGATGACGCCGAGGATGTTGTCGAGGCCGCCCTGGACGACCGGGAATCGCGCGTGGTCGCTGGTCTCGATGCGCGCCAGGTTCTCCTCGAAGGGCCGATCGACATCGAGCACGACCATGTCGCCGCGCGGAACCATCAATGAACCGATCTGCCGATCGTCCAGCCGGAAGACGTTGCGCACCATCGTGTGCTCGTGGGACTCGATGACGCCGGCCGTCGTCCCCTCGACCAGCATGGCGTGGATCTCTTCTTCGGTGACGGGGCTGCCACTGTCGTCGCGCACGCCCAGCAGTTTCAACAGCCCGCGCGTCGACATGGACAGCAGAAGCACGAAGGGCTTGGTGGCGATGGCCAGCCAGTTGATCGGCCGCGCGACCAGTCGCGCCAGTGTCTCGGGCTGGGACTGGCCGATGCGCTTGGGCACCAGTTCGCCGACCACGATCGAGAAATAGGTGATCGTGACCACGACCAGGCCCGTGGCGCCGTAGTTGGCGTACGGCTGCGGCACGCCGAGCGTGGCGAGCCAGGTTGCCAGCGGCGCCGCCAGCGCGGCCTCGCCGACGATGCCGTTGAGCACGCCGATGGAGGTGATCCCGATCTGGATGGTCGAGAGGAACCGGGTCGGATCCTCGCCAAGCTTGACCGCCGCGGCGGCCGCGCCATCGCCCTCATCGACGAGTTTCTGCATTCGGGCCTTGCGCGCCGTCACGAGAGAGATCTCGGACATGGCGAAGAGCCCGTTCAGAACGATGAGGGCGAACAGTATGGCAATTTCCATGAGATTCAGAGGTGGGTCCTAAAGCGGCAGCCCGGGCTGAGCCGGGCCGTGCCGTAAGGCGCCTGCCTGCATGTGCGGCAGGCATGCGCAGGCAGGTCAGGCAGGCGGCCGATCAGTCGTCGCGGCCACCGGCCAGCCCCAGCACGGCGAGCAGCGACTGGAACACGTTGTAGAGGCCCAGATAGACACCCAGCGTGGCAGTGATGTAGTTGGTCTCATGGCCGTCCTGAACCCGCTTCAGGTCGTACAGGATGAAGGCCGAGAAGATGCCGATGGCAAGCACCGACAGCGTGATCATCAGCGCGCTGGACTGGATGAAGAAGTTCGCCAGACCGGCCACCAGCAGCATGATCGCCCCGATGAACAGGAACTTACCCATCGAACTGAGGTCGCGCTTGATGACCGACGACAGCGTGGCCATGCCCAGGAAGATGGCGCCGGTTCCCGCGAAGGCCGTCATGATCAGTCCGGCGCCGTTGGCCAGGCCCAGCACCGAGCCGACCAGGCGCGACAGCATCACCCCCATGAAGAACGTGAAGGCCAGCAGGAGCGGCACGCCGGCAGCGGAGTTCTTGTTGCGCTCGATGACGAACATGAAGCCGAAGGCGCCGACGAGGAAGACGACGAGGCCGATGCCCGGTGACATGGCGCGGGCGATGCCGGTGGCCACACCGATCCAGGCGCCCAGCACGGTGGGCACCATCGACAGCGCCAGCAGCCAATAGGTATTGCGCAGGACGCGGTTGCGTTCGCCGACGCTGGAGACGCCCGGGGAGATCGGGTCGTAGGTGGTGGTCTGGTTCATGGTGTTCCTGTGAAGTAGAGAGTCGAGGTGTCGGCCGGTGGCGCGACAAGGGCGGCCTGCCCGGTCGGACATATGTGGAACGTGGATGGCGTGGCAACGACCACGCTTGCGAGGCTCTCAGCGCCGCGAAGAGCGGCCTGGCCTTGGCGCGTCAGCCCGCGAGGGCTTCGCTGCAGGGCGGACGCAAGGGTCCTGCCAGGAAGGGTGATCCCGCTGCAGCCGACACGAAGCAATGCCGCTGCGCAGTCGCCTGGAATTGGGCGTTGGGCCTCAGAAGCGCAGGCAGCATGCCGGGCGTCTCGGCCGGAGGGTCGCTCTGGGCCTGCGACGGCAGATCGTCCAGATGGTGATCTTCCACGGACCCGTCATTCAGATCCGCAGAACCGCCCCCGACGGCTAGAGCGTGTTGCTGCTCGGTTGAGGGCTGTGCCAGAGCGCTGGGCGCCTCAAAAGTGCTGAGACCGGACCAGAACAGAACGAAGGCGAGGAAGAAGGCGATGACCCGAGAGGGCATGCAGCAATTGTAGCCAGTCGGGGGTTTTCCTCGGGCCGGCCGCCTCCAAACCCACAGTGCATCTGTACGAAGCAGCTGAATCGTTGTAAGTAATGTCTATTGCACAAAATGGAGCGTATGCTTCACCCATGTGGAGCGGGCTCTTCCTCACCTTGCCAACGCAGCCCAGCGCTGTTCGCCTGCGCGTGTGGCGTGCGCTCAAGACCCTGGGCTGTGGTTCGCTGCGCGATGGCGTCTATGTGCTGCCTGAAGCCCAGGCGGCCTTGTTCGACCCCCTTGTCGCCGAGGTCCGGGCGCATGGCGGCCAGGCCAGCGTGCTCGAGTTGTCGACGCGCGACGAGACTCACCGTGCCGAGGTGCTCGCGCTGTTCAACCGCACCGAGGCCTACGGCCAGTGGCGCATGGAAGCACAGGCGCTGGTCGCGGCCCTTCCCGCACTGGAGGAGACCGAGGCCCGGCGGCGCTGGCGTGGCACGGCAGAGGCGCTGCAATCACTTCGCCGCATCGACTACTACCCGGGTGCTGCGGCCGAGCAGGCGCAGGCCGAACTCGACGCGGTGCGCCAGGCGCTCGACGCGCGTTTCTCCCGCGGTGAACCGGTGGCGCAGGCACCGCACGGCATCCCGCGCCTGGACATTCGCAAGTTCCAGGGCAAGCGCTGGGCCACGCGCGCGCGGCCCTGGGTCGACCGCTTGGCCTGCGCCTGGCTGATCCGGCGCTTCATCGACCCCGAGGCGCGCTTCGTCTGGCTGGCAGACCCTGCCGGGTCCACCCCCGCCCCCCGTGGTGCACTGGGCTTCGACTACGACGGCGCGCGCTTCACGCACGTCGGCTCGCGCGTCAGCTTCGAGGTGCTGGCTGCCAGTTTCGGCCTGGACGCGGAACCGCGGCTGCAGCGCATCGCGCGCGCCGTGCACTTCCTGGACATCGGCGGCATCCCCGTGCCCGAGGCGGCCGGGCTGGAGGCGGTGCTCGCTGGTCTGCGCGAGGTGCACGCCGACGACGACCAACTGACCCTGGCAGCGGCAGCGGTGTTCGATGCCCTGCACGCTGCACCCGGAGCCCCAGCATGACGAGCCTCACGACACCAGGGGCCGAAGCGTCTGCGGGCCCTCCCGCCACCCCAGCAGCCCCTGCCTCAGTGAGCTTTGCAGAGGCCTTCCGCTTCTGGCTCAAGCTTGGCTTCATCAGCTTTGGCGGGCCGGCCGGCCAGATCGCGATCATGCATACCGAGCTGGTCGAGCGCCGACGCTGGATCAGCGAGAAGCGGTTCCTGCATGCGTTGAACTACTGCATGCTGCTGCCCGGACCCGAGGCCCAACAACTGGCCACCTACATCGGCTGGTTGATGCACCGCACCTGGGGCGGCATCGTGGCCGGCGCGCTGTTCGTGCTGCCGTCACTGTTCATCCTGATCGCGCTGTCGTGGATCTATCTGCGCTTCGGCGACGTACCGCTGGTCGCCGGCATCTTCTTTGGGCTCAAGCCAGCCGTGACGGCCCTGGTTCTGCACGCCGCCCACCGCATCGGCACGCGGGCGCTGAAGAACCGCTGGATGTGGGGCATCGCTGCCGCGTCCTTCGTAGCGATCTTCGCCTTTGACACGCCGTTCCCGGCCATCGTGCTGGCGGCGGGGCTGATCGGACATTTCGGCGCACGTCGCTGGCCGCAGGTGTTCGCGCTCGGCGGCGGGCATGGCAGCGCCACGTCCAGCTACGGGCCTGCGCTGATCGACGACGACACGCCGACGCCGGTGCACGCGCGCTTCTCGCGCAGCCACATGGCCAAGGTGCTCGGGGTCGGGCTCGGGCTGTGGATCCTGGCGATGGTTGGACTGGTCGCCGTGAACGGGCTGCAGGGCACGCTGACGCAGATGGTCTGGTTCTTCACCAAGGCCGCGCTGCTCACCTTCGGTGGCGCCTACGCCGTGCTGCCCTACGTCTATCAGGGCGCGGTCGAGACGCATCAGTGGCTCAGCGGCCCGCAGATGATCGACGGCCTGGCCTTGGGCGAGACGACACCCGGTCCGCTGATCATGGTGGTGGCTTTCGTCGGCTTCGTGGGCGGCTGGCTGAAGCAGGTGTTCGGTACTGAGGCGCTGTTCCTCGGCGGCGCCGTGGCCGCCACGGTGGTCACCTTCTTCACCTTCCTGCCGTCCTTCGTGTTCATCCTGGCCGGCGGGCCGCTGGTCGAGGCCACGCACGGCAAGCTGGGTTTCACGGCGCCGCTGTCCGCGATCACGGCGGCGGTGGTCGGGGTGATCCTGAACCTGGCGATGTTCTTCGCGTACCACGTCCTCTGGCCGCAGGGCTTTGACGGGCGCTTCGATGTGCTGTCGGCCGTGATCACCATCACCGCCGCGGTGGCCCTGTTCCGATTCAAGGTCGGCGTCTTGCCGCTGCACGGCGCCTGCGCAGCCGTCGGGCTGGTTGCGACCTGGTTGCTTCCCCTGCTGCGCTGAAGGAGTCTCCATGGACGCACGCATTCAAGACCTGCCCTTCGACCCTGCGGTGCTGCATCGCCTGTCGTCCGGTCTGATCACCAGCCATCACCAGAACAACTACGGCGGGGCGGTGAAGCGGCTCAATGCGATCCGCGCGCAACTTGCCGGAACAACCTTCGCCTCGGCACCTGGTTTCCAGCTCAATGGCCTGAAACGCGAGGAGCTGATCGCCACCAACTCGATGCTGCTGCACGAGCTCTATTTCGGCAGCCTCGGCGGTGACGGCGCGACGATGGAGCCGGCGATGAAGCTGGCACTCGACGCGAACTTCGGAAGTGTCGAGCGATGGCACGAGGAGTTCATCGCCATGGGCAAGGCCCTCGGCGGTGGCTCTGGTTGGGTGTTGCTGGTGTTCCAGCCGCGCGAGGGCACGCTGGTCAACCAGTGGGCCGCCGACCACACCCACGCGGTGGCCGGCGGCGTGCCGATCCTGGCGCTGGACATGTACGAGCACGCGTATCACATGGACTACGGTGCCGCGGCGGGCGCCTACGTCGATGCCTTCATGGGCAACATCGACTGGGCTTCGGTGTACGGGCGGTATCAGCGGGCGGTGCACGCGGCCAGCGAGCTCTTCGGCGCCAGCCCGGATGAGATCGATGAGATCGATGAGGCGATGCTGCTCGACGTGCGCCGGGCCGGCGTGTTCGAGCAGGCGCGTACGATGATTCCCGGCGCGCGTTGGTGCGACCCGGGTGCCGTCGCCACTTGGTCCACCGAGCTGCCCGCCGGCCGCAACGTGCTCGTGTACTGCGTCTACGGCCACGAGGTCGGCCGCGCCACCGCGATGCGGCTGCGTGCCGCGGGCCTGAACGCCCGCTACCTGCGTGGCGGCATCGACGGCTGGCAGGCGGCGGGCCGACCGCTGGTGGACAAGCCCGTGCGTCACACGCCATGACCGGCACGGAAACCCCCAAGGTCGCGCTGCTGTACCCCGGCGACCGTGCTGCCCGCGACCACGCAGACCCTGCGGCGAGCCGCTTTGCGGCTTTGTTCGAAGCGCTGGGTGCCGCGGGCGTGAACGCCGAGCCGGCGGTTTATCACGACGACTTCGCCGACGAGGTGATGGCCCAGCTGCTCGGCGTGCAGGCCGTGCTGGTGTGGTGCAACCCGATCGAGGATGGCCGTCGTCGCGACCGGCTCGATGCGCTGCTGCGCGAAGTGGCGCAGAGGGGTGTGCTCGTCAGCGCGCACCCCGAATCCATCCGGCGCCTGGGCACCAAGGACGTGCTGTTCGAGACCCGCGACCTGCCCTTCGGCAGCGACGTGCACCGCATCGACAGCCTGGCGCAGCTGGAGTCCGAACTGCCGCAGCGCCTGCAGCAGGGCGCGCGCGTGCTCAAGCAGCACCGGGGCCACAGCGGCATCGGCGTGTGGCGCGTCGAAGCGTCCGGCGACGGTGCGCTGGTCGCGCAGCACGCCCAGCGCGGCAGCACGCCGCAGCGCATGGACGTGCCGGCGCTGAAGGAGACGCTGGCGCCTTACTTCGAGCCGGACTGCGGCGGTCACATGATCGATCAGGCCTGGCAGCCGCGGCTGCCCGAAGGCATGGTGCGCGCCTACCTGGTGGAAGACCGCGTGACCGGTTTCGGCCTGCAGGCCGTGAACGCACTGCACCCCGACGCGCCGATGCCGGGGCCGCGTCTGTACCACGGCCCCGAACTGCCCGGCTCCCAGGCCTTGAAGCAGCAACTGGAGTCGAGCTGGATCACGCTGCTGCGCGAACGCGTCGGCCTGACGCGCGAGCAGCTGCCGCTGCTGTGGGACTGCGACTTCATGCTCGGGGAGCCGGCGGCCGACGGCACGCAGCGCTTCGTGCTGTGCGAGATCAATGTCAGCAGCGTCTCGCCGTTCTCACCCTCGTCGATCGCGCCGCTTGTCGACGCGGTGCGACGCCGCCTCGGCCTGCCATCGCGGAGCCCGACGTGATGGCAGGCAGCATTCTGGCCAAACCGGCCGCCGTGCTTCTTGCCGGGCTGTTCGCGCTGGCGACATCAGGTGCCGAGGCGGTGGAGGTGCGCTTCGAGCGGGTGGCCGACAACGTCTACGCGCATGTCGGCGACATCGGCGCGCGCAGTGTGGCCAACGAAGGCTTGAATGCCAATCTCGGTCTGGTGGTGACGCCCGCGGGTGCCGTGCTGATCGACAGCGGAGCCACGTTCCGAAGCGCAGGCGACATCCACGCTGCGATCCGCCGGGTGACCGCACAGCCTGTCCGCTGGGTCATCAACACCGGCGGCCAGGACCACCGCTGGCTCGGCAACGGCTACTTCGAGGCCCAGGGTGCCGAAGTCATTGCCCATGCGGCCGCTGTGCCGGACATGCGCTCGCGCGGCGGCGATCAACTGGCGGCGCTGCGCGCGCTGCTCGGCCCTGCCGCAGAAGGCACGGTGCCGACAATGCCCAAGCGTCTGCTGCACGGCCCCGACTCGCGCCTGGAACTGGGCGGCACGGTATTCGAATTCCGCCACCGCGGCGGCGGCCACACGCCGGGGGACATGGTCGTCTGGCTGCCGCAGTCGAAAGTGGCATTCGCCGGCGACATCGTCTACGTGGACCGTTTGCTGGCCGTGCTGCCGGTCAGCAGCACCCGGGCGTGGCTGGAGGCGTTCGCAGTCCTGGAGCAGCTGGCACCTCAGCGCATAGTGCCTGGCCACGGCAGGGTCACCGACCTGGCTGCAGCCCGCAGCCAGACCCGTGCCTACCTCGCGGCCTTGCGTGCGCACATGGCACGTGCGGTCGAACAGGGCGTCGATGTCAGTGAGGCGGTGAAGTCCTTCGACGCCAAGCCGTTCCTGCACTTATCGAACGCGGTCGAACTGCACCCCGGCAACGCCAACCGCACTTACCTCGAAGTCGAGCGGGAGTGATTTCCCGCGAGCAGCCAAGGTCGCCCGCGCAGCGAGCGCAGGTATGCTCGGGCTCGCCCGTATGCCACCGCGCCAGCCAGAAACCGATCGACGTCGCGGAAGAGCCCCCCGATGAACCCGCGACACCACGGTAACGCCACACGCCGCCTCATCGGCGCGGCCTTGTTGGCGCTGCTTCTGGGGCAATGGGCCGTCATCGCGCATTCCATCGGCCACGCACACCGGCCGGCGGTGGCGGCTGTGACAGATGGCCACCACCACCACGACCACGACGCATGGGGTCACCACGCCGGCACGCCCACCTGCCAGCTGCTGGACCATCTGCTGGTCGGGCAGGCGGCAGGCGGGGAGCCTGCGCCTCTCCGATGGATGGCCCCGGCGGCGACGCTGCTGGCGGCGCCGGCACCGTCGATCACACCCGGTCCCGCCTGGCGGGCCTTTGAGGCACGCGGCCCGCCCCGGGCCTGAGTTCCCCGAGCTGCCGCCAGCGCGTTCGCGTTGCTGGCATCCCCTTGCTTGATGCCGGCCCGAAGGGCCGGCGAGGACTCGTGCATGAAACCCTACCTCTGTGCGGCCCTGGTGGCCGCCGCTGCGCCTGCCTTGGCGCAGCAGAAACTCGAAACCGTCATCGTCACCGGCAACCCCCTGGGCAGCAGCGAAGTCGCCACCCCTGCCTCGGTGCTGTCCGGTCAAGGGCTGATCCTCCGCCGCGGCAGTTCGCTGGGCGAGACCCTGGACGGCCTACCCGGCGTGACGTCCAGCTATTTCGGCCCGAACTCCAACCGACCGGTGATCCGCGGCCAGGACGGCGACCGCATTCGCGTGCTCAGCAACGCCGGTGCGTCGCTCGACGCGTCGAGCCTGAGCTTCGACCACGCCGTACCCATCGACCCACTGGTGGTCGAGCGCATCGAGGTGCTGCGCGGCCCCGCTGCGCTGCTGTATGGCGGCAGTGCGGTGGGCGGAGTCGTCAACGCGATCGACAACCGCATTCCGAAGACCCGCATCGACGGCGTGTCCGGTGCACTGGAAACCCGCTTCGGCGGCGCCGCCAGTGAACGGGCCGTGTCTGCCTTGGTGGAGACCGGCGGCACCGGCTTTGCGCTGCACGCCGACGCGTTCGGCCGGAGGACCGATGACCTGCGCGTGCCGGCTTTCGACCGGCCGCTGGAAGACGGCAGCACGGAGCGTCGCACGCGCGTTGCCAATTCCGCCAGCCGCGCGCAGGGCGGCGCGCTCGGCTCCTCGCTTGTGTGGGACCACGGCTACGTCGGGGCCAGCGTCGACACCTACCGCAACGACTACGGCATCGTGGCCGAGGACGACATCACGATCCAGATGCGCCGGGACAAGCTGGCACTGGCGGGGGAGGTGCGCCTGCCCTCCGGCTTCATCACTTCGCTGCGCGGGCAGGCGGCCAGCACCGACTATCAGCATCAGGAGATCGAGGGCGACGGCTCTGTCGGCACCACCTTCAAGACTCGCGGCAGTGATGCACGGGTGGAGGCGGTGCACCGGGCGCTTCCCATGGGCGCCGGGCGCATCGAGGGCACCGTCGGTGTGCAGTTCGAGTCGTCGCGCTTCTCCGCATTGGGCGAAGAAGCCTTCGTGCCATCGACACGCACCCGCCAGGCCGCCGCCTTCCTCTTGGAGCGCTGGACCTGGGGCGACAGCGGACACCTCAGCGCCGGTATGCGTGCCGAACAGGTGAGGGTGAGCTCGGACGGCGATGTCGACGGCGCCGACCCGCAGTTCGGGCCGGCGCGGGAACGCAAGTTCTCGCTCCGCAGCGCATCGATCGGCGGTGTTCTGAACCTCAACCCGAAGTGGCAGCTGTCGTCGAACTGGTCCTACACCGAGCGGGCACCGACGAGCTACGAGCTGTACGCCAACGGCGTCCACGCCGCCACCAGCGCCTACGAGCGTGGCGACCCGCTGCAGAACGTGGAGCGCGGCCGCAACCTCGACCTCGCTCTGGGCTGGAAGGACGGCGCAAATCGCGTCAAGGTGGGCGTATTCGAATGCCGCTTCGCCAACTACATTGCGCTGGAGGCCACGGGCGAGCCGGACTTCATCGATGACGAGGGCGACAGCTTTCCGGTGTTTGCCTTTCGGGGAGTGCGCGCGCGGCTCTACGGCCTGGAGCTCGAGGGCACCTGGCGCGCGGTGGAAGGTGTTCGCAACATCGATGTCGATGCCAAGCTTGACATCGTGCGCGGCAGCAATGTCGACAGCGGCGAACCCTTGCCGCGACTTGCCCCACGCCGCGCTACCGTGGGCGTGAACCTGCTGCAGGGCGCGTGGACCGCACGCGCCGAGGTGCAGCACGCCAGCGCCCAGGATCGCGTGCCGGGCACCGATGTCACCACGGCCGGTTGGACGCTGGTGAACCTGTCGGCGAGTTATGCGCTGAACATGGGCCAGCAGGACGCGCTGCTGTTCGTGAAACTGCAGAACGTGGGCAACAAGCTGGCCTACAGCGCCAGCACCATCGGCACGGTACGTGCCTTGTCACCCTTGCCGGGGCGGGGCCTGACGGCAGGACTACGGCTGTCGTTCTGAATCAGGTGCGCGCTGGAGTGCCAGCCTAGTGCCTGTGCCCGTGGTGGGCGTCGGGGACGTGGGGGTGCTCATGGAATAGCGGCGCATGCCGATGCGGGTGGCTGTGGCTGCCCGTCGGCATGCTGTCGTGCACATGGTCGTGATGCCCGTCGTCGTGGCGATGGGCATGCTCGTGTTCGAGCGACTCGTGCTCGTGCTCGTGGCCGTGTGACTCGGCCAGGTGCAGCACGACCCCGGCCAGCATCAAGGCACTGCCCAGCGCCATCAGTCCGCTGGCTGAACGATCGCCGAGCGCCACCGCGAACGCGGCGCCGATGAACGGCGCGAAGGCGAAGACTGAACCCGTGCGTGCCGCGCCAAAGGCCCGTTGTGCCAGCAAGTAGAAGCGCAAGCTCAGGCCGTAGCCCGTGGCGCCGATGGCGAACAGCATCAGCCCGGCGCTGGCTGAGGGCAACGGTTCGCCGAACAGGACCGCCAGCGGCATGGTCGCTGTAGCGCCTAGCAACGCCTTGGCCATCACCACCTGCCCCGGGTCGCGTTCGGCCAGTGCCCGCGACAGCGTGTTGTCGACGCCCCACGCTGCTGTGGCCAACAGGACGGCCAGCAGACCCCAGAGCTGCGTGCCACCCGCCCGTCCCTGGTCGAACACCAGCACCATGCCCCCGGCCAGCAGCAGGGCCATCGCGGCCCACACCCGACCGTCCATGGTCTCTCGGTACAGCCGCCAGGCCAGCACGGCGGTGAACAAGGCCTCCAGCGTCAGCATCAGCGAGGCACTGGTGACACTGGTGTTCTGCAGCCCCCAGGCCAGTGCCACCGGGCCAACCACCGCGCCGAAACCCGCCATCGCCAGCAGCCGTGGCACGTCGGCGCGCTGCAGCCGTGCCTCGCGCTCGATGCGCTGGCGCGACATCAAGCCGACGGCGGCAGCCCCCGCATAGAGCAAGGCTGCCGTGCTGAACGCGCCGAGTCCCACACCAAACTGCTGCACCAGCGGCGTACTGATGCCGAACAGCGCTGCGGCCAGCAGGGCGAGCATCCCGCCCCGCAGGGCGGGCAAGCGAGTGGAGGTGTGGCTCATGTCTCGGACATCATGGGGTAGGGCACAACGGCTGTTCTGGAGTTGGAGAGCACGGCGCGAATGCCGAGGGCTGCATGCAGCATCGGCGTGGTCCGATGGGACACGGGGCTGCTCCTACGGCGACGAGGACGGCCGTGCGCAGTCCCTCGGCCCGAGTTCAGCGAACCGTCACGTCGGCGACGAGACGAGATTTCAGGGCGCGATCGCGGATCGAGGCTTCGGGTTCAGCGGCCCACTCGTAGGAACTCTTCCAGGACCAGACGGTGCCGTCGATTCTCACGAACCGCACGTCACCCGCCTTGCCCTCCACCGTGGTGCTCTGACGCTTGCCTTCGAACTCGAAGGCGATCACATGCGCGCCGGGCTTGAACTTCAGGCGGACCATCGTGTTGGGCAGGGTCTCGATACCTAGACCACCATCCGAGTAGACCTTCACGAAGTTTCGGCCGTCGCCCCAGTTGCGGCGCACCACAAACACCGTCAAGGCGCTCGGATCGGGGGCGAAGCGCTTTGCATCGGCATCTGCAATCAGACTGGGGACTGGCGCGCTGGTGCACGCGATGATCCTGCCCCGGTTGGTCTTGTAGCAGTGCGGGACTTCGGCCGCCGGATTGGGCGGCGGCGGAGTAGCGCAGCCAGCCAGCACCGCGGCGGCAGCGACGAGAGCGAACAGGTGTGGACGATGGGACTTCATGAAGGTGTCTCCGGAAGATGGAAATGAAAGAGATCAGCGCTTGTGAGGTGGTTTGCCGCGCCTCACGTGGCGCCCGGGATACGCACCCGCAGCAGCTTCACCGAGTTGACGAACACCAGCACGTCGGGCCCGAGGTGGATGATCGCGGCCTCAATGGGCCCGATCCAACCCATCAGTGCGGCGGCAATGCCCAGCACATGCACCACCCCCACGCCGACGAACAGGTTCTCCTGCACCGTGCGGTAGGCGCGGCGGGCGATGGCGCGGGCGGCGCCGATCTTGGCCAGGTCGTCGGTCATCAGTGCCACATCAGCGGCCTCCAGCGCCGCCTGCGTGCCGCCACCGCCCATGGCGATGCCGACATCGGCCCGCGCCAGGGCGGGCGCGTCGTTGATGCCGTCGCCGACCATCGCCACGCGGTGGCCCTGCTTCTGCAGGTCGGCGATGACGGCCACCTTGTCCTCTGGCAGCAGTTCGGCATGTACTTCGTCGATGCCCAACTGTTGTGCCACTGCGCGCGCCGTGGCGGCGTTGTCGCCGGTGAGCATCACCGTCCGCTTGACGCCCGTGGCCTTCAGCGCCACCAGCGCCTCGCGCGCCCCCGGGCGCACCGCGTCGGCGATGTGCACGATGCCGACAAAGCGACCGTCCACGGCGACGTGCACCGGCGTGCTGCTGCCGATGCCCGCGGCGTTCGCTGCCGCCGTGGCCTGCGTGGCCCCCGTGGCCACTGTGGGAGAAGGCAGCGCGACGCCGGCCTCGCTCAGCAGCGCCGGGTTGCCGACCAGTACCGCACGGCCTTCCACGGTGGCCTTCACGCCGCGGGCCTGGATCTGCTCGTACTGCTGCGGCTCGGGCACCTCGATGCCGAGCGTCTCGGCATGCTGCACCACGGCTTGCGCCAGCGGGTGCGCCGAGCGCCGGTCGGCAGCGGCCGCCAGCCGCATCAGCTCGCGTTCGTCGATGGCGGCGTCCTGGGTCGAGACGCTCACCACGGCAGGCCGGTTGGCGGTCAGCGTGCCGGTCTTGTCGAACACCACCACGTCGACCTTGGCCAGCAGCTCCAGGTACAGCCCGCCCTTGATGAGGATGCCGTTGCGCGCCGCGCGTGCCACCGCGGCGATCATCACCAGCGGCGTGGCCAGGCCGAGTTCGGCCGGCGAGGTGAAGATCAGCAGCGTGACGACGGTCCGGATGTCGCGCGTGACCAGCCAGACCCCCACCAGGAACACCAGCACCACCGGGATCAACCAGGCAGCGACGCGGTCGGCCAGCTTCTGCACCGGCGCCTGGTGCGCCTCGGCGTCTTCGACGAGCGAGATGATGCGGGCGAACATCGTGTCGGCGCCGAGCTTGTCGGTGCGCACGTCGAGCGCGCCGCTCGCCAGCACGGTGCCGGCGAAGACCGTCGAGCCGACTTGCTTGTCCTTGGGCAGGCTCTCGCCCGTGATCGAGGCTTCGTTGACCGCGCCCTGGCCGCTGAGCACGCTGCCGTCGACGGGCACCTTCTCCCCCGCGCGCACCAGCACCACGTCACCCACCCGCAGTTCGGCCACTGGTACGCTGCGTTCGCCGGCCTCACCGTCCTTGCCGCGCACCAGCGCGACCTGCGGCACCGAACCGATCAGCGACTTGATCGAGGCGCGCGCGCGATCGGTGTTGAGCTCGGCGATGAATTCGGCGATCAGGATGATGACCATCAGCACCGCACCGGCCACCGTCTCGCCGCCAAGCATCGCCACCAGCGTGGCGATGGTGACGAAGATCTCGGTGCCGATCTTGCGTTCGCGCACCAGATCGAGCAGGCCGGTCTTGACCAGCGGATACAGGCCGATGGCCACTGCCGCCCACAGCACTTCGATGGGCACGGCCTGCCGCCAATACAGCAAGGCGGCGAGGCCGGTGAGCAGGATGCGACCGACTTCGATCCAGCGCTCGCGCGTCATCAGCACACGCCAGCTGGCGGCGTCAGCGGCGGGCGGGGGAAGGGTGGGCTTCGTGTTCATCTGCGGCCTTTCGTCCAGGCGCCTCGGAAATCAGTCATTCGCCAGATCCCAGATCAGGTGGGCATCGATCAGCAGGCGGTAGTTCGAGCGCAACGCGTCGGCTCGCGCTTCGGCTGCGGCGCGCAGCGCGTCGACCGACTGGCGGCGCACCATTAACAGCGATTGCAGGTCCAGTTCGCCCAGCGTGTAGGCGCGCTGGGTCAGGCGCGCGCTCTCGCGCGCAGCATCGGCGCCGCGCTCGGCGATGCGCCAGCGTTCGACACTGCCCACGGCGTCGGCATAGGTCTCGGCGATCTCGATCTCGATGCCTTGTCGAACACGGTCCAGCGCTGCCCTCGCAACCTCCACCTCCTGCAGCGCCTGTTGCAGCCGCGGCTCGCGCGCCGCACCCCCGAAGGGGATGCTGACGCTGATGCCGATCACGCGTTCATTGCGAAACGCTTCGTTCGACGTGAATACGCCCACGGTCGGATCGGACACCTTGTCGGCGCGGGTCCGCGACGCCACCAGCTCGGCCTTGCGCACCTGCCCTTCGGCAATCTTCAGCGGATCTGCTTCGGCCAGGATGCGCTCGCGAAGGCGTGCCTCGGGCCATGGTGGCGCCGTCGGCTCGGTGAACGCCGCCGCCTCGAGCGACGCCTCAGGAAAGCGCAACCTCAACTTCGCCCGCGCCTTGGCCAGTAAGGAGTCGGCCTGGCTGGCTTGGCGCAGCACCTCGGCCAGATCGGACTGCGCGATGCTGAGGTCCAGCGCCGACGCATCGCCCGCACGCTTGCGCTTGTCGACGGCGGCCAGGTTGGCCTCGGCAAACGAGAGCTGCTCCTTCAGCAGCCTCTGCGCGGCATGGGCTGTCTGCAAGTCCAGCCAAAGGTCCGACAAGGCGCGTGCCACCTCGTGCCGGGCCTCGCCCACGCGGGCGCGGCCAATCTCGATGTCGGCGTCGCCCAACTGGCGGTCGAGCCCGGCCTTGCCGCCGATGCGGATGCCGCGCTCTACACCCACCGACCACTCGGTGCTGTTGCCGACGCCTCCTACCTGGCGCCGCTGCGTGCTCGCCTTGGCCGTCCAGTCGTGGTTGCCGGCCGCCAGCGCGGCCGCGCCATGGCCGGCCGCGGCCAAGGCGCGCCGGGCCTCGACCACGGCGGGATCCTTTTCGATCCAGGCCACGGCCAGTTCCGTCGTCGGCAGGTCCCTGGGTGTCGCCACGCCTTGTGCCCCGGCCGCTGCGCTGATCACCAGGGCAGCCAGTCCAGCCAATACATGTCGCTTCATGCGAGTTCCCCATCGAAGGCCAGCGGTGTGGCCCAGTAGCGCACGCCGGTGCCGGCGAATTCGCGCTGCAGCATCTCGCGCAGGTGCCCGAGCTCTTCGGTCGTCAGCAGCACGCTGACCTGCACTGCACGGCTGCGGCCCATCACCTGTTCGGTCGCGCTGAGCCGCTGCTGTCCACTGCCGTGACTGTGGGTGGGCGTGCTGGTGAAGACCTCGCTGCCGGCGTTCGCCAGCAGGACATCCAGCAACTTTTCTTCCACCGTGGGCGGGCAGATCAGGGTCAGGCAAAAGTCAGCCATGGGTGGCCTCCTGCGGAAAGGTGCGACTCAGGACGGCGTCGGCCCGTGAATGGGCAAAGCGCAGGTACAGGATGGGCAGCAGGATCAGCGTCAGCGCCGTCGCGGTGATCAGCCCGCCGATGACGACCATGGCCAGCGGGCGCTGGATCTCCGAACCCGGCCCGGTGGCGAACAGCAGCGGGATCAGGCCGAAGGCCGTGATCGACGCCGTCATCAGCACCGGTCGCAGGCGCCTTCGCGCACCCTGGGTCACGCTGGTCAGCAAGTCATGCCCCTCCGCATGCAACTGGTTGAAGTAGCTCACCAGCACCACGCCGTTGAGCACCGCGATGCCCAGCAGCGCGATGAAGCCCACCGAGGCTGGGACCGACAGGTACTCGCCCGTGACCCACAGCGCCACGATGCCGCCGACCAGCGCGAACGGGATGTTGCTGAGCACGAGCAAGGCCTGCCTGACCGAGCCGAAGGTCGAGAACAGGATCAGGAAGATGAAGCCGATGGCCAGCGGCACCACCAGTGCCAGGCGAGCCGCCGCACGCTGCTGGTTCTCGAACTGGCCACCCCAGCTGATGCGGTAGCCGGTCGGCAACTTCACGCCGGCACCTACCTTGGCCTTGGCCTCGTCGACAAAACCCACCAGGTCGCGCCCGGTGACGTTGGCGATGACCACGCTGTAGCGGCTGCCCATCTCACGGTCAATCTTCACCGGCCCGCTTTCACGGCTGAGCCGCGCCAGCGTTTCCAGTGGCACGCTTTGGCCGTCGGGCGCTGCGATGCGCAGCGCGGCGAACTCGGCCGGCGACACCTTGACCATGTCGGGCCCGCGAATGACGATGGGGATGCGCTGGTTGCCGTCGATCACGGTGCCGGCGCGCTGGCCCTCGATCTGCACGCGCAGGGCATCCTGCACATCTTCGACTGACAGCCCATACCGGCCGGCCGCCAGTCGGTCCACCACCACGCGCAGGTACTGGACGCCGTCGTTTTCGACCGTGTAGACGTCCTGGTTGCCCGGCACCGTCTTCATCAGGCCTTCGATCTGCGACGCGAGTTCATTTAGCTTGCCGAGATCGGGCCCGAAGATCTTGATCGCCAGGTCGCCGCGAACGCCGATGATCATTTCCGAGACGCGCATGTCGATCGGCTGCGTGAAGCTGTAACTGATGCCGGGCATCTGGTCCAGCACCTCGCGGATGCGCGCGATCAACGCGTCCTTGCTGGCCATGCTCCACTCCGCGCGCGGCTTCAGCACCAGGAAGGTGTCGGTCTGGTTCAAGCCCATCGGGTCGAGGCCGATCTCGTCGGAGCCCGCGCGTGCCACCACGCCCGTGATCTCCGGAATGTTCTTCATCAGCGTCTGGTGCACCAGCAGGTCCAGTGCTGCGGTCTCCTCCAGGCTCACCGACGGCAGCTTCTCGATACCGACGATGATGTCGCCCTCGTCCATCTCGGGCAGGAAGGTCTTGCCGACCTGGGTGTAGACGCCCGCCGCGAGCACCAGCAGGGCTGCTGCCGCGGCGAAGACCACGGTCTGCCGCCGCAGCGCCCAGCCCAGCACCGGTTCGTACAGGCGCAGCAACTGGCGCGGCAGCCAGGGTTCGTCGTGCGACACCCGCTTCAGCAGGTACGAGGCCAGCACCGGGATCACGGTCAGCGACAGCACCAGAGAGCTCGCCAGTGCAAAGACGATGGTCAGCGCCACGGGTACGAAGTACTTGCCTTCCAGATCCTGCAGCGTGAGCAGCGGCAGGAACACGGTGACGATGATCAGCACGCCTGCGGCCACCGGCACGGCCACCTCGCGCACCGCGCGCAGCACGATGTGCAGCCGCGGCAGCTTGCCGCCGGCGGTCTGCCGGCCCAGGTGCTGCACGATGTTCTCGACGACCACAATCGCCGCGTCCACCAGCATGCCCAAGGCAATCGCCAGGCCGCCCAGGCTCATCAGGTTGGCCGACATGCCGTACCCACGCATGAGGATGAAGGTGCCGAGTGCGGCCAGCGGCAACACCACGGCCACCGCCACGGCGGCGCGCAGGTTGCCCAGGAAGGCGCCCAGCAGCACCAGCACGATCAGCGTCGATTCGAGCAGTGCCTTCGAGACCGTGCCAACGGCCTTTTCCACCAGCGAGGCGCGGTCGTAGAAGACCTTCAGTGACACGCCTGCCGGCAGCGTCGGTTGCAGTTCGGCGATCTTGGCCTTCACACCGTTCACCACCTGCTGCGCGTTGGCGCCTGCCAGGCCCAGCACCAGGCCCTGCACGGCTTCGGCCTTGCCGTCCATGGTGACGACGCCGTAGCGCGTGGTGCTGCCGTCACGCACCAGCGCCACGTCGCCCAGGCGTACGGCGGTGCCATCCTTGCGCGCCACGACCACGGCGCGCAGGTCGTCCTGTGTCTTGATGCTGCCTTCGGTGCGCACCAGCAGCACCTCGCCGCCTTCGCCCAGGCGGCCGGCACCGTCGTTGCGGTTGTTGGCTTCGATGGCGGTCTTGATCTGCGCCGTGCTCAGGCCCAAAGCCTGCAGCTTGGCAGGGTCGGGCAGCACTTCGAAGCTGTGGACCTTGCCGCCGAGCGCGTTGACATCGGCCACACCCGGCACGGCGCGCAGCGCGGGGCGTATGACCCAGTCGAGCAGGCTGCGCCGCTCCTCCAGCGTCAGCTGCGGCGCCTCGATCGTGAACATGAACATCTCGCCCAGCGGCGTGGTGATGGGCGCGATGCCGCCGGTGATGCCCGAGGGCAGGTCGCCGACGATGTTGTTCAGACGTTCGGCCACCTGCTGGCGTGCCCAGTAGAGGTCGGTGCCGTCCTGGAAGTCGACCGTGACATCGACCAGGCCGTACTTGGTGACCGAGCGCAGGATGCGCTGCTTCGGGATGCCCAGCATCTCGACTTCGATCGGTACCGCGATGCGGCTTTCGATCTCCTCGGGTGTCATGCCCGGCGCCTTCATGATGATCTTCACCTGGGTGCTGGACACGTCGGGGAAGGCATCGATGGGCAGCGAGCGGAAGGCGTACCAGCCGAAGCCGGCCAGCAGCACCGCAGCCAGCAGCACGAACAGCCGCTGCGTCAGCGCGAATTGCACGAGACGGTTCAGCATGGCCCGGCTCCAGTCGTGGAAAGCAGGGTGCAAATCACTTGTCACCCCCGCTCTTGCCTTGCCATGCAGCCTTCAGCGCGATGACGGAGGCGGTCGCCACTTCCTGCCCCGACTTCAGTTCGCCGGTGACCTGCACCGACGCGCCCGCGCTCGACACCACGCTCACGGGCCGGGCGATGAAGCCCTTGTCGGTGCGCACGAAGACATAGGCCTGGTCATCCTGCCGCGCCACAGCCTGCAGCGGCAGCGCCCAACCGGCGGCGTTGGCGGCGAACGGCACGCGGGCCTGCACCACCTCGCCGGGGCGCAGACGATCAGCACCGCGAGTGACGCGGGCGCGCAGCGTCACGGTCTGGCTGTCGCTGACCATGGCGCCCACGGACAGCGGCACGGCCACCGCATCGCGGCCCACGATCTCGATCGCCGCCGCCTTGTTGTCCTTGATCAGCGTGGCCGACTGGCGGTCCACCGGCATGGCGATGTCCAGCCACAGCGTCTGCAGGTTGGCCAGGCGCAGCAACGCATCGGCTTCCTGCACCCGTTGGCCAGGTTTGATATCGATGCCCATCACCACCCCTGCGGCGCGGGCCCGTACCACGACGCCGTCCTGCACCGTTCCACCGGCGGCGATGCGCTGGATAGAGCCAACGTCGATGCCGGCCAGGCGCAGCGCCGCTTCGGCCTGGCGCTGCCGCGCGGCGTCGTCCTGCGCCGCCGCCTCGGCCTCCTGAACGCGACGTTCAGGGATGATGCCCTCGGCCAGCAATGCCTTCTCGCGCTGCAGCGTCTTCTGTGACAGCCGTGCCCTGCTGGCGGCTTCGAGCAGCTTCAACTGCATCTCGCCGAACTGCGGACTGTTCAGACGCAACAGCGGCTGGCCCGCCTTCACGGCCTGCTGCTCGCCGACGAGCAACTGATCGATCACGCCGGCCACCGGTGCGCTGACCACCTGCTCCTGCCCCGGCGGCAGCGTCACCTTCGCTGCGTAGGCCATGCCGGCAATGGCGGCCGGTTGTTCGAGCTTGAGCAATGTGACGCCAAGCGTCTTCATCTGCGCGGCCGAGACGGCGAACTCGGCCTTGGGTTCGGCGGCAAAGGCAGGCGCCAGCAGCGCGTTGCTCAAGCCCAGACTCAGAACAAACGACAGGCAGAAAGCGACGCGCAAGACGCCGCGTGAGCGAAGATGGGCAGGCATAGGAACTCCACGGACAGAAGACCTCGCCCCGATGGCAGGGGCAAGTCGAGCGCAGCGCGGGCGGCGCTGCGGCGGCTTCAGGCGTGGAGGGGCGGCGCTCTGCCGTGGGGCGGCAGGCTCTTGAAGACAGGAGATCTGGCCCGTTGCCGGTCTGGTGGCCAGACAACGGCCGGAGCAGGCCCAGGTGACCACAGCGCCGGAATCATCCACGCGGCAAACGCGGCCAGGGGTTCGTCCGGCGCAGGATCAGCGGCAGCGGATTGGGCCGCACTCCGCAGGGCTGAGATCGAGTGCGAGATGCCGTTTGTCTCGATGGCGTCGATGTGGGCGGGGACGTCGTCGTGGTCCGCACCGAGCACATCGCCCGCATGATCCGTGGATGCGGAAAGAGTACCGCCGACCGACCACTCTCCGTCGTGGCGGTGTGCATGCAGCGGCGACGTGACCAGATCGACGGTCAGCACGGCGACCAGCAGCCAGCTCAGCACCAGACGCACCAGTGCAACCGCGGTGCAGGGGCGCGGGGGTCTGGGCTTCAGGACTGACGCTGTCATTGAATGTGCGGGTCAGGACGGTAAATCAGACGTCTCAGAGGTACTTGGTGATGGCCTTGAACTCGCCCAGCGCCCGCCGGGATGCGCCGGCAGGTGTTCCCAGGCTTTGGTCAAGACAATGATCAATGTGGTCGTGAATGAGTTGCTTCTTGGCGGCAGCGATGGCCCGCTCGACAGCATGCAACTGTTGCGCCACGTCGAGGCAGGCACGATCTTCAGACAACATGGTGATGACGTTCTGCAGATGACCGTGGGCACGCTTGAGGCGCTTTGCAACGGGATCATGCGAGACGTGGGCCGGTGTTTCTACCATGCCTCTATCCTATCCTGGTGGAGAGGATCTTGGGTGAATGACTTGCCAAGTGCGGTATCAAGGTGCCGCACCCGACAAACGAAGGCAGCGCCGGGCGCGGCGCCCCCGCGGCTCAGCGCACGGTGAACCGCACAGTGATCGCCTTCGCGGCAGGTGTGACCAGCGTGGCGACAGCCTTTGCGCCCTTGGCCAGCTTGACGCCCTTGGCTTCGAGCTTGTCACCCGCCACCACCAGATCGGCTTCCGACTTCTCGGCACCGTTCAGCACGGTGAGCTTGCCCTTCAGGCCGGTGGGCGCCATCGGCTTGCCGTGGTCCTCGACATAGATGACGGCACCTTCGGGCGAGCCCACCAGCTCGAACGACAGGTCGCTGGAAGTCGCCACCACGCCGCCGTGCTTGGCGGGGCCGCCACCATGCGCGAACGCGGTGTTGAACGACAGGGCCGAGAGCCCCAGCACCACCACGGCCAACAGATTCTTCATCATCACTTCGATCTCCTTCGAGGGTGCGGCGCACTGGAACAGGCGGCGCCGCCGTGCCTGATTTCAACTCAATAGGCTTCCTGGGCGCCTGCTGCCCCGTCCGTTGACTCGGCCTCGGGCTGCGTCAGGCGTTTCGTGGCCTTCGCGCCGAACAGCCAGAACAGCACGGGCGTGAGCAGGGTGTCGAGCAGCGTCGAGCTCACCAGCCCGCCGAAGATCACCACTGCCACCGGATGCAGAATCTCCTTGCCCGGGGCGTCGGCCGCCAGCAGCAGCGGCGTCAGCGCGAAGGCGGCAACGAGTGCCGTCATCAGCACTGGCGTCAGCCGCTCCAGCGAGCCGCGCACGACCATCGCCTGCGTGAAGGTTTCTCCCTCGAACTTGCACAGGTTGATGTAGTGGCTGATCTTCAGGATGCCGTTTCGCGTGGCGATACCCGCGAGCGTGATGAAGCCCACCATCGAAGCCACCGAGAGGCTCACGCCCGCGATCCACATCGCCGCGACCGAACCGATCAGCGCCAGCGGGATGTTGGCCATGATGATGCCGGCCAGCACCACCGACTGGTAGCGCGAGTACAGCACCAGGAACATCATCGCCAGCG
>LNFM01005240.1_pt1 | contig 22725 bp, 19 predicted proteins | sample 596031 | NCBI WGS metagenome assembly LNFM01 (sample SAMN04254537, study PRJNA301005) | activated carbon metagenome | isolation source: dual media filters at the Ann Arbor, Michigan drinking water treatment plant | place: USA: Ann Arbor | reverse complement strand
TCTTGTCTCTGGCATACAAGCCTTACCCCTCGGGTTTCGTGACGCATCCGGTCATCGATGCTTGCCTCGACGTGGCGCGACGCGAGCGCTACGACCCGGCTGCGATCGAGCGGGTGGAACTCGTGGTCAATCCCCTCACGCTGCATCTATGCAACCGGCCCGAGCCCAAGGATCGCGCCCAGGCCATGGTGAGCTTTCAGCACTGGGCCGCGGTTTCGCTGCTGTTCAAGGCTGCCGGCGTGGCGCAGGTCACGCAAGCCATGGTGGAGGATCCGACGATCGCTGCACTGCGCCGCAAGGTGGTGGCCGTCGGTCGTGACGACATGGCCCGGGAAGCGGCCGAGGTGCGTGTGCTCTTGCAGGGGGGGCGGACGCTGGCTGCTCGCGTAGAGCGCTGCATCGGCAGCGCGGGGATGCCGATCCCGGACGAAGACATCACCCGCAAGACATACGGCCAGCTGCAGACGGCCTATGCCGATTCGATGTGCGAGCGCATCGTCGACCAGTGCTGGCAGATGCCGGATGCGCCGCGCGCCGACGTCCTGTGTGCGCTATTGCAGCAGGTCGGCTGAACGAGGCTCTTGCCGGCGAACCAGGCACAGGCCGATACCGACCATGCCCGGTGCGACAGCCGCGCAGCAAAGAGCGCCGCTCATACGGCGACGCGATCCTTGCGCGTGCGGGACACCTCGTCCTGCAATTCCTCGATCGTTTCGCAGATCACGCTCGCGAGTTCATCGACCTGCGCGCTGTCGATGCACAGCGGGGGCGCAAGACGCAGCACGCTGCCGCGCGCGAAGGGGATCACGCCTCGCTTCCATCCGCGCATGTTGAGGCTGCCGACCAGATCGCGAGCCAGCGGCTGGTCCTTGTTCTGGGGATCGACGAAATCGACCGCCATGAGCAACCCGCGGCCGCGAATCTCGCCGACGATCGGCAGGCCGCCGACGCGAGCCTCGATGGCGCGCTGCAGCCGCTCACCCATGCGAGCGGAGTTTTCGATCAAGCCCTCTCGCTCCATGATGTCGATGTTGGCCAGCGCGGCAGCGCATGCGACGGGGTGGCCGCAATAGGTGTTCGGATGCACGTTCTCCTCGATGCTGTCGCCGGCGAATACATCGGCGATGCGCGAGTGGGCGATCGATGCCGACAGCGGAATGTAGCCCGAGGTAATGCCTTTGGCCACCGACAGAAGGTCGGGGACCACCGATTCGTGCTCGACGGCGAACCATTTGCCCGTGCGCCCGAAGCCGGTGATGACCTCGTCGGCGATCATGAGCACCTCGAGTTCATCGCAGATGTCGCGCACGCGCTCGAGCCAGCCCAGGGGAGGAATGATGATGCCGCCCGAGCTCAAGCAAGGCTCGAGGATGATGGCCGCCACGGTCTCCGGGTCTTCCTTGCGTACCGCGTCCGCCAGCATGTCGGCGCACCGGCGCACGATCTGCTCGTCGGAGCCTTGCGCACGGTCGCGTAGCGGATAGGGCGCGGGGGACTTCACGAAGCCCGGCCAGGCGAGCGGCTCGTAGGGCTGGAAGAGTTCGGGGATACCGCAGACTTCGAGTGTGCCGATGGTGGCGCCGTGATAGCCGCGCTGCAGGGCGATGACCTTGTACTTCTTCGGGCGGCCCTTCTTGAGCCAGTAATGGCGGGCGATCTGGATCGAGCGCTCGTTCGCCTCCGAGCCGCTGACCGCGAACAAGCTGTACTTCAGGTCGCCGGGTGTGATCTGCGCGAGCTTGGCGGCAAGCTCGGCCGCGGGCCGGTTGGAGAATTGTCGCGTCGTCGGATAGTAGGCCAGGGCGGAGGTCTGAGCGCGCACCGCTTCGGCGATTTCGGGGCGTCCGTGCCCGACATTGACCACGGCCAGTCCAGCGAAGGCATCGATGAAGCGTCGTCCTTCCTTGTTCCAGACGTAGATGCCCTCCCCGCGCTCGAACAGCATGGCTTCGTCGGGAAGGTGAGGGTGGTCCTGGGTCTTGTGCGTCCACAGGTGGTTGATCATTTCGGCGTCGGTCATCGGAGCGCTCCTCGGTGGCTGTCGCCTGGCACGCTATCGTCGCCTGGAATGATTGTCAACGCGATCGTGACGGGCGGGCGCGAATCGGGGGAGCCGGGGTGCCCCGGCGGGATGTGCCGCGCGCAAAAAAAACAACGGCGGTTCCCAAAGGAATCCGCCGCTGCCGCTCTGCGAGGGGCGTGCCGTCTAGCCGTGGCGGGTCAGTAGGCTTTCGCGCCGCTCGCCTGGACCACCTTGCGCCACTTGTCCATGTCGGCCAACATGAACTTGCGGAACTCTTCGGGCGAGTTGCTGGTAGGCACCCCGCCGAGATCGAGAATCGTCTTTTCCATCCTAGGCTCGTGCAAGAACTTCACGAACTGGGCATGCAGCTTGGTCAGGAGAGGCTTGGGCAGCTTGGCAGGCGCGACCACACCGTACCAACCCACCACTTCGAAGCCCGGCAGCCCCGATTCGGCGACGGTCGGAACGTCGGGCAAGGCCGGCGAGCGCTTCAACGAGGAAACAGCAAGAGGTTTGAGCTTGCCAGCCGAGGCCAGCCGCGAGGCGGCCGCGATGCCGGCGAAATTGAAGTGATATTCCTGGCCGAGCAAGGCTGCCATCGCGGGTCCGGTGCCCTTGTAGGGAACATGGGTGGCTTGGACGCCCGTCATGAGCTTCATCAGTTCTCCGGCGAGGTGGCCGCCGCTGCCTATGCCGGCGGAGCCGAAGTTGAGGCCGCCTTTGAGTGTTTTGCCGTAGGCGAGCAGTTCCTTGAAGTTACTGGCAGGCAGATTGGGGTGTACGACCAGCAGCAGCCCCGCTTCGATCAGTTGCGTGATGGGCGTGAAGCTGTTGACGGGGTGATAAGGCAGCTTGGGCAACAAGGCTGCGTTGATCGTATGTTGATGGTAGGCAAGAAAGAGCGTGTGGCCGTCGGGTGCCGCGTTTGCAGTGGCCTCGGCAGCGAGAACCCCGGACGCGCTTGCGCGGTTGTCGACGATGAACGGCTGCTTCCATTCCTGCGTCAATCGTTCGCTGAACAGACGGGCCAGAATGTCGGTCGTTCCGCCGGGTGCTGCCGGCGTGAGGAAGCGCACGGGCCGGGCAGGATAGCTGGCAGCATCGTCCCGGGCTTGTGCCTGGGCGGTTCCGATGACGGCGGCCAAGCTGCCGATACAGGCGATCGCAGCCAAAGGCCAGGTTTTCCAACGACGTTTCATGGCTTGCTCCGGTGACCGAAAAAGCGCGTAAGCATACTTGATCGACACGCTTGCGACCAATCCGCGATGCGCCGTGATCCTGGGCTGCTCCGACGGTAAACGGGCCGTGCGGGCGATGAAAAAACGGCCGCGAAAGGTCGCTGCGCCAGGTGCTCGGGCGTGCCGAACGACCACGACGACCGAGCGCGTGCGGGCGGATCCGGTCCCTCAGTGCGGGTGTCGCCCTGCTGCGTTGCCGCAGGCGCAGCCTGCCCGGGCACGACGAGGGTGGAGTAGACTGGGATCGAATCGAAACGGCAGGAGGAGGCAACGATGCCCATGCTTCGACGGATGCCCTTGTGCGCAGTCGGCTTGGCGATCGCGCTGGCATGCGGAACAGTCAGCGCAGCTTCAGCCGACTCCCCGACGCGTTCGTTGCGCTACGTCGTGGCATTCGGCCCGGGAGGTCTCAACGATGTGGTGGGGCGCGTGTTCTGCCAGAAGCTGAGCGAGGCTTGGGGCCAGCCCGTCATCGTGGACAACCGCCCGGGAGCGGGTGGCAACGTCGGTGCCGAACTCGTCGCGCGCTCGAACCCGGACGGCTATACGATGCTCAGCATCAGCACGGCGCACGCCATCGCGCAGACCTTGTACCCCAAGCTCAATTACAGTTTGGAGCGGGATCTGACTCCCGTGGCGACGCTCGGCTCGGCGCCGCTGATTACGGTGGTCCATCCGAGTCTGCCGGTGAAGACTATCGTTGAGATGGTGAGTCACGCTCGTGCGAATCGCCTCGCTTACGGCTCGGGCGGGGTCGGCGTCATCAGTCATCTTTCGATGGAGATGTTCAAGCAGGCCGCCCGTTTCGACGCCACCCACGTGCCTTACAAAGGCGGTGGACCGGCGCTCGTCGATCTGCTGTCGGGCCAGGTGCAATTGCATACCAACGACATCGGTCTGGTGCTGCCGAACGTGCGCGCGGGCAAGCTGCGGGCGGTCGGGATGATGACCGAGCAGCGTCACCCGCTGCAGCCCGACGTGGCGACCTACATCGAACAGGGCCACAAGGATTTCGTCATGGGCAACTGGATCGGTGTCGTCGTCCCGGCCGGCACGCCGCGTGCCGCGATCAGCAAGCTTTCGGCCGAGTTCGGGCGCATCGCCAAGGAGCCTGACGTGGTAAAACACTTCGCCAATCAGGGATTCGATACGACAGGGCTCGCTTTCGGGCCATCCGCCGAGCTCATCAAGAAAGAGGTGGCCCGCTTCGGAGCGGCGGTGAAGGCTTCGGGCGCCACGGTGGACTGAAGCGTGTTCGCGGCGGACTGCCTCTTGCAAGGGTGAACGGCGACGCGGAATTCGCCTAAGCAAGCTCCCGCACTGCGCTTGGGCGAGCGACGGCGTTCGAGGTCGCGCACCGGAAGATGGACCCGGTCCGCCTCGGTCGAAGGCGCAAGAATGCATCTCGAGCGCACAAAATGCGCTATCGTTCGGCTGTCCAGTCGAGGAGATCCCCATGAGAGACAAACTCGTGTCGTTGCCCGAAGCCGCTGCCCGTGTGGCGAGCGGCAATCAGATCGTGATGAGCGCGACCCTGCAGCGCCCGCCCATGGCATTGCTGCGCGAACTCGTCCGGCGAGGCGTGAACGATTTGCGACTCATCGGCGTCACCACCGGCGACATCAATTTCGATTTCCTCATCGGCGCGGGCGCAGCGAGCGTGGTCGACACGTGCGCGGTCACTTTGGGGGAATTCGCCCGGACCGGACCGAATTTCGCGCGCCATGCCATGGCAGGACGAATACGGGCACTCGACAACACGTGAGGGGTGATCTATTCACAGGCCCAGGCTGGGTCTATGGGAGTGCCCTACGTGCCGGTGATGGGTTTGGTGGGAACCGACTTGCTCGACCGCCGCGACGACATGGTGATGGCGGCGGATCCGTTCGGCAGCGGTAAATCCACGGTCGTGGCCAAGGCGATGCGACCTGACATCGCCGTCTTTCATGTCGAGAAGGCCGATCGCCACGGCAACGTGTCTTGCGGCTATCCCGTGGAGGCCGTGGTGCTCTCCGAAGCGGCGAGGCATGTCATCGTCACTGCCGAGCGCATCGTCGATCGCGTGACGGAGAAGGAATCGGTCGGATGCTTCGTGCCCGCCATCCTGGTCGATAGCGTGGTGCATGCGCCCTTCGGGGCGCATCCGGGCGCCATGACGAGTTGCTACGGCATCGACAAAGCGCACATGACCCGCTACACGGCGGCCGCGAAGGACGATGCTTCCTTCGCCGAGTATGTGAAGTCATGCGTGTTCGATGTGGTCGATCACGAGCAATACGTCGAGCGATTCGTGCCGCCCGAATGGCGCGACGCGGCGCGCAACCGGGTCGCCTGAACTCGGCCCTCGGAGAGAAAGCGACACGATGACGGCTCTTGCCTATAACGATTCGGAATACATCGCCATCCTGATGTCGCGGGAGGTTCGCGACGGCGAAGTGTCCGCCTGCGGCGCCTTGTCCCAGATACCCGCGGCTGCATTGCTGTTGGCGCAGGCAACGCATGCACCGAATGCCGAGATCATTCTGCTCAACACGGTGTTCCGTCCCTTCGGCACCTCGCGACAGTTCCACTTTCTGTGCCAACGCGGAGAGCTGGGGCTGTTCTTCCTGAGCGGCGTGCAGATCGACCGTCATGCCAACTACAACCTGCACCAACTCGGTCCGGACAAGGCGCGTCCGACGGCGCGGTTTCCCGGCGGCTATGGCGGCGGCATGATCTACTACATGGCCAAGCGCACCATACTCTTTCGCACCGAGCACACGCGCCGGACCTTCGTCGAGCGCGTGGACTACATCTCCTCGGCAGGAAGCTCGCCGCCCGACACGATCCGCGGCGGGCATCCGCACCAGGTCATCACGCCCAAAGCCGTATTCGGCTTCGACCGCGCTGCGGGCGTACTGCGGCTGCAGTCCGTCCATAGCCCTTACACGCTGGGCGATATCCGCGAGAACACGGGTTTCGATCTCGGTGTCGACGGCGCCGTCGATACCACGCCGGCGCCCACCCGGGAGGAGTTGCGCATGCTGCGCGAAGTGGTACGACCGAAGATGATATCGACGGGCACTTACGGCGCCTGGGCGGAGAAGACGATCGGCGTTTGAACGCGCACCGCGGTTGTCGGGCGCCCGGCGGTCGCGCACTATCCATTGCATCAACGAGGAGGAGTCGCCGATGTGGAATGTCAATGTAGCTCGCATCTATACGGGGCCGGATAACCGCTCGTATTTCGAAGAGCTCAGGGTCAGGATGAACGACATCGTTCAGGGCGATCGGGTATCGAAGCGCTCGTCGCTGATCCCGACGGCCAATATGCTGTTCCGCGAGAATCCCCTCGGACGCTCCGAGGAGTATCACTGCCCCAAGAATCGCCAGTTCGTCATCACGATCAGCGGAGCGGTGGAGATCACCTGTGCCGGCGGGCGCCGCGTGTTCGGTCCGGGGGACGTGCTCTTCGCCGAGGACACCACCGGCGAGGGCCACTCCAATCGCGAGCTTCACGGTCCGCGCCGCAGTCTCATCATCCAGGTGCCGGAGGATTTCGATATTCGGCAGTGGACCGAGCCGCGCACCTAGTCTGCCGACCGGGCGCAGGCCCGGCCTCTCTTCATCCAACGACGTCTTGCCATGCGAACCGATCTAGACCGGCTGTTCAATCCGCGCTCCATCGCCGTCATCGGCGCCTCCGCCGAACTCGGCACGATCAGCGGCCAACCGATGAATTTTCTCGTCAAGCGCGGCTATGGCGGCGCCTTGTATCCGATCAACCCGAAGTACCAGGAACTGCTCGGGCACAAATGCTACGGCTCGGTCGAGGCGCTGCCCGAGACACCCGATCTCGCGCTCATTCTCGTCAACGCGCGTCTCGCGGTGAAGATGCTCGAGGCGTGCGGGCGCAAGGGTATCGAGTTCGTCATCATGTTCAGCTCCGGATTCTCGGAGATCGGCGAGGAAGGCGCCTCGATGCAGGAGGAACTGCTCGCAATCGCCAAGCGCTACAACATCGGCTTCGTCGGGCCCAACTGCCAGGGCATGATCGGCGTGCCGAGCAAAGCCTATGCAGGGTTCGGCTCGGCGTTCATCTACGACTACAAGCCCGGCCCGGTCAGCATGGTGAGCCAAAGCGGCGGCTTCGGATTCTCGGTCATGTCGCTGGCGGCGATGGAAGGCGGCGTGGGTTTCCGCTACGTCGTCACCACCGGCAACGAAGTCGGCATCAGCACTTTGGACTTCATGCGCTTCCTCATCGACGATCCGCAGACGCGCATGATCGCCAGCTATACGGAGGGCATGAAGGACGCGAACCGACTGCGCGAGATCGGCGAGGCGGCCCTGGATGCGCGCAAGCCGATTCTCGTCTGGAAGGTGGGCAACTCCGAAGAGGGGCAGCGCGCCGTCGCCTCGCACACTGCGAACCTGAGCGGCGCCATGGCCTTGTACCAGGCGGCGTTCAAGCAGACCGGCATTTTGCAGATCGAAGACATCCAGGATATCGTCGACTACAGCAGCGCCTTTCAGTGCGGCAAGGTGCCGCGCGGCAATCGTGTGGCCATCATCACGATATCGGGCGGCGCGGGCATCATGATGACGGATGAAGCCATCGCCCGCGGATTGGCGGTCCAGCCGCTGTCGCCGCAGACCGTGGAGAAATTGCGTCCGCTCGTGCCGGCGTTCGCCGCTCTGGGCAATCCCATCGATCTCACCGCGGCCATCTTCGACGACACCGACCTTTGTCGCAAGGCCTTGGAACTCATCATCGACGATCCTCTGGTCGACTCGGTCACGATGGCGAACGCAGGCCTGCAAGGCGAGATCGCCACCAAGGTGGCGCGCGAAGTGGCCAATGTCGCGCGGCGATCGGATAAACCGATCATGCTCGGATGGAGCGCACGCAAGGAAGTCGCCGGCGAGGCGTATGCGCTGCTCGACGAAGTGAAGGTGCCGCATTACCGCTCGCCCATGCGCTGCATGCGCGCTCTGGCGGCGCTCACCCACCATGCGCAAGCCTGCCGTCGCCACGAGGCGCGCAAAGCCGAGCCGCTGCTGCGGATCACCAGCGAGCAGGCGCGCACCGATCTCGCCGGCGCGACGACCGATTTGGCGGAGTATCGGGCGAAGCAACTGCTTGCTCGCTACGGGATCGCGGGCACGGCTGAAGCGCTTGCGACCAGCCCCGAGGATGCGGCGCGCATCGCCGGAAGCATCGGTTATCCCGTGGTCCTGAAGATTCAGTCGGCCGACATTCCGCACAAGACCGAGGCCGGCGGCGTCCGGGTGGGACTGAAGTCCGCAGCCGAAGTCGAAGCCGCCTACGAGGCCATCATGGCGGCCGTGCATCGGTACAAGCCCGATGCGCTCATCGACGGCGTCCTGGTCCAGGAGATGGTGGTCGATGCGGTCGAGGTGATTCTCGGCATCAACAACGACCCGCTGTTCGGGCCGGCGCTCATGTTCGGCTTGGGCGGCATCTTCACAGAGGTGATGAAGGACGTTGCCTTTCGCCTCGCGCCCATACAAGCCTCGGTGGCGAGCGAGATGGTCCGGGAAGTGAAGGCCTACCCCTTGCTGTCGGGCGCGCGCGGCAGGCCTCCCTGCGACGAGGCCGCATTGGTCGATGCCTTGTGCAAACTCTCGGCGCTTGCCGTCGATCTGAAGGACCATCTCGGCGAGTTGGATATCAACCCGCTCTTCGTGTTGCCCGCCGGCCGCGGCGTCAAGGCGGGCGATGCGCTCATCAAACCGCGGCTGAAGTAGATCGGATGCGACCTAGCGCTGGGCGTCCTCGGCGCGGTAGCCGATCGCGCCTTCGTACTTGGCGCTGACTTCTTCAGCGGGCAGATACGCTTTCTCCAGGGCGAGCACCTCGGGGAAGCCGACGAAGGTGTGCAAGTCGCCGGCAGGATGGTGCTTGGTGCGCGCGGCGAAATCGAGCAGGAACGCGGCGTCCTCGCGGGCGAACTCGTGCATGTAGTCCCACATGGCGATGGCTGACGAGCGCAGGGCGCCGGTGGCATTGCTCACCATGGCGATGCCGATCTGGTCCAACCGCGCGAGCGGTACCCGCGGCGATACGCCGGTGCGATTGAAGTGCAGCGGCCCGCGAATCTCGCGCGCACAGCGCTCCAGTTCGCCTTCCGAGGTCAGCGCCTCGGGAAAAATCATGTCGGCGCCGGCGTCGATGTAGGCGTTCGCCCGATCGATGAGATCGTCGACGCTGCCGCCGGCGACGCCGCGCGCATCGCACCGGGCGATCAGGACGAAATCGGGATCGAGTTCGCGCCGCACCCGATCGGCCGCACGCAGCTTGCCGACCATCTCGTCGCACGGGATCACCTGCTTGCCAGCGACGTGGCCGCAGCGCTTGGGCGCGACCTGGTCCTCGATGTGGATGGCCGCGACACCGGCGCCGATGAAGTCTTCCACCGTGCGCAGAACATTGATCGCGTTGCCATAGCCGGTGTCTGCGTCGGCGATGACGGGAATTCTCACCGCCTGGGCGATGTAGCGGGAGACCATCACCATCTCCGAGGCGGTGATCAATCCCACATCGGGTTTGCCGAGCAGCGAGACCGAGACGCCGTAGCCCGTTACCCCGCAGCACTGAAAACCGGCCTGCTCGATGATGCGTGCAGCCAGTGCGTTATGTGCACCGGGTTTGACGAGCGTGCGTTGCTCCGCGAGCAGTTGGCGCAATCGGGTGGAGCCCTTGATTCGTGTCGTCACAGCCGCGTTCTCCGGCGAAGATTCGATGCGCCATTGTAGTCGGCCCGATCTCGTGACGGGGTTGGCGCATGGCCCGGGACGGGGTGGCTGGAATCACCCGTTCGCCGTGGGCGCGATCGGCATCGTCGCCATGCGTGCGTGCGTTCTCGGCGGTGCGACTCGCCGCCAACACGCGCTTCGCCGAGTCAACGGGGGCGGGTATGATTCGGTATCCATCGAGGAGAAAGACCATGGCGAGCAAAGGTGCTGAACTCGAGGCGTTGATCCAGGCGCCCGAGATCGTGATCACGCCGGGCGTGTACGACGGTTATTCGGCGCGTCTGGTGGAAAAGGCCGGATTCCGTACGGCCACGATTTCCGGTGCCGGCGCTTCCGAGAGCCGCATGGGCTGGGCCGATCGAGGCATCCTCGGCTTCGAACAGAACCTAGACAACGCCAGGCGCATCGCCGACTGCTGCGACCTGCTGCTGCAAGCCGATGCCGACACCGGCTACGGCAACGCGATGAACGTGTATTTCGTGACGCGCGCCTTCGAGAAGGCCGGCATGGCTGCGATCATGATCGAGGATCAGGTCTGGCCCAAGCGCTGCGGGCACATGAAGGGCAAGCAGGTCATTGCGGCCGAAGAAATGGTGCAGAAGGTTCGTGCCGCGGTCGATGCGCGTCAGGACAAGCACTTCGTGATCAAGGCGCGTACCGACGCGGCGGGTCCGCTGGGGCTCGAGGAGGCGATCCATCGCCTGAACCTGTACGCCGAGGCCGGGGCCGATTGTCTGTTCGCCGATGCGCTGCTCGACGCCGAATCCATCGCCAAAGTGGCCAAGAGCGTGCCCAAGCCCTTGTCGGTGAACATGGGGCTCGGCATTCGAGCCCGTCCGACGACGCCGCTGATGACGCCCAAGCAGTTGCAGGATATCGGCGTGGCGCAGATCTCCTACCCGCGCCTGCTGTCGACCGCGGCGTTGATGGGCATGACGAAGGCCATGCAGGTATTCAAGGAGGAGTACGTCGGCCAGAACAAGATCGTCGATCGTCCCGACTTGCAGGTGAGCTTCGACGAGTTGAACGATCTCATGGGGATGGATTTCCTCGACGAAATCGAACAGCGCTACACCGGCGGCTGATCGCGACATCGAAGCAAGGGCGGCAGCATGGGGATGACCATCGCAGAAAAGATCCTGGCGCGGGCGAGCGGACGCGAGCGCGTGGCGGCCGGCGATCTCGTCACCGTGCAGGTCCAAACCACGGTGTTGTTCGACAACAACTTCATGCCGAACAACTGGCCCGATGTGCGCCGCATCGATCATCCCGACCGGGTCGTCGTCATTCTCGATCACCGTGTGCCGGCGCCGACGATCCAGGCTGCGGGCGCGCATGTGACCGCGCGCAAGTTCGTGGAGCGGTTCGGCATCGAGCGCTTCCACGATGTCGGCCAGCGGCAGGGCATCTGCCATCAGGTGGTCGCCGACGAGGCCTATGCTTTGCCCGGAACGATTCTGGTGTGCAGCGATTCGCATACCTGCAGCGCCGGTGCGCTCAACTGCGTGGCGCGCGGCGTCGGCGGTCCCGACGTCTTTTTCGCGGCATGCAAGGGCGAGACTTGGTTCCGCGTGGGCTCGACTGTGCGCTATGAGCTGCGCGGGCGCCTGCGCCCGGGTGTGACGGCCAAGGACATCTTCCTGCATGTTGCCGGGCTCTACGGTGCCCATGCCACGCAGAACATCGAGTTCGGCGGGCCCGCGCTGGCCGGTTTGTCGATTTCCGCCCGCAAGACGCTTGCGACCATGGGCGCCGAACTGTCGTGCGAGTTCGCGACCTTCGAATGCGACGATCTGCTGCTCGACTATCTGCGCTCACGCACGAGCGCGGCCTTCGAGCCTCAGCATCCGGACCCGGACGCGGACTACGCCGACGTTCGCGTGATCGACCTCGACACGCTCGAACCGCTGGTGGCCTTGCCGGACAGCGTCGTCAACAACTCGCGTCTCTTGTCCGAGGTGGCGGGCACCACGATCGACCAGGCTTTCATCGGTTCGTGTGCGAACGGCACGCTGGAGGATCTGCACTTGGCCGCGCGGGTGTTGACCGGGCGGCAGGTATCGCCGAAAGTGCGCCTGATCGTCACCCCGGGATCGCAGCGCGTGTACCTGGAGGCGGCCCGCGACGGTACCCTGGCGCAACTGGTCGAATCGGGCGCGCTCGTCACGAATCCGACCTGCGGTGCATGCGGAGGCGGCCATATGGGCGTGCTCGGTCCCGAAGAGACTTGCATCACCGCCAGCACGCGCAACTTCAAGGGGCGCATGGGGGATCCAAGCTCGCGTGTATTCATGGGTTCGCCGGCCACGGTGGCGGCATCCGCGTTGACGGGTGTCATTACCGATCCGCGTCGATACTTGCCATAGGAGAAGCGCTCATGCGTTTCAGCGCCCGTACCTGGAAAGCCGGCGACAACATCAACACCGATTTGATCCTGCCCAATCGTGCCTTCTACCTCACGCCCCAGGAACAGACCCAGTTCGTGTTCTCCGCCAATCGTCCCGGATGGAGCGACCTGGTCGTGAAGGGGGATATTCTCGTCGGGGGCCACAATTTCGGCATGGGATCGAGCCGGCCGGCGGCGCGGTCGTTGCGCAATCTCGGGCTCGCCTGTCTGGTCGCGGAATCGATCAACGGGCTCTTTTTCCGAAATTGCGTGAATTTCGCCTTTCCGGCCATGGAGTGCCCGGGCGTCGCCGCAGCCTTCGAAGAAGGCGATGTGGCGGAGGTTTCGTTCGAGGAGGCCACGATCGTGAACCGGCGCACCGGCGTGCGGCTCCTGGGTAGATCCATGCCGGCGGAATTGCGCGCGGTGGTCGCAGCGGGCGGGTTGTTCCCGTTGCTGGAGCAGCAGGGTTACATCGCTTCGCGCGCGAGCGCATGAGCATGGCGGAGAATCTCATGCGGAAACTTCGCCCGCTTCGCGGGGTCTGCCTTGCTTTTACGTTCATCCAACCACATATCGAAGCATGAACATGAGTGCATCCGAGCGTTTCAGCGTTGATTTCTGCCGTCACGACTCCACGGTGGCACGCGCTTGGGCGCGCGCGCCGGTCGAGCCGACGCCTGACGAGCGGCACGAACTCAAAGCGCGTATCCGGCGCTTGTTGCGCGACCAGGATGCCACCTTGCTCGCGCACTACTATGTTCATCCCGACCTCCAGGATCTGGCCGAGGAGACGGGCGGCTGTGTGGCCGATTCGCTCGAGATGGCCCGCTTCGGCCATGCCCAGACTTCCCGCACACTGGTCATCTGCGGCGTTCGCTTCATGGGCGAGACGGCCAAGATCCTCAATCCGGAAAAGCGTGTGCTCATGCCCGACCTGGAAGCGACCTGCTCCCTGGACCTCGGGTGTTCGGCGCAGGAATTCGTCCCATTCTGCGATGCGCATCCCGATCGCACGGTCGTCGTGTACGCGAATACGAGCGTCGCAGTCAAGGCGCGAGCCGACTGGGTCGTGACGTCGGCCGTCGGGCTGGAGATCGTGCGCGAACTGCACGCGCGCGGAGAGAAGCTGTTGTGGGCACCCGATCGGCATCTGGGCAACTACATCCAGCGCGAGACCGGCGCGGACATGCTGATCTGGCAGGGCGCCTGCGTGGTCCATGACGAATTCAAGGGCGCGGAACTCGAAGCGCTGATGCGCACTCACCCGCGGGCGAAGGTGCTGGTGCATCCTGAGTCGCCGGCAGCCGTGATCGGCATCGCGGACGTGGTCGGATCCACCAGCCAGCTCATCCGGGCGAGCCGGGAGCTGGAAAGCGACGAGTTCATCGTCGCGACCGATGGCGGCATCATCCACCAGATGCGTAAACTTTCGCCGCACAAGCGTTTCATCGAAGCTCCGACGGCGGGCAACGGCGCCACCTGCAAGAGCTGTGCGCATTGCCCGTGGATGGCCATGAACGGGCTGAAGAATCTCGCCCAGGTGTTGGAGAGCGGCCGCAATGAAGTCCAGATCGATCTGGATGCGGGCGCGAAAGCCTTGAAGGGCATCCAGCGCATGCTCGACTTCGCGCAGTCACGCAAGGCCGCTGTTGCGGTGCCTCCGTCGGCGAAGGACTACGGCACGACCTATGCTCATGGGATGGGGCCCGCCTGAGGCGGCTCTGAGGCCTTGACGCAGCCAGTCGCTGCCTGAAGGCCGGCGGGCGTCCGCCTCCCTGGCTGGGCGTGAATCCTGCGGATTACGCGCTGGCTTGGGGGCGCCGCGTGCGGCGGCGCGCGAAACATGTGCCAGCGTCATGACGACCTCCCGCGTCGTGGGTGATTGAGCACGAATCCTTCCGAATGCGGATCCCCGCGTGTCCTTGGGCATCCTTGCGGCAGCCGACGCGGGGTGGTGGTTCGAAGGGATGTCTTGCCTGCCGTCCGCGAGCGCCGCGTCGGACCGCGTTGTCGTTCGCTCCCGACACCCCCGCAACCAGCATGCCCGTCGTGCGCCGGTTTCAGGGCTTCCAAGTGTGATGTGTTACCTCAATTCGGTAACTGACCCCGCCTTAGGATGGCTTTCGAGTCCGCGGCGCAGACGGCGCGGACACCAAGGAAGTCGCACGGGGGTAGGACATGCACGACCACGGTCAAAGAGGTTTTACGCTGATCGAGACCGTGATCGTCCTGGTGATTCTCGGGCTCCTCATGGGCGGAGTGATGAAGGGGCAGGAACTGATCACGAGCGCACGCGTTCGCAGCGTCAATGCGCTGATGGAGGGCGTGAAAGCGGCATACTACGGATTCCAGGATCGCTATCGGGCTTTGCCCGGCGATTACGTACAGGCCGACAAACTGTTGCGGTGCCCGGGGGTGCCGTGTCTGCGGGGCAATGGGGATGGCGTCATCGAGCGCAACGCCGCGCCCTTGGCCGGTTCCGAGTCCAATGAAGCGACACTGGTCTGGACACATCTCACGGCTGCCGGGATACTCAACGGGAGCTATTCGATGACGGCCGGCGAGACGGTGGCGACCGACGTCAACACCCCGAAGAATCCCTTCAACATCTACTTGCAGATCACGTACGACAACCGCTATGCCGACAAGATGGCGCCGACACCCAATCGCCATAACCTGAAGAGCGGCGCGCTCCTGCCGGTCGAGATCGCGGCCGAGGTGGACCGCAAGGCGGACGATGGCAATGGCATCAGCGGCAGTTTCCGTTATTCGACCTATGGCGATGCGGCCAGCGGCGGGAACGCGCCGGTTGCGCCCTCGGCGCCGTCGGCCACGTACTCGATCGGACAGTGCGTTTCGGACAGCGGCGTTTGGTTCGTCGCCGAGGGCGAAGCGAACTGCGGCGCGGCGGGGCTGCTTTAGGCTGCGGCGGTCGCGGCCGGGCGATGATCGCCGAGGTCCGCGTCGGCGAATGCCGCTCCCGGTGCGCCAGACGGGAGCGGTCGAGTCCTGACGAGCTGTACGCTACTGGTTACAGGCCTACCGATCGCGGAAACCTGAACACGTTGCACGGCTCGGCGGAGCGCTCATGCTTGCGTCGAACGCGGTCGGCCATGGCAAGGGCATACGGCGCGGCTTCGAGCAGCAGCCCCATCTGGCGCTCGTTCAATTGCAGTCGGGCCTTGGCGGCAAGGGATCTCACCATTGCGACCGTTTTTGCGTCCAGCCCCTTAGGCTTGGCGGGCGCATGCGTCGGCGGTGTGAGCTTCGGCTGTCGCGCGTCGGGATCGAGCGGCGGTCTACGCTGGTGCCAGTCGGTCGCCTGCTCGTAGGCATAGCCGATGCGCAGCGCCGTCTTTTCATCGAACGGGCGCCCCATGATTTGCATGCCGAGCGGCAGTCCGTCGGCGCTGTAGCCGTTGCACAGAGCAAGCGACGGGCAGCCGAGGACGTTGGCCATGGGATTGGCGTTAGGACGCGCCCAGAAGTTCAGGGGATGGTGCTTGTCGAGACCGGGCGCCGGGCCGAAAACCACGCTCACCAGCGCGTCGTACTTCTTCCACAGAGGCGCCATCTCGTCGATCATGCGCCGCTGTTCGCGGCTGGCGGCGACGTAGTCGCTCGACTGGAACAGGCATGCGGGCAACGCGCGCGACAGGAAGTCCTCGCCAAAGTCGCCCGCGCGTGTGGCGAGGTCGGGATAGTTGATGGTGTAGATTTCCGTTTCGGCCAGCACGACCTTGACGTCGCTGTACTCCAGGGCGGGTCGGACGCGTGCATCCTCTACCTTGGCGCCGAGCTTGCGCAGGGTCGCAATGGCGTCGTCCATGGCCTTCACCACTTCGGGCGACTGCGGGACGTCTTCCTCCCAGACATGGCGCAACACGCCGATGCGCATGCCCTTGATGCCCTTCTTCAGGTTCGCCCGGTAGTTGGGAATCTGCACCGGAATGCTGCCGCCGTCGTCCGGGTCGTAGCCTGCGATCGCCTGCAGCATGATGGCGCAGTCTTCGACCGAGCGGGTCATCGGGCCGCAATGATCCAGCGTGAACGAATTCGGGACGACACCGGCACGGCTCACCAGTCCGGCGCTCGACATCATGCCGACGATGCCGCAGAAGGAGGCCGGACCCCGGATGGAGCCGCCCGTATCCGAGCCTAAAGCGCCGGCGACCAGGCCGGCGGCCACTGCAGCCCCCGAGCCACTCGAGGAGCCGCCGGTGAAGTGCGCGAGGTTCCAGGGGTTGCGGGCGGGCGGCCAGGGCAGGTCGAAGGATGGTCCTCCGTGGGCAAACTCGTGCGTCTGCAGCTTGCCGAGCAGAATGCCTCCCGCCTCGTAGAGTTTTCGGGTGCAGGTGGAATCGCGCGCGGGGATGTTCTCCTTGCACAGCTTCGATCCCGCGGAGGTCATGATGCCTTGCGTGTCGTAGATGTCCTTCAGACCGAAGGGGATGCCATGCATCGGTCCGCGGTAGTTGCCGCCCGCGATTTCCCGCTGCGCCCGTTTGGCTTGTCGCAAGGCCAGCTCCGAGGTGACGGTGATGAAGGCGTCTAGCTGGGGCTGGTACGTTTCGATGCGCGCCAGGTGCGCCTTGGTCAACTCGACCGGGGAGAGTTTGCGTGCGCGCAGCAGGCGCGAGAGTTCGGCAATGGACAAACCGCAGACATCAGCCGTCATGTAGGGCTCCGGGATAAGGGGAAGGGCGATGAAGTGTTCGCGAGGGCGCGAGGGGTGTCAAGCGTTTGCGTGGCGCTTGAACGCCCGTAACGGCGGCGAGCAACTGAATGACATCCGACGACGTGCTCCTGTAACCTTGCTGCGGGGCTGCGCGAATACACGTGCATCGAGTCCCTTGCGCATTGCCGGCCGGCCTTGAAATCAACGCCGCTCGAGGGTGTCATAGTGTTCAAGCGCGCAATCGTGCAGCGCTTTCGTCTACGGAGCCTCTTCATGAAGCGTCGCAATTTTCTTAGCTTGTTCGGCGTGGGCACTCTGGGCGCGTTCGCCTCGACCGTCGCCCGTGGCGCGGAGTCGCCAGCGGACATGAAGGCGATCGCGAAGCTGCAGAACGATTGGAAGGCTTTGCTCGCACCAGGTGCGAAGGTCGAACTGTCGCGCGAGCCGCTGAAGCGCTCCGATGCCGAATGGCGCAAGCTGCTCACGCCGGAGCAATTCCACATCCTGCGCGAAGAAGGTACCGAGCGTGCGGGCACGAGTCCGCTGAACGACGAAAAGCGCCCGGGTGTCTACGTGTGTGCAGGCTGCTCCCTGCCGTTGTTCACCTCGGCGATGAAGTACGACAGCGGCACGGGTTGGCCGAGCTACTTCACGACGATCCCGGGCGTGTTCGGCACCAAGCGCGATTTCAAGCTGATTCTGCCGCGCACCGAATACCATTGCGTGCGTTGCGGCGGACACCACGGCCACGTCTTCGACGACGGGCCGAAGCCGACCGGGCTGCGGTATTGCAATAACGGGCTGGCGTTGCGGTTCGTGCCGCGAGCTTAGCTTCGAGTCAACTCACTTCTTGACGAGCTGCACCGGCTTGGTGACCGCATCGAAGAAGTCGTTGCCCTTGTCGTCGACCACGACGAAAGCCGGGAAGTCTTCGACTTCGATGCGCCACACGGCCTCCATGCCGAGTTCGGGGAATTCGAGCTGCTCGACTTTCTTGATGCAGTCCTTCGCCAGACGGGCGGCTGGCCCGCCGATCGAGCCCAGGTAGAAGCCGCCGTACTTCTTGCAGGCTTCGGTCACGGCCTTGGAGCGGTTCCCTTTGGCCAGCATGACGAAGCTGCCGCCATTGGCCTGGAACTGGTCGACGTAGCTGTCCATGCGTCCCGCGGTCGTCGGGCCGAAGGAACCGGAGGCATAGCCCTCGGGCGTCTTGGCCGGGCCGGCGTAGTACACGCAATGCTCCTTCAGGTAGCCGGGGAGGCCTTGACCGGCGTCGAGGCGCTCCTTGATCTTCGCATGTGCGATGTCGCGGGCAACCACCATCGGGCCGGTCAGCATCACGCGCGTCTTCACGGCGCAGCCCGAGAGCTGCTGCCGGATCTCGGACATGGGTCGGTTCAGATCGATGCGCACGACCTCGTTGCTCAAGGCTTCGGTCTTGACTTCAGGCAGGAAGCGCGCCGGATCGCGCTCGAGTTCTTCCAGGAACACGCCGTCGGCCGTGATCTTGCCGAGCGCCTGGCGATCGGCCGAGCAGGAAACCGCAATGGCGACAGGCAGAGAGGCGCCATGCCGGGGCAGGCGAATGACGCGCACATCGTGGCAGAAGTACTTGCCGCCGAACTGTGCGCCGATGCCGAAGCTTTGTGTGAGCTTCAGCACCTGCTGTTCGAGTTCGGGGTCGCGAATGGCGTGGCCCAGGGGGTTGCCGGTGGTTGGCAAGGAGTCCAGGTAGCGTGTCGAGGCGAGCTTGGCCGTATCGAGCGCGAGTTCCGCCGATGTGCCGCCGAGCACGATGGCGAGGTGGTACGGCGGACAGGCGGCCGTCCCCAGACCGCGCAGCTTCTCGTCGAGCCAGCTCATCAGGCTCTTGGGCGACAGCAGCGCGCGCGTCTCCTGGTAGAGCACGCTCTTGTTCGCCGAGCCGCCACCCTTGGTGATGAAGAGAAACTTGTAGGCATCGCCGCCGACGGCTTCGATCTTCATCTCCGTGGGCAGATTGTTGCCCGTGTTCACTTCGTCCCAGGTGCTGACCGGCGCCATCTGCGAGTAGCGTAGGTTCAGCCGCGAGTAGGCGTCGTGGACCCCGTGCGAGATCGCAGCCCGATCATCGCCCTGAACCAGGACTTCCTGCCCCTTTTTCGCCTTGACGATGGCCGTGCCCGTGTCCTGGCACGAGGGCAGGATGAAGCCCGAAGCGATCGCGGCGTTCTTCAGCAGATCGAGGGCCACGAAGCGATCGTTCGCCGAGGCCTCGGGATCGTCCAGGATGTTGCGCAGTTGCTGCAGATGACTGGCGCGGAAGAGATGCGAGATGTCGCCGATCGCTTCGCGTGTGAGCGCCCGGATGGCCTCGGCTTCGACGTGCAGAAAACGCCGGCCCGCGGCCTCGATCAACGATACTCCGCCCACATCCAGCTTGCGATAGCGCGTGGTGTCCGGCCCGATTGGAAACATCTCCTGATAGGCGAATGGGGTGGCGGCGTCCGGATTGTGTTTGGCTGGGCTCATGCTGGGCTCTCGTTGCGACTCGGGAAGGTTCACGATCGATTATCGTGGCACCGTGGCGCGTTCAGCAAGCACGCGCAGTTCGCAAGTCCGGGGTCCGAATTGACACTAGGACCCAGCGGACCCTATAGTCGTCGAGAGCCTGCACAGGCCATCGTCCAGGTCATCGAATTGCATTACTTACAACTATATAACCCTTCGATCAAGCATGGAGGGAACATGTCGCTCACCGTCCAGGAACACCCAGTCCTCGCGCCGTTTTGCGCCCGCGTCGTCATCGAGCGGGCGTCCGGGGACTCGATTGCAGCAGCCATCTACAGCATCCCGTGCCGTTCGCGGTCGCCCCGCAGGCGACGAGCAAGCGCCTTGCGAAGGGGGCGCGAACACCGAACTCCCGACTGAAGCCAAGTCCGCAGATCCGACCCGCGGCGTCGGGCCGAGCTTTTGCAGTGCAGCCCGGCGGATGCGGCGGCCGCGTTCCTCTTCTTTCTTCGGAGGCGCCATGGCTCAGGGCAAAGTCGGCATGGCTGCCGATGTCTCGGTGCTGGCAATGACTGCGGATCTCGGCGCCGAGATCCGCGGCGTGGATTTGTCGTCCCCGCTTTCCGATGCGTGCTTTCGTCGCATCGGCGAGGTCTATCGTCGTTACTGCATGGTTTTTCTGCGCAACCAGCGGCTCGATCCCCGGCTGCTGCTGAGGTTCGCAGCGCACTTCGGCGAGCCCGAAGCGCTCTGCATCGCTCAGCCCGAGATTCCGGGATTGCCTCAGATCGAGGTGATCAGCGACTTGCACCGGGAGGCGCGCGCGAACGGGCTCGCCCGCTACGGGCTGCACTGGCAAACGGACGGTTCGTATCGGGCGCAGCCGGCCGCAGCCAGCCTGCTCTACGTGGTCGAATGTCCCCCGCAAGGCGCCGGCATCGAGTTCGCCAACCAGTACGCCGCGTTCAACGCGCTGTCGCGCGAAAGGCAGTTGTTTCTGGAAAAACTCAGGGTGGTCCACGATCGGACCTTCCGCTTCGCCGAACTGCACCCCGGCCTCGAAGCGACGCCCGCAGACCCTGGCAGCAGCAGCGCGGGAGCCGAGCACCCCGTCGTTCGGGTCCATCCGGAGACCGGTCGAAAGGCCTTGTTCGTCGGCAAGGACATCGCCTCGCATGTCCTTGGGTTGTCTGCGATCGAAAGCCGCCGCCTGCTCGATGAATTGGAAACCTTCGCGACTCAGCCGCGCTTCGTGTACGCGCATCAGTTGCGTCAGGGCGACCTGCTGCTCTGGGACAACCGATGCACGCTGCATCGGCTCACGGCGTGCGAGCGCAAGCAGGATCGGGTCATGTATCGGTTGCAGGTGCGCGGCGAGACGCCGTTGGTCGCGTAGCAGCCGCGCATGCGTGGAACGGGAGCGCAGTCACGGTACACTGTCACGGGCTGCGGCTCACTGTCGAGGCGGGCCATACCGAGGACGGGAGGAGCACGATGACGCGCGTAGGATTCGTAGGGATCGGCGCGATGGGCGAGCCCATGGCCGCCAATCTGCTGAAAAAGGGTTTCGAGGTCGGCATCCTGAAGCATCGGCGAGCCGAGCCGGCCAGCCGCTTGAGTGCGCTCGGCGCCAAGTTGAAGACGGACGCGGGCGCACTGGCGCAAACCTCGGATGTCATCGTGCTGAGCCTTCCGGCTTCGCGCCAGGTCGAGGCTGTCATGAGTGGCCCGGGCGGCATCGTCGCTCATGCGCCGTCCGGTAGTGTGGTTGTCGACTGTTCGACCAGCGACCCGGCCAGCACCCGCGCGCTCGGTGCGCAGTTGGCCGCACGCGGCGTCGGCATGGTGGATGCCGGCATGACGCGAGGTGTGGCGGGTGCGAAGCAGGGCACGCTCGCATTTTTTCTCGGCGGGGAGCAGCGGCACATCGATCAGGCCATGCCGGTACTGAAGGCGATGGGCGACACCTTCGTACATGTCGGCCCGCTCGGTCATGGGCACACCGCCAAAGTCATCAGCAATGTGTTGAGCTATGGCACCGTCGCCCTGGTGAATGAAGCGTTCATGCTGGGTACCCGCTCCGGCGTCGATCCCAAGCTGCTGTTCGATGCGCTGATGCAAGGCGCGCCGAGCAAGGCCTTGGAAGCGTTCGGTCCGCGCATGGTGTCGGGCGAGTACGAGCCGCCGCGCGTCACCGTCGAGCATGTTTGCGACGACATGGTGATGCTGCAGTCGCTCGCAGCAAACGGCTCCGCGCCGACCTTCATGCTCTCGGTGGCCCAGGAGATCTATCGCATGCTGCAATTGCGAGGCGAAGGCCAGGCCGACATGTCGAAGGTCGCGGAGTTGTGGCGCAGTGCTTCGCCGGCGGCTGCGAAGGGCTGATCATGAAAGTGATCGACTTCCGACTGCGCCCGCCGGTCAAGGGCTTCCTCGACATGGTGATGTACGCCAAAGCCGAGCGGCGCGACGGCATCACTCGCCAGCACGGCATGGTCCCAGCTGCCTCGGCGCAGGCCCAGTCGATGGATCAGCTGTTGGTCGAGATGGATGAGGCTGGCGTGACCTGCGGCGTCGTGATGGGCCGCCATTCGGGGTTGTATGGTTCGGTCAGCAATCACGACGTCGCCGCGATCGTGGGCCTGTGGCCAGGCAAATTCATCGGGATCGGGTCGGTCGATCCGAGCAACCGGCGCAAGGCCATCGCTCAGATCGACGAGGCGCTGGCGCTCGGCCTCAAGGGCATCAACCTCGAGCCGGGCAGCTATGCGGAGGCGATGTATGCCGACGATCGTCGCCTCTATCCGATCTATGCCTATTGCGAAGACAAGGGCATCCCGGTGAGCGTGATGGCCGGCGGCAGCGCCGGGCCCGATCTCTCGTATACCAATCCCGTGCATATCGATCGCGTGGCGGGTGATTTTCCCGATCTGAAGATTGCGATCACGCACGGCGCATGGCCGTGGGTGCATCAAATCCTACACGTCGCGTATCGCCGACCCAACATCTACCTGTCGCCGGATCAGTATCTGTGCGGCATGCCCGGGTCGGACGATTACGTTCGAGCGGCGAACGGCTTCCTGGCCGAGCGATTCCTGTTTGCCAGTTCCTATCCCTTCATCGGCGTGAAGATGTACGCGGACTGGTT
>LNFM01005239.1_pt1 | contig 22730 bp, 17 predicted proteins | sample 596031 | NCBI WGS metagenome assembly LNFM01 (sample SAMN04254537, study PRJNA301005) | activated carbon metagenome | isolation source: dual media filters at the Ann Arbor, Michigan drinking water treatment plant | place: USA: Ann Arbor | reverse complement strand
GCCGCGTCGCGGACCGAGAAGTTGCCCGCGTTGACGTCGAAGTTGAAGTCGAAGCCGATCTGCAGCGCCCCGTGGATCGTGTGGCGGCCGCGACCGGTCACGCGGGCGTTGGCGAAGTCGAAGCCGTCCTGATCGTCGGCGTAGAACTCGGTGTTCGAGACGTGGACGAACCCGGGTTGCAGGTACCCGCCCAGGCGCAGGGATTCGCCCGCGAGCGTCAGGGGTCGCAGGAACTTCGGGGTCTTGGCCGACGGACGCCGCGGCCGCGCGGACCCCTCGGCGGCCGCCGCCGGTGTCGCGGGGGCCGACGCAGGCGCGGCGTTCGAGCCAGGGTCGGTCGGCGGCGGCTCGACGGCCTCGGCGGCGTCCCAGCGCGCCGCGTCCGGCCCGGCGTAGGGCCGCGGCGCCGCGGCGACGTCGAGCGGCGCGGCCACGGCGAACGCGGCGAACCACAGGTGTCGTGTGCCCACTCGGCGAACACATGGCACGCCTCGTTGCGCACGGCGACGCCGAATCGCAGCACGAGCGGGTGCGCCGTCGCACGCATCGCCAGCGCGCGCGCAACCGTCGAACTCGTGATGCATGTTCGTGACAATCGCGAGACACAGCGGCGACGCAGCGCAGTCGAGCGCGCCCGCGTGACGGCACGGACACCGACGTGTCACGCGACGAAGCACGACCTGCGCTTCACGGTGCGGTCGTGCTCTGGTACTCGGCGGTCGTGACGATCTCTCGCCGCGAGTTGCTCCGTAGGGCCGGTCTACTGGGTGTGTCGGCCGCGATCGGCTGCAGCAAGGACGACGACGACGGCGCCGCGGACGACGGCACCGAGGGCGACGGCACCGAGGGCGACACGAGCAGCAGCAGCACGGGCGGCGACGACCTCCCGCAGTACGAGTACGACGGCGAGCTCGGGCCCGAGGGCATCTTCAGCCACAGCGTGGCGAGCGGCGATCCGCTGATCGACGCGGTGATCCTGTGGACGCGCGTCACCGTCGAGCAGACCGCCGCGGTCGAGGCGTTCTACGAGGTCGCGCTCGACCCCGAGTTCACCCAGCGCGTCGCCGCCGACTACGTGACCGCCGAGCCCGAGCGCGACTTCACGATCAAGCTCGACGCCGTCGAGCTCGCGCCCGGCACGACCTACTACTATCGGTTCTTCGCCCTGGGCCGGACCTCGCCGACGGGTCGCACGCGCACTGCGGCCAGCGGCGCGCTCGATCGCCTCCGTTTGGCCGTGATGTCGTGCTCGAGCCTGGCCCACGGCTACTTCCACGCGTACCGCCGCGTCGCCGAGCGGACCGACCTCGATCTGGTCGTGCACCTCGGCGATTACATCTACGAGTACGGCAGCGGCGAGTACGGCGATATCCGGGAGTACGAGCCGGCGCACGAGATCCTCACGCTCGCCGACTACCGCGCCCGCTATTCGCAGTACCGCCGCGACCCCGATCTCCAGGAGTGCCACCGTCAGCACCCGATGGTGGCCGTGTGGGATGATCACGAGGTGGCCGACGACGCCTGGGCCGGCGGGGCCGAGAACCACACGGAGGCGTCCGAGGGGGCGTTCGCCGATCGCAAGGCCGCGGCCCGCCAGGCCTATGTGGAGTGGCTGCCCATCCGCGAGGGCGCGGAGGGGATCGTCTACCGCAGCTTCGCGTTCGGCGATCTCGTGGCGCTGATCATGCTCGACACGCGCAACGCAGGCCGCGACCAGCAGGTCCCGTCGGCGTTCGACACCGAGGCGCTCGAGGATCCCGCGCGCCAGCTCCTCGGCGCCGCGCAAGAGGCCTGGCTCGCCGAGCAGCTCGACCACGACGCCGCGTGGACGCTGATCGGCCAGCAGGTGATGGTCGCGCAGCTGCGACTGGGCGAGAACCCGCTCAACCTCGATCAGTGGGACGGCTACCCCGCGGCGCGGCAGCGGCTGTTCGACCTCCTGCGCGAGCACACGCCGACCGACGCGGTCGTGCTCACCGGCGACATCCACTCGTCGTGGGCGTTCGAGCTCGCCGACGATCCCTTCGGGCCCGACTACGATCCCAGCACCGGCGCGGGCGCGGTGGCGGTCGAGTTCGTCGCGCCGTCGGTGACGTCGCCGGGGTTCCCGGCCGACACCGCCGACCAGTTCATGACGACGCATCCCCACCTCAAGTGGGGCAACCTCGTCGACCACGGCTATGTGGTGCTCGACGTGACCCAGGATCGCCTGCAGGCGAGCTGGTGGTTGGTCGACGACGTCACGTCGCCCGAGGGTGGCGCCGAGCGGTTCGCCGCGGCGTGGTCGGTCGTCCGCGGGACCGTGGCGCTGCTCTCCGACGCAGAACCCGCGCCTCCGCCCGCCGAGTCCCCGGCCCCTGCCCCGTGATCGCGTGCTACGATCGTTAGGGTGGCGCGCCCGCGATGACGCAGCTCCACCACACCTTCCACGCCACCGCGTTCGAGCAGAACTTCTCGCTCAAGTCGCTGGCGGAGCACTACCCCACGGCGCGCCTGTCCGCCCAGGAGGCGAGCGTCGACATCTTCGGCGGCGGCACGATGTTCCTGTACCCGTTCGGCGCGGTGGTGTTCCACCAGTCGGATCCGGCGCGACGCGACGCCGAGCTGGCGAGGCTGCGCTCGTTCTTCCCCGAGCTCCGGGTCAAGGTCGCGGGCGAGGAGCACACCGTGCTCGAGGATCCCGGCGGCGTCACCGGGGTCACCCACGGCACGCTGACGATCGTCCAGATGACGGCGAAGCGGGCCTCGGTGATCGCGCTGACCGTCGCGCAGAGCGCCGCGATGGAGTACTACGAGCACCTCGTCGAGGAGCTCGGCGCACGCACGAACGTCCTCGTCGTCCGCCTGCGCGAGACCGGTCGAGTCCCGTTCCGCACCCGCGCCCTGCACCGCTTCATCGGCGAGTCGATCGAGGTGCGCAGCGAGGTCCTCTCGGTGCTCCACCTCCTCGACAAGCCGGACGCGACCTGGGACGACCCGGCCATGGACGCGATCTACGAGGACCTGCAGGACCAGTTCGATCTCGAGGACCGCTTCGCGGCGCTCGAGTCCAAGCTGCGGATCGTGCAGGAGGCCCTCGAGCTGGTCCTCGACACCGCCCGCGACCATCGGCTCGTGCTCCTCGAGGTCTCCGTGGTGGCGCTGTTCGTCCTCGAGATCGTCCTGGGTCTCGTGCGCCACTGACCGGCGCGACGCGCCTCAGCGCTCGGACAGATCGTCGACCGCGATGTCGAGCCACGTGTCGTCGACGCGCGGCGGCTCGCGGTCGAGCAGGCGGCATCGGGCCTCGTGGCAGAGCTGGCGCCACGAGGCGTGCACGGACCGCAGCGGGGCCTCGCGGCCGTGCTCGACGGCGAACGCCCGCGACGGCTCGTCGAGGATCGCCCACACCGCGGGGGCGCCGTGCAGGGCGCCGTGGCGCGCGTGCACGACCTCGCCAGCGAGCAGCCAGATCTCCCGCGCGGTCCCGTCGTCGCGCCACACCGCGCGCAGCGGCACCGGCGTCGCCATGCTCAGGGCGAGCAGCTCACCGAGGGACCGAACGGACGTGGGGGCGTGGACATGCGTGGCGTGATCCATGTCGACGAGGATGACCCGGCCGTTTGCCGCGACGATGACGCCCGCGCGAAGCGTCGGCGTCGCTCCGGTGACGTTCGCGCGTTCGCCTCGCACCACACGTGCACGCCGCGTCGAGGGAGGAGGGGACCGCTCATCCCCCGTCCGGCATCGGGTCGTCGCCCGCCCGCACCGTGCCGTGCGTCCCGTCGGCGCACTCGACCTCGAGGCGCTCGAGCCCCACCGGGACGCCCAGCAGTCGCCGCGCGACCAGCCGACCTGCCGTGACGCGACACCGCGCGGCGCCACCCTGGGCGTCGATCGTCGCCCAGACCGCGGGGCGATCGTCGCGGTCGAGCGTGATCGCCAGGTGACGTCGGACATCCCCCGAGACCAGGGAGATCCGCCACGACCGCGGCTCGGGCTGCACGTGCTCCACGTCGACGTGGCGCCGCACGCCCTTGCCGAAGCGGCTGCGCGCATCACCGGCGCCGGTGTCGACCCAGCCCATGCGGACGTCGACCAGCGTCCCGCTCGCGACCCACGCGTCGATGACGATCGCGTAGTCGTCGTTCGGGTGGAACGGCTGCTCGATGCGGACGAGCTCGTGGTGCACCGCGTCGACCGGGACGCCCGCACCACCGGGCAGCGGCCGCACGCCCGTGTGGTCGGCGGTGGGGGGACGCGGTTGCGGCCCATCGACCCCGCACGCGAGCGGCCCGACGACGACGACGGCGACGGCGATGGCGACGGCGGCGGCGACGGCGACGGCGACGACGGCGAGACGAGACGGCATCGACTCCGATGGTGCCGCGGCTCCGACACACCTGTGTGTCGGGACGCAGTCCGCCGCGGACGAGACGCGTGACGCGACTGGCCCCTGCTTGTCACCGCCGTCGTGACCGGGGTCCCGTACGCTGCGCGTCCAGATGCACCGCCGCCGGTTCCTCGAGCTCGTCGGTACTGCCGCCGCGACATCGGCGTGCCGACCCGATGCCACGGTCGCCCCGCACCACGTCGAGCGCGCAGCCGTCCGCTCGCCCTTCGCCCACGGCATCGCCAGCGGCGATCCGACCCAGGACGGCGTGGTCCTCTGGACGCGCGTCGAGGCCGACGGTGCCGAGGAGCTGGACGTCGACTGGGTCGTCAGCCTGCGACCCGATCTCTCCGATCCCGTGGCGCGCGGTCGCGGCGTCGCGACGATCGAGCGCGACCACACGATCAAGATCGACGTCCGCGGCCTCGCGCCGGGCCGGTCCTACTACTACGGGTTCGAAGCGCAGGGCGTCGGCTCGCCCGTCGGTCGCACGCGGACGCTGCCCGCCGGTTCCCCCGCGCAGGCCCTGCTCGCGGTGGTCTCCTGCGCCAACCTCCCCCGCGGTCACTTCAACGCCTACGGCGCGATCGCGGCACGTGACGACGTCGAGCTCGTCGTGCACCTCGGCGACTACCTCTACGAGTACGCCAACGGCCGCTCGGGCGACGGGACCGCGATGGGACGCGTCCCCGACCCCGCCGACCGCGAGTGCACGACGCTCGACGACTACCGGCGGCGCCATGCCTGCTACAAGCGCGATGCCCAGCTGATGGCGATGCACGCCCGGCACCCGATGATCGCCGTGTGGGACGATCACGAGATCGTCAACAACACGTGGATCGGCGGCGCCGAGAACCACCAGCCCGACGAGGGCGCCTTCGCCGTGCGTCGCCAGGCAGCGATCCAGGCCTGGCGCGAGTGGATGCCGGTCCGCGACGTCACCGGCACAGCGCCGATCGAGATCCACCGGAGCTTCCGGTTCGGCGACCTGCTCGAGCTCTTCATGCTCGACACCCGCATCGTCGGGCGCGACCGACAGCTGCCCCGCGACGACTGGGCCACGCTCACCAGCCGCGGCCGCTCGCTGCTCGGTCCGACGCAGGAGCGCTGGTTGCTCGACGGCCTGCGCCGCAGCGTCGACGACGGCGTCGCGTGGCGCACCCTCGGACAACAGGTGTTGATGACGCAGGTCCGCGACGCCGATGGACTCCCGCGCAACACGGACATGTGGGACGGCTACCCGGCGGCGCGCGACCGCATCCTCGGGTTCCTCCAGGACCTCGCGATCCCGGACGTCGTCGTGCTGACGGGGGACATCCACAGCAGCTGGGCCACGGTGCTGCACCGCGACCCCTTCGCGGCCGCGCCGGGCCCGGTGTTGGCGGTCGAGTTGACCGCACCCGCGGTCAGCTCCCCGCCGCCCGCCGAGCCACCCGACCTCGCGGCACTGCACGCGGCGCACCCCCACATCCGCTGGGTCGACGTCCGCCACCGCGGATACCTGACCGTGCGCTACGACAGCCGCGAGGCGACCGCGACGTGGCACCACACCGACGACGTCGCGCGCGCGCACCTCGAGCTGCCGGCGCGCAAGGCGTTCCGCATCCCGCGTGGCCGGCCCGACCTCGTCGAGATCGACCCGCCGGCCTGATCGACGATCAGCGCCGCGTCATCGCGGGGCCTGCGACGTGCGGGTCGACGCGCTGGTCGACGTAGTAGATCGTCGGCGTGCACCGCCGGTCGGACCGCGCCGGCAGACAGCTGCCCCGCCAGAAGTCGCGCGGGGCGGCCCAGATCCGAAGACCGCGGGGCGTCGGCTCGACGCTCAGCCCCTCGTGGAACACGCCGCGGATCGGCATCGCCGCGGGGCGCCAGTCCATCGTGCCCACCTCGAGGACGCGCATCTGCGCCGTGCCGAAGCCCATCAGCCGCCACACGTCGAGCCGGTGCTTGCGACCGCCGAAGAGGAACACGTCGCCGCGGCGATCGACCAGCGCGGCCACGCCCTGATAGCGCCGCCATCCGGGGCCTGCGGCGTCGACCCCCGCCTGGGCGAAGACCAGCGACGCATCGCACGTCGCGCTGCCGGGCTCGACCCCGTCGATGCGCCAGACCAGCAGCTCGGTGTAGCTGATCCCGATCGCGAAGATGGCGTCCTTCGTCGCGACCAACGCGGTCGCCGCGATGCCGCCCTCGCGGGGGTTGTCGATCGCGCACACCACCGCGCCGTCGCCATCGCGGAGCTCGAGACGCGAGGCCCGGTGACGGCCGCGGAGATCCATGGGTTCGTGGCCGATCGGCACCAGGAGCTCGCCGGCCCGGGCACCCACGCCCACGAGGCCCTGGCCGACGGCCGCGTGCGGCCAGCGACGATCGTGCAGGCGCACCCCCTTGCCGACCTCGGCGTGCTCGACACCCCCGGCGTCGCGATCGTAGATCTGAAGCCACCCCACCCCGCGGCGGCGATCGACGCACGAGGTCAGCAGCTTCGCGTCCGACACCGAGATCGCCTGCGTATGGCAGTTGCGATCGACGTGGGGCGCCGAGAAGCCGACCCTTCGGATCCGCCGCGTCATCCCCGGATCCACGAGCGCGCGCCGCAGCTGCGCCTCACTCCCCTCGAAGCGCGCGCCGGCGTACGCGGCCGCATCGATCCGCGTCGTCGCGGCTGGGTCGCCCACGGCCAACGCCGCCCACGCGAGTCCGGCCGCGATCACTTGGAGGCCTCCACGCCGGCCCGCACGCCGGCCCTCGGCGGGACGCCGAAGTACGCGACGATCTTGATCCCCGCGCGACTCCACCACGGGCGTAGCCGCACGACCAAGAACTCGCGCTTGGCATACGGGCCCGAGGGCAGCCGAGCGCCGAATCGCAGCCCCAGCAGCAGCGCCGCCGACCTGGTGTACAGCGCCTCGGCGAGCCGTCGACGGAGCGCCGGGGGCGACTCGAGCTCGACGGACGCGTGGACCGGGGCGATCCGCTCCTCGAGCTCGGCGGCACGAACGACAGAGACGACGGGTGCGACCACGCGAGCGACTCTACGGATCGTGCGTCACGGTTCGTGGCCGCGCGCGTGAGAACATCCCAACGCCGCGACGACGACGACGACTCGATGCGGTGGCGATCGCGTCTCGCCGGGATCACGCGAGGTCACCGGCGATCGACGGCGCGGTCGCGTAGCGGACGAAGCGACAACCACCGCGCGAGGTACCGCCAGTGATCGCGATCGAGGTCGCCGGCCCGTGTCGCCAGCGCTGCGAAGCCGACACCGACGACGGCCGTGGTGACGATCAGGCCGCGGAGAGGCGACGGATCGAAGACGTGGTCGAGGGCAGCCGCCACCGCCCCGGGGATCGCCGCCCACGACACCAGCCGCGCGTACGTGCCGAGCGGGAACGTGCGGCCCAGCGCGACCCCGGCGGCACGCGCGATCCGCCAGCAGTAGACGCCGGCCGCCGGCACGAACGCGATCACGGCAGCGATCGCGGCCCCCGTCGGTCCGAGCCACGCCGTGAGCGGCAGCGCGATCGCGACGCTCGCGGCGAGGCCGAACGACGCCGCGAGCAGCACGTCCCGCGGGCGACCGGCGGCGACCAGCACCACGCCGAACGCAGCGACGCGGGCCATCGTCAGCACCGTGTAGCAGCGGAACACCGGCACCGCCGGGAGGTAGCGCGCGGTGAAGAGCAGCTCGACCACCGACGGCGCGGCGACGAGGAACACCATCGACACCGGGACGACGACCAGCGCGACATCGTGGATCGACGCGCGCCACAGCTCGACCGCGGCCCGGCCGCGTCCGGCCGAGAACAGCTCGCGCATCGGGGCGGCCGTCGCGGTGCCGACCGCGTACGGGATGTTGACGATGAAGGGGATCTGCCACGCACCGACCTGGTACTCCGCGAACGCCTCGACGCTGAACCACGCCAGCACGAGGTGGCGATCGAGACGCGCCGCGATGGCCCCCGCGATGTCCGTCAACCCCAGGGGCAGTGCACGGCGCAGCGTCGTCCAGCCGCTGGGCCAGCCGCTCGAGGTGATCGGCCCAGGCTCCCCCGCCGTGGTCGCCGGACGCTCGACGCCGCGGTAGAGCTGCGCGAGCGACCACGGCAGCGCGAGCCAGACCACCGCGGCGCCGAGCGTTCCGCACGCGGCGACGCCCCACAGGGGCGCGCCGAGGGCCACCGGCACCAGCGTTGCGGCGCTCGAGACGATCGACTTGCCGATCGCCAGCCTCGCGCCGGTCGCCGCGCGCCCCTCGATCACGAGGAGGTTCGGCAGCGCCCGCAGCGGCAGGTCGAACAACGGCAGCGGCGCCAGCCACAGCCACACGGCGGTGTCCTCGGGCGCGGCGCCGCGGTGCTCGCCCGCGAGGGCGAACGCCACGAAGCCGACCCCGACGACGGCCCCCAGCGTGTGCAGCACCCGGAGGTGCGTCGACGCGATCGCTCGACGCACCTCGATCGGCTGGCCCGGCAGCGCCATCAACAGCAGCGCTGGCAGGCCCGCCGTCGCGACGATCGCGACGGTCTGACACACCACGAGCATCCCGGCGAGCACGCCGACCTCGGCCTTCCCGAGCAGGCGAACGACGACGAGCATGACGGCCGCCTCGGCGATCATCGACAGCGCACGGCCGAGCAGGAGCGCGCCGGCATCGTCGGCGGCGCGCCGACGATCGGTCATGCCGCTCTTGCCCCGCGGACGAGCGTCTCGAAGATCCCCCGCAGCTGATCGGCGTGGGCGGCCCACGTGTACGTCTGCCGCACCGCCGCGCCGCCGCGCCGCGCCATCGCCCGCGCGAGATCCGGCGCATCGAGGAGCCGGTCGATCGCCTGCGCCAGCGCCCGAGGATCGCCGCTCGGGGTCAGGCACAGGTGCTCGCCGTGTCGGAACATCGCCTCGAGGTTCGCGGTGCGCACGCTGATCGTGGGGGTCTCGCTGGCGAGGGCCTCGAACACCTTCAGCGGGTCGAGCACGAACCCGCGGCGTCGCGACAGTGGATGGCGCTCGGGCACGAACGGGGCGACGAACACATCGCTCGCGGCCATGACCGCAGGCATCGCCTCGTACTCGAGCGCGCCCGTGAACTGGACCCGCGCTCGCGTCCCCGTGGTCTCGCGCTCGAGCGCGGCGCGCTCGGGCCCGTCGCCGACGAGCAGCACGTCGACATCGGCGTGGACCATCCGCGTCATCGCGGCGAGCAGCACGTCGACGCCGTGCCAGCTGCGGAACGATCCCGCGTACGTCACGACTGGACGCGCGCCCAGCCCGAAGCGCGCGCGCACGGGCGTCGCGTCGACGCCGGCGTGGAACCGCTCGACGTTGGCACCCCAGGACACCTGGATCGTCTTGGGGCGGTACCGACTCGGGACCAGGCCCGGATCGGTCGCGATGATCCGCGACGCCCGGGCCAGCGAGATCGGGCTGACGTGCTCGTCGAGGACCATGCACACCACCGGGGCGCCGGTGATCAACCCGAGCAGCGCGCCCGTGCCGTACGACGAGCCGCGCTCGTAGATGACGTCGGGGGCGAAGCGTCGAACGCAGCGCAGCGCGGACGCGGCCGAGAGCGTCGTCATCGCGTGGCGCAGCCCGAACGGGGGCGTGCGGGGCCAGAGCCCGACGTCGACGACCCCCGGCCCGCTCGAGCCGCGGCGGGCGAGCAGCAGGGTCTGCGCCTCGGCGCCCAGCGCCGCGACCAGCTCGGTGACGTGGGTCGATCCCCCGTGCGTGCCGGGGACATCGATGTTGGTGGCGACGATGAGGATGCGCATGACGCCTCAGCCCCGCGCCCCCGCGGCTCGCGGCGAAGGCGTCACCACGGCGCGGGGATCTCGGCCCACGTCGAGCGGGCGGCCCGTGCGGGCGGCGAAGTCGGCGAGCACCCGCCGCCAACCTGCGCGCGCGATCGCGGGGGTCGCACGCGTCTGCACGAACTCGCGGGGCGCCGGCGGGTGCATCCGCATCGCCGCGAGCAAGCGTCCGATCTCCACCGCGGCGTACTCCGGGTCGCGGAACACCCGCTTCGCGTCGAGCAGCCCCACGTCGAGACTCACGTGGCCCGGGGCCACGTCGCGCGCCAGGCCGACGTCGGTGAAGATGCACGGGAGGTTCATCGCCATCGCCTCGAGGCAGACGATGCTGTTGCCCTCGTAGCGCGACAGGTGCACGAACGCCGCGGCCGTCCGCAGCCGCTCGGCGACCTCCTCGGGCCGGCACGCCAGCGCCTCGAAGCGCCACTGCGGCAGCACGGCGGCCAGGAAGGGGATCAGCGCCGCGCCCTTGTGGGGCGAGCGCGCATCGTGGAGCACCAGCCGCGAGCCGCGGTTGTTCAGGCGGCCATCGAACCGCGTCGGATCGACGTGGTGGTACACCACGTGCTGCGGTGCGTCCCGGCGCGTCGCCGCGAAGGCGTCCGCGATCCAGTGGGCGCACGCGATCCAGACCGTCCGCGCCCGCGCGGCGGCGAACCACTGCCGCAACGCCATCGCCGCGTCGGTGAGCGTGCGGGTGACCCGGACCTTCTGCCAGGCCACGCCGTGCTGGAACGCCATCAGCGGGAGATCGCGGGGCCAGTCGAGGACGGTGTCGTTGTCGCAGATGACCAGCGGTCGCTCCCGCGCGAGCGCCTTCAACCCCCGCTCACCCGACCACGTGAACTCGACGTGCTCGAACACGTCGGTCAGGCGCCGCGCGAATGCCTCGACCCCGCCGTGGCGATCGCAGGGATCGTGCCGGCCGTGGTGGACGACCCGCAGGGGGATGCGCTCGTCGTCGGTCATCGCAGCGACACCTCCGCCTCGCGCATCTGCGTCCGCGCGCGATCGATCTGCCGCTGGTAGAACTGCCAGGTCTCTTCGCGGGCGCGCGCGAAGGTGTGCTCGACCGCGTAGGTCCGGGCGGCCCGCCGCATCTGCGCCAGGCGCTCGGGGTCGCGGAGCAGCGCGGCGATCCTGGCGACCCACTGGGCGTTGTGGCCCGCGGGGAGCACGAGGCCGGTCCGCTCGTCCTCGACGATCTCCGCCGGCCCGCCGAGATCGGCGACCGCCGCCGGCGTCCCGCTCGCGAGCGACTCGAGCACCACGTTGCCGAAGGTCTCGGTGGTCGACGGGAACACGAGCAGGGTCGAGGACGCGAACGCGTCAGCGAGCTCCTCGCCGTGGAGATAGCCGGTGAACACGACCGGCAGGCCCTCGAGCCGCTGCTCGACGACCGCCCGGTAGGGTCCGTCGCCCACGATCGCCAAGCCGACGTCGAGCCCGTGCTCCTTGCGCAGCGCCGTGAACACCGCGACCACCGCGTCGAGGTTCTTCTCCTGCGAGATCCGACCGACGTAGACGAGCACCTGTCGGTGCTCGAGCCCGCGACGCGACCAGTGGTTCTCGTCGGCGCGGCGGGGATGGAATCGTCGGGTGTCGACGCCGCGGCGGACGACGTGCACGCGCGCGGCATCGAGGCCGTACTCCGCCAGCGCGTCCTTCGTGGCGTGGCTCGGCACCGCGAGCTCGCCGAGACAGCCGTAGAACCACCCGGTGTAGCCCCGCACCAGCCGCGCGAAGCTGCGGTCCCCCATCAGGCGATACGCGAACTCGGCGACGTGGGTGTGGTACTGCCCCGCGACCGGGATGCCGAGGATCCACGCGGCGAGCAGCGCCACCAGCCCGACGGGACCGGGCGTCGTGACGACGACCAGATCGATCTCGCGCTGATCGAGCCAGCGGAGCATCTCGACCAGGCTCGGCCAGCCGAGCTTGTACGTCGTGTAGCCCGGGATCGGGAAGCTGCCGATGCTCGGGAAGCGCACGACCTCCTCCTCGAGCGTCTCGACGCCCTCGTCGAAGCGGACGCCGCACAGGTGCACGGCCCGCCCGGCGGCGCGCAGCTCCTGGGTGAGTCGGCGCAGGCCCAGGGCCACGCCGTCGACGTTGTCGAGCGTGTCGCAGAAGATCGCGACCCGCGACTCGGCCTCGTTGGTCCCCGGCAGCGCGAGGCTGGCGTGGAGCACCTTCGCTCGGCGGCGCTCGGCGTGGAAGAAGCGGAAGCCGAAGTAGTACGGCATGTTGAACATCAACAGCCGGATCATCGTGGGCAGCTCGTCGATGATGGGCTCGAAGTCGACCAGCTTCGCGCTCTCGCGGACCGCGTCGAAGCTCCCCCGGAACGCGCGCATGAGCGAGCCGACGATGAGCGAGTAGAGCTCCTCGTGGACCTCGGGCGTGTGGCCCTCGGCCGCGAGCCACTGGCCCGACATCGGCAGGTTGCGCTCGGCCATCGTCTCCAGCGACGCCGGCAGCAGGCGCTGGAGCACCGGCGGCAGGTCCTCGAGGCGCGCGGGGAGCATCCCCCCGCGGGCGACCTCGAGCAGGCGCGAGTACGTCTGCTTCGACCCCGCGCGGTTGCTGTGGCGGAAGTAGTTGAACGTGCCGGCGTAGGCCGTGTGCGCGTAGCTGGCCGACGTCTTGTCCCAACCGCGGACCTCGACCGCCCCACCGCGGACCGCCGCCGCGAGCGCGGCGAACGTCGGCTCGCCCACGTACTCGGTGTACGCGCGGGCGCAGGTGATCCCGCTGTGGTCGTCCGAGCCCGCGGTGATGCGCCACGTCCGACCGCTCGGGATCTCGAGCCCCGCGGTGTCGGCCCAGCGCATGATGAGGTCGCCGTCGACCTCGCGGATCAAGTGCCGCATCAACCGCTCGTGGCTCGGGTCCTTCTGGCCGTTGATCAGCTCGACGGTGTCGAACAGCACCAGCGACTTGGCGAGCAGCGCCGGCGTGAGCCGATGGTTCACCGGCGACAGCGGGTGGGCGAGGCTGTGCAGGATGCCCTGCGCGCGGATGTACGGCACCAGCTCGTAGATGTTGGTGCGCAGCCGCTGCAGCTCGTGGTGCTGCGCCTCGGTGATGCCATAGGTCAGGACGTGGACGATGCAGCCGTTCTCGGGGAACCGCGCGGACACCTCTTCGGACAGGAACACACCGGGGAGATCCGCGATCTCCAGACAACCATCGATCGTGTCGTGATCGGTGATCGTCACCATGGTCATGCCCCGCGCGAGCAACGACTCGTAGAGCGCCCGCGGCTCCGTGTAGCACTCCTCGACCTCGAGGGAGTCGAGGACGAAGAGCTTGAAGCGTCCCGCATACTTCGAGTGGACGTGGAGATCGATCCGTTGACGCATGGTGGGATGCTCCTGGTATGGCCGACGATTGCGGCGCTCGGATGACGACAGTTGGCGATCCGGTCACACGGAGGTGACCTGTTCCACGGCACGCTCGAGGACGGCGGTGATCGATCGGGCGGCGTGCCCCCACGTGAAGGCGCGCTCGAGGCGTTCGCGGCCGGCCTCGCCCGCGGCGCGGCCCAGCTCCCGATCGGCCAGCAACGCCTGCAGCCGCCGCGCAACCGCGGCCGGGTCCTCGGGCGGACACAGCCAGCCCGTGACGCCGTCCTGCACCGCATCGGCGACGCCGCCGGATCGCCCCGCGAGCACCGGTCGGCGGCACGCGGCGGCCTCGAGCAGGGCGATGCCGAAGCCCTCGACGTCGCAGCCGCGTCGACGCGACATCAGGGCGAAGACGTCGCACGCGTGCAGCCACGCGGCCCGCTCGTCGTCGTCGACGCGCGGGCGCCAGATCACGCGGTGAGCGACGCCGAGGCGCCGCGCCAGCGCGTGGAGACGAGCGCGATCCGGGCCGTCGCCGACCACGACGTAGCGCAGCCCCGCGGGCGCGGGCAACGTCGCGATCGCCTCCAGCACCACGTCGATGCCCTTGTGCGGCACGAGTCGCGCGAGGCTCAGCACCAGGGGCCCACCGTGGTGCGCGCGCAGGGCCGTGCCGCGGGCCACCGCCGCGGGATCGTCGAACACCCTCGGATCGGTGCCGTTGGCGACGACCCACGTGCGTGCCGGGTCGACGCCGAGCTCGCCCACGAGCCCACCGGTGAACCCACTGACGGCGAACACCGCGTCGGCGTGGCCCAGCACGCGGCGACGCGCGTGGTCGTACGCCACTCGCGCGACCGGCGGCCGCCACAGCAACTCGCGGCCGTGCGCCGCGATCGCGAGCCTGCCGACCCAGCCGCGCGCGCGGGCCCACGCCGCGGCTCCGGCCGTGTTCCACTGCGCGCAGAAGACCACGTCGAAGCCGCCGCGGCCGAGGCGCTCGAGCACGCGCGTCGACGCGGCGATCGGCATCGCGTCGCGTGGGCAGCGGACGCGGTGCACCGGGCAGGGGAACCGCCCGTCGTGCCGCGCGGCCCCGTCGGCGATGGGCGCGACGACCTCGACGCGGTGACCGAGCAGGGCGAGCGCACGGACCAGCTCGGCGCTGTACGTCTGGACGCCGCCGCGCTCGGGCGGGAAGTCCTGCGTCACCCACAGCACCCGCAGGCTCATCGCGCCCCTCTGGATCGTCGCGCTGCGACGAGCGCGATCAGTGCCGGCAACACCGCGACCGAGGCCACCCACGCCAGGGTCATGCCGAGGCCGACCGTGCGCGACAGGGACTGCAGGCCGCGGTGATTGGCGAAGAACATGCCGGCGAACCCACAGATGGTCGTCCACGACGTCATGAACACCGCCCCGCCCGTCTCGCGGATCGTCGCCCGGAGATCGCCGTCCTCGCGATACCTCCCGATGATGTGCAGCGCGTCGTCTTGACCCATCCCCACGATCAAGGGCAGCGCGATGACGTTGAAGAAGTCGAGCTTCCAGCCGCACGCGGTCATCAAGCCCAGTAGCCACAGCAGCGCCAGCGGGACCGTGAGGATCCCGCCGAGGAAGGCCGCCGTCCGGCGGAACGCGACGAACGAGGTCACGATCATCACCAGGGCCGCGAGCGCGAGCACGCGGGGGCCATCGGCGGCGATGGCGTCGAACACCTCGGGCAGGACGAAGAACTCGGCGGCGACCGGCACCTGGGTCGCGCCCACGGTGAGTCGCGCGTAGGCGTCGTAGATCCGCCGAGCGTTGCGGTAGTCGGCCTTCGACCCGCGGGTCCAGAGCACGGCGAACGTGCCGACGCGGCCTTGGGCGTCGGTGAACTGATCGCGGACCCACGCCGGCAGATCCTCGAGGGTGATCGCGCGGTGGCGATCGAGCTGGACCCGCCAGCGGTCGATCTCCCTGCGGGTGTCCTCGCCCAGCAACCCGCGCTTGGCCTCGAGCCGTGCGCGGAGATCGGCGATGACGAGGAGCTTCTCGGCCTGGTCGGTGGGCAGGTAGGCGAACACGCTGGTCGCGTCGGCGAAGCGATCGATGCGGACGGCGAGTCGCTCGCGGCCGTCGGCGAGCAGATCGGCCGCGAGCGCCGGGGCGACGCGGGGCCGCTCTGCGACGCGACGCTCGAGCGCGGTGAAGCGCGGGTCGTCGAGATCGTCGTCGGCGAACTCGTCGAGCTCGTCGTCGGTGGCCTCGTCGTCGGTGGGCTCGTCGTCGGCGGGCTCGTCGAGCTCGTCCGGCGGCTCGATCGGCGGGCTGGCGGCGACGACGGGCCGTGGTGCGGACAGGCTCGCGGGATCGAGGTCCGCCGGTGGGTCCTCGGCGAGCGACGCGATGGCCTCGAGCTGGCGCCACGCCGCCTCGGCCGTCTCCGTGTCGTCGGCGAGGACGACTGCGGGCGCGACCGTCCGCATGCGCCCCACCGCGTCGCGGTAGCCGACCTGACCGGCGGGCTCCGGTGCGCGGCGCGGGCCGAGGGCGTCGAAGTCGTACTCGAACTCGACCTCACCGACGACGCGCGCCGACGCCACGGCCGCGACACCGCCGAGGGCGACCACCGCGACCGCGATCCACCGCCACACGCGGCGCGCCGCCGGGCTCGGTGCACCCGGAGGGGCGAGCGGCGCGAAGCGCCACGGAAAGCGGCGCTCGAAGGTCAGCACGAGGGCGGGCAGGACGACCAGCGCGGCGACGAGGGCCATGACGATGCCGCCGGCCGCGATCGCGCCGAGCTGCGCGAAGCCCTGGAAGTCGGCGACCGTGAGCGATGCGAACGCCGCCGCCGTGCTCGCGGCGCCCGCCGCGGTGGCCCGCCCGCTGGTCGACAACGTCACCGCGAGCGCGGCGATCGCCTCGCGCCCCTGCCGACGCTCGTCGCGGAAGCGCGACAGCACCAGGATCCCGTAGTCGATGCCGAGGCCGAGCAGGATGGCGAAGATGAACGCGGACACCAGGTTGACGAAGCCGTACAGCGCCCACGCCAGGGCCAACGCGCCGATGACCGCGGCGAGCAGCGGCACGAACACGAACACCACCGCGCGGATGCTGGCGAAGTACAGGCCGATGCTCAGCACGAGCACCGCGCCCGCGGCCAGGTTGCCGCCGAAGACCTCGCTGCGGAGCGTGCTGACCCGCTTGGCGTGCTGCGCGTAGGCGCCGTCGAGCACCGCGGTCAGCTCGGGGTGGAAAGCCGCCGGATCGAGCGCGGCGACGCTCGCGGCGATCTCGGCCTGCAGCTGCGACGCCGCCTCGATGTCCGTCGGCGGCGCCACCGGCCGCGCGCGCACGACCATGATGCGACCGTCGTCGGCCTCGTCGAACTCGGCGAAGTCCCGGCGCTCGACGTAGCGCTGCTCGAGGCCCTCGCGGCGCTCGCGGAGGGACGCGGTCGCGCTGGCCCGGTCCGGCCCCCCGAAATCGCCGTAGGCCTGGCGCGCGACCTCGTCGCGGACGCGTCCGATGACCTCGCGTCGCAGCTCCAGCAGGTCCCCGAGATCCGCGTAGAGCAGCGCGTTGTCGACGAAGAACGCTCGGTCGCGGCGGAACGACACCCACCGTAGGTCGTCGCGGGCCCCGAGCTGCACGGCGAGCTGCTCGCCGAACGCGACGTTCGCGGCCCGCGAGGGGCTGCGGATCGTCACGTAGAGATCGTTCTGATTGCCGAGCTGCGCCGACGCACGGTCGAGGTCGGACACCGACGGGAAGTCGTCCGGGAGCAACCGTCGGAGCTCCTGATCGAGGCGCAAGCGCGAGGCCGCCCAGCCGCCGAGCACCGCGAGGAGCAGCGCGGCCAGCACGATCCACCCGCGGTGGCGATCGATCCGCCGCACCCACGCGAGGCTGCGGGCGCTGGGCTCGCGCAGCTCGGTCACGGGGAGCCCCCGGCGAGCTGCTCGCACGCGTCGATCACCGCGGTCGAGGCGTCGATGCCCGGCGGGACGATCGCCGGGTGTCGTCGCAGCAGCGGGGCGCGCTCGAGGAACGCGCGGAGCATCGACGCATCCACGGCGTCGATCGCCGCGGAGCCACCGAGCCCCGTGCGGGCGAGCAGCTCGGCGTTGAGGCGCTGCTCGTCGTCGCCGCGGCGGTGGACCGCGAGCAGCGGGGTGCCCGACGCCACGCACTCGCCGATGAGCTGGCTGCCGGCGGTCGCGATCACGGCGCGGGCGCGCGCGAAGGCCTCGGCGAACGCGACACGATCGGGTGGTCGCACGCCCTGCGGCCCGCGTGGCGCGAAGATCTGAGCGGTCGGCGCGGCCTCCCGGATCGCCGCGAGCAGTCGCGCATCGAGGCCATCGCGGAAATACGCGAGCACCTCTCGCGGCTCGGCCGCAGTGGACCGCGCCACCGATCGCGGCGCAGCGAGGACCGCCGTGGGATCGCGCAGCGGCAGCCGCGTGAAGTTGACCGCGATCCGCCGACGCGCGCCGAGGCTCGCGACGCCGGCCTTCAACGCCTCGCGCCACCACGGCAGACGCGGCAGGCCCGACGGGCGCGCGCACACCAGGAACACCAGGCCGTGTCCGACCGCGACCGACGGGACGCCGCACACCCGGGCCGCGCACAGCGACGGGAGGTCGCCGTCGGAGACCACGACGTCGGGTCGCTGCGCGAAGATGCGGGCCACATCTCCGCGGAGCCGACGCGCCGCAGTCGCGAGCGCCTCGAGCCCGGCCACAGGCGGCAGCGACTCGATCGCGGTCGTCGTCACGACGCCTGCGAGCGCCGCCACGGCGTCGCGTCCCGCGAACACCCGCGCCCGGTGCCCGCGAGACGCCAGCGCCGCGACGAGGTGCAGCGCTCGGCTGGCGTGGCCGCGGCCGCGGCCGTGCACGTACAGGTGGATGTCGAGCAAAGGCGGCATGGCGTGCGCTCGGCGACTACGACACGGCGCGCAGCCCGGGGCCGCGCTGCGTCCCCCGGCGATCGAGCTCCGCGTACAGCTCGAAGAGCCGACCGAAGTGGTGATCGAGCGACGGGATCGCGGCGGCCTTGATCGCGCAGGCCGCCCGCAGCGCCTCGGGATCGCGCGCGAGCAGCCGGAGCAGCGCCGCACCGGCGGCGGCCGCATCGCCCGGCGCATAGCACTCCGCGTGGTCGGGCTCGTACAGCGCATGGGCGCCGCCGCGGGCCGGCACGACCACGGGCACGCCGGCGCAGATCGCCTCGGCGACCGCCATCCCGTAGGTCTCGGCGGCGCCGCCGTGCAGCAGCGCGTCGCAGCTCGCGAGCTGGGCCGCCATCGCGGCCGGCCCATCGACGTAGCCGGCGAGGTGAACGCCCGGGGTCCGTCGCGCCACGCCCGCGTAGTAGCGACGCAGCGCGCCGCGGCCGAAGATCACCAGGCCCATCGGACGGCGCACGCGGGCGCGAGCGAACGCCTCGATCAACATCCCGACGCGCTTCTCGGGGTCGAGCCGACCGACGACGGCGACGAGCGCGGCGGACGGGGGCAGCCCGCAGCGCTCGAGCAGCTGGGCGCGCAGCTCGGGGTCGGGCCGCGCGCCCGCGAACACCGACTTGTCGACGCCGAAGGGGACCACCCGCGGGCTGCGGATCCCATGGGCGAGCAGCCGCTGCGCGAGCCACAGCCCCGACACGACGGTCGCGTCGAACTTCGCGCTCATCGACGCCAACCCCCGCCACGCCGGCCGCATCAGCCGATCGACGCGATCGAAGCCGACCCGCGGCGACAGGATCGTCTGCGCCCAGACCGCGACGGGATCGGTGTGGAAGACGAGCACGCGGGGCACATCGCACGGCAATGTTCCGGCGATGTGTCCGCCGAGCCACGGCGAGGATCCTTCGACGAGATCCGGCGCGATCGCCAGCACTGCCGCGTGCACGGCCCGCGGCGACGCGAACAGTCCATAGCGCGCGTCGAAGGGCGAGCGGGGCGACGCGAGCGTCAGGATCCGACCACCGGCCACGACGCGCTCGTCATCCGATCGACCCGGCGCGACGATGGTGACGTCGTGGCCGCGCGCCGCGGCGGCCGCGAGCTTGGCGTGCACGTACGTCCGCACGCCGCCGCCGTGGGGAGAATAGGACTCGGAGATGTCGACGATGCGCATGCGTGGCGCGGTAGTCCGGGCTCGCGCCAGCCGGATGCAGCGCGCGCGAGTTGTCGCCGTGGCGTCGCCGTTCGATCACCCGCGCGTCGTGTCGGTCACGATCGTCGGTCGCGACGTCGTCATCGTCCGCGAGACACCCGCGGTCCGCGAGGGTCCGGAGTCCCGCGCAAACCGTCCGCCGCCCGCCCGACGCGCCCGCATCGGGTGCACGGGCGTCGGCGCCGCGGCCCGGTCGGGGGCGCGTCGACGCGCTGCTTCTGCGTTCGCGCCCTCCCTCGTCGGGTTGGGCTTTGACCTCCCGCGGCGCCGATGCTCGGATCCCCCCATGCGATACGCGATGTCTCCCCTCCTCGCCGCCGTGGCCGCCTTCGCCGCCCTCGCCTGCGGTTCCGACGACGGCCCCGGCGATGGCTCGACCTCGGGCAGCTCGACCTCGGGCCCGACGACGGGCACGACCGGCACGTCGACCTCCGACACCTCGGGCGGGTCGAGCTCCGCCGGGTCGACGTCGGACGCGACCACCGGCACGTCCACGGGCACCGCCGACACGAGCTCGAGCGGGGGCTCGAGCGGTTCGTCGTCGGACGGCACGTCCGGCACCACCGGCGGCGGCGACTCGCTGCTCGTGATCAACGAGCTGTCCTCCGACAACGACGGCGTCATCGGAGCCGACCCGATCGAGCTCTACAACGCCGGCGACGTCGCGGTCGATCTCTCCGGGTGGATCGTCACCGACGATCTCGCGGCCCCCACGGATCCCTACGACCCGCTGCTCGACGACGAGGAGTACGTGTTCCCCGACGGCGCCACCCTCGATCCGGGCGCCTATCTCGTCCTCGTGCGTGGCGCTGTGCCCGACGGTCACCCCTTCGGGCTGAGCGCCGATGGCGATGCCGTCAGCCTCCTCGATCCGGCGCTCGTCGTCGTCGACTTCGTCGCGTACGGCCTCGCCGAGGCCGCGGTGTCCTACTGCCGGATCCCGAACGGGCCCGACGGCGTGTGGCAGGTGGGCTGCACCCCGACGTTCGGGGACGCGAACGACTGACGCGGTCAGCCGGCGGTCGAAGCGAGTCCGCGGAGCGTCATGCGCTCGCTTCGTCCCCGTCGCCCTCGGGCACCGGCGGATCCCACCCGAGGGCGTCGATCGGTAGCACGAAGCAGCCGAGCGCGCCGCGCCCGACATGCGTGTACACGCTGGCGGAGAACGGCCGCGTGCACGCGTAGGCGACGTCGAGGCGCGCGCGCAGCGTGGCGAGCAGCCGCTGCGCGAGGCTCGGCACACCGCCGTGCACGACGGCGACCCAGACCCGACGCCCCGCGAACGCGTCGGTCATCGCGATCGAGAGCATCTCGACCGGATCGACGCGCGTCGACACCTTCTGGGCGACCGCGAGCTCGCCGCCCTGCAGGGTGAGGATCGGCCGCACGTGGAAGATGTTCGCCAGCCACCCGCGCAGGAAGCTCGCCTGACCGCCGGCGATGAGGTTGTCCATGGAGGCGACGTGCAGCTGCAGCTGGGCGCCGGCCGAGAACCGCTGCAGCATGTCGCCGAGGGGATCGAGGGCCATGCCCGCGGCCCGACCGAGCGCCCCCATCACGGCGACGAGGCCGGTGCCGAGCTCGGTGATGCCGGTGTCGACGACCCGCACACGCAGTGGGTGCCGGGCCTGCGTCGCCACCGTCCGCGCCGCCGAGACGGCCGCGTCGTGGGTCTGGATCAGCTTGCGCGAGGTCATCACCGCGAGGATCTCCGGATCGTCGCGGCCGATCTCGGTGAACAACCGGGTGAACTCCGCCGCCGACGTGCCGAGCACGTACGGGTGCTGCTTCGCGCCCGCGATCCAGCCATCGACGACCGACAGCGGCACCGGCTCGCGCGTGTCGTGGCTGATCCCGTCGACCACGAGCTTCTGCGGCGACAGGTCGATGTCGTGCCGCGCCAGCATGGCGGGGCTCAGGTTCGAGCCCGGGTTCGTCACGATCCGCACGCGGCGATCAGGCTACCGCAGCCGGTCGATCGGCGCGACGCGGCCCCGCGACCCCGCCGCGCACCGGCTCGTGGTCTGCCACGCGCTGCGCACCGACGTCTGGGCGATCCCGTCGGGCGAGTCCACGGCGACGCGCCGCCCCCAGCCGCGCAAGCTGCTGCGGGCGAAGGTGTCGACCATGTCGAACTCGCCGCAATCGCTGTTCCAGTCGTGGCCCGGGACGTCGTCGCCCCACGACCACGCGAGCCAACCCAGGCGATGACGGCGCGCGACCGCGAGGAGGCCGTCGAGGTCGAGGGGTGCGCCGCACCCCGGGGGGCTGCGCGGCCCGAGCTCGCCGATCACGATGGGCAGGCCGCTGGCCGCGATGCGATCCGCGGCGCGATCGAGCTCGGCGCGCGTCAGGGGATCCCACGCATGCCACGACAGCACGATCGCGTGCTCCGGATCCGCAGCGATCAATGCCGGACCACGCTCGAGCAGCACCTCGAGGTTGCGCCCGCACTTGGTCGCATCGATGACGATGGGCACATGGATCCCAGCCTCGCGCATCCGCACGACGGCGGCGATGGTGTCGCGCTCGAACGCGTCGTCATCGTCGGTCGAGGCCTCGTTGGCGAGGTTCACCAGCAGGTTGTCCTGGTGGCGTTCGATCATCGCCACCGTGTCGGGGGCGATCCACGCGTCGACGATCCCGGCGAGCTCCCACTTGCACGTCGAGTCGTGCATCTCGAGCATCGGCACCATGCCCGACGCGATCGCGCGGACGATCGCGGGCTCGGCCGCGGACACCGGCACGTCGGCCCCGGCGACCCAGAAGAGGCGCACCGCGTTGGCCCCGGTCGCGGCGATCTCGGGTAGCGCAGCCCCTGCCCGATCGACGAACATCGTCGGGTGGTTCACGCCGCGCAGCACCACCGCGTCGCCGCAGGGGTCGCGCAGCGTCGCGCCATCCACGGTCCACGTCGCGGCGGGCGTGGTCACCCGCCGCGGCTCGGGCACCGCCGCGGGCGGCGGCGACCGATCACACGCGAGGAGCCCGACGGCGAGCGCGACGACGGCGACGGGCCGGC
>LNFM01015210.1_pt1 | contig 22735 bp, 23 predicted proteins | sample 596031 | NCBI WGS metagenome assembly LNFM01 (sample SAMN04254537, study PRJNA301005) | activated carbon metagenome | isolation source: dual media filters at the Ann Arbor, Michigan drinking water treatment plant | place: USA: Ann Arbor | reverse complement strand
CGGCGGAGTTCTCCTTCTTCCTGGCCATGCCGACCATGGCGGGCGCCTTCGCCTACGACCTGCTCAAGAACTACAAGACGCTGACGGTCGACGACGTCACGCTGATTGCGGTCGGGTTCGTCGCAGCCTTCGTCTCGGCCCTGATCGTGGTGCGCAGCTTCCTCGACTTTGTCTCGAAGCGCGGCTTCGCCCCCTTCGCCTGGTGGCGGATCATTGTCGGGTTGTTCGGACTCGCCGGGCTCTGGATCCACGGCTGACGAGCGTCTCACGGGAGGACTTGCGGCCGCTGCCCGCGTGCAGCACGCTGTCTGAATGGGACCTGGGCCGGCTGCTCCAGACGAGGCGCTCTACGATCTGTGCATCGGGCAACCGGGCCGGTTCGCGAAGCGCTCCAACGCGACACTCCGCTTGACCGACGAGGGCATCGACTATGCGCTCGAAGGTCGGTCGGGCTTGCGCCCTTATTCTGGGCTGAAGGCGGTCCGGATTCAGCTGTTCTCGCCTGCCCCGCACCTCTCCGCGCTGATCCAACTCGACTTCATCAAAGGCTGGCCCCTGATCGTGCATTCCTCGACGCTCGACGGCCAGATTGCCGAGGGACGAGGCCGCAACTTCGCCGCCTTCGTCACAGATTTGCACCGCCGCCTCTCGCCGCAGGACAGGGCTCGCATCGTCTTTCGCCGCGGCTTTTCGCCGGTCAGGCACCTCGTGATCACGATCGGCGCCGTGGTGATCGCGGTTCCCGCTTTCGGGCTCCTACTGTTGGCTCTCATCGGACAGGTCTCGATCGGCGAGGCAATCTGGCCCGGCATCCCCGGTGCATTGCTTGCCGCGGGTTTCCTCAACCTCGCTTTCTGGTCCCGGCCGGGCCGCTATGATCCCGAGCGCTTGCCGGATGGGCTCTTGCCTCGGAGCTAGCCGCGGGCGTCACCCGGGATGCCCCGGCCCGTCATCCCGGCTCTGCTGCGGCGGCAGGCCGCGCGGCAGCGTCGCCGTCTCGCGTTCGATCATGCGGTGGACGACGGGCGGATTCGGTCCCTTGTGCAGGGCGCGCACCCGGTCTGCGATCTCGGCGTCAGCCTGGGTGATGCGCTGGGCCTGGCGCACATACTCCACCCAGGTCGGGGTGTCGTAGCGCTCGACCCAGAGCTCCGGATCGGTCAGGTCGCGCAGCAATGTCCAGTGCCGCGCGCCGTCGCGCCGACGGATGCGGCGCCGCTCCGCCATGGCCTTGAGGAACTCGACCACGTCCTCCTCGCGGATCAGCCATTCGATCGTCACGATCACCGGCCCGCTGCGCGGCTCGATGCCGACAGCGACCTTCGGCTCGCGCCAGCGGCTGAGCGGATCGAGATTGAGCGCCTCAAGCGGGGGAAGCTGGTAGCGGAAGCCCAGCGCGGCCCCGAACAGCAGCGCGAAGGCCGAGATGATGAGCGCGTGCTCCGCGCCGAAATGCACCACGGCCTGGCCCCAGACCCAGCTGCCCGCCGCCATGCCGCCGAAGGCCGCCATCTGGTAGATCGCCAGAGCGCGGCCCACGACCCAGCGCGGCGCCGAGAGCTGGACCGTGGCGTTGAAGGTGGACAGCGTCATCACCCAGCACGCGCCGGCCACGGCCAGCGCCGGCATGGTCAGCCACATCGTCGTGCTGACGCCCAGCAGGGCGGCGGACGCCGCGTAGGCGGCGAAGGTCGCCCGCACCAGCGCCTCGGTGGTCAGCTTCCGCCGCAGCCTCGCGCTCAGGAATGCCCCGACCACCGCGCCGGCTCCGAAGGCGCCGAGCAGGACGCCGAACACGATCGGGCCGCCCTTGACCAGGTCGCGCGCGATCAGCGGCAGCAGTGCGAGCGCCACGATGCCGCCGAAGCCGAAGGCGAAGGAGCGCAGGATGACGCTGCGGATATTGGGCGACATCGCGACATAGCGCACGCCGGCTCCCATCGCGATCAGCAGGGTCTCGCGCGGCAGCACGCGCTCCACCTTGGGGGGCCGCCAGCGCGCCAGCACCGTGATCAGCGCGACATAGCTGAAGGCGTTGAGGACGAAGGCGGCGACCGCGCCCGCCGCCGCGACGATGGCGCCGCCGATGGCCGGGCCGACGCTGCGCGCGATGTTGAAGGCGACGCTGTTCAGCGTCACCGCGGCCGGCACGTCGCGGCGCGGCACCATGTCCCCGACCGAGGATTGCCAGGCCGGGTTGTTCAGCGCCGTGCCGCAGCCGATCAGGAAGGTGAAGCCGAGCAGGAGCCAAGGGGTCATCAGCTCGAACCAGGCGAAGACCGCGAGCAGGATCGAGACGAGGAGCATGAAGCCCTGCGCCGTCAGCATGATGCGCCGTCGGTCGTAATTGTCGGAGATCGCACCGGCGGCGAGCGAGAACAGCATGACCGGCAGCGTCGTCGAGGCCTGCACAAGGGCGACCATGTCAGGCGAATCGGCGATCGCCGTCATCATCCAGGAGGCGCCGACCATCTGGACGAGCCCGCCGAAATTCGAGGCGAGGCTGGCGAACCACACCGCCCGGAAGATCGGCTGGCGCAGCGGCACGAAGGGCGAATTGCGCCCCGGATCCGGGGCGACGCCCTCGGCCGCGAGCTCGGCCCGCGCTACGTCGGCTGTCGGCTGAGCTTGGGTATCGTCAGGCATCCCATAGGGTTAGAGCCTCGTCCCCGGCCTGCCAATCGCGATTGCGCGCGGGGCCGGCTTGCGTCAGGACACCGCGCCCGCCGGCGTGCCGGCCCGGCCGCGGCGCTCCTGCCGGTTGCCGCGGCGGCGGAAGGCCCCGCAGAGCGCGACGGCCAGCCCGGCGAGGGCGACCCAGTGGCCCGGCCGCAAGGCGGCGAGATCCTGATAGACCACGACATCGGCATTGGCCTGGAAGACGAGCCAGGCCGAGGCTCCCGTGGCGAAGGCATACCAGGCGGTCTCGCACAGCGCAGTCGCGAGCCCGGTCGCCAGAGCGGCCGCGACCAGAACCGGGGTCGTCGGCGCCACCTTGAGCCGGTCCAGCCCGCGATAGACGATCAGCAGGGCGAAGAGCCCGATCATCAGCGCCGGCTGCGTCACGTCGATCTTGGACTGCAGGGCAAAGTGCAGCAGGGCGAGCAGCATGATCGGATGGACGAGATTGTGCAGCGTCTGCCAGCGCCGCGTGCCCAGCCGCCGGATCATGCCGTCGGTCGAGGTCATGCCCAGCGCGACGAGCCCCGCCAGTGCGGTGATGCCGACGAGCAGATAGAATCGCTTGACGATCTCGGAGACGATCAGGCCCCAGTCGAAGGCGAGATCGATGCAGTAGAGCGCCAGATGCGCGCTCGCATAGGCCAGAACCGAGAGCCCGAGCATCCGGCGCACGCCGATGAGCTTGCTCCAGTCGAGGATGCGCCGCAGCGGCGAGATCGCCAGCGTCACCAGCAGCAGGCGCACCGACCAGGTGCCGGTGTCGTGGACCGCCCGCGTCCAGGGCTTGGAGCCGAGCTGCCCCGTCCAGGCTTCGAAGGCAAGCATCGCGGCCGGGACCAGCACCAGCAGGAAGACGCCCAGCCGCAGGCCTGACAGGCGCCCCTGCCGGTCCAGCCATGGCAAATATTGCGTCATCGTGCCCTCCAAATCGTGCAGTGGCTGCTTGCGATACGCGAGAGTTCGGGCATTTGTCTCACGCAGGCGCACACAAGCCCGTGAACGCCACACTCTCATGGAAGCCCATCATGCCCACCGTCGTCTTCGATGTCGGCAATGTCCTGATCCGCTGGGACCCGTTCCGGGTCTATCGCGAGATGATTCCCGATGACGAGAAGCGGGCCTGGTTCCTGCAGAACGTCTGCACCGCCGCCTGGAACCTCGAGCAGGATCGCGGCCGCAGCTGGGAGGAGGGCGTCGCCCTGCTCGTCGCCAGCCACCCGGAATGGGAAAGCCAGATCCGGGCCTATGACGAGCGCTGGCACGAGGCCGTGCCCGGCATGATCGAGGACAGCGTTTCCGTGCTGGAGGAGCTGAAGGGGCGCGGCGACAAGGTCTATGCCATCACCAATTTCTCGCGCGAGAAATGGGCCGAGTGCCTGGTCCGCTTCCCCTTCCTGCAGAGCTTCGACGGTGTCATCGTCTCCGCGCATGAGCGCGTCATCAAGCCCGACCCGGCGATCTACCGCATCCTGCTGGACCGCTACGGTCTCGTCCCCACAGACTGCATCTTCGTCGACGACAGCGCCCGCAACATCGAGACCGCCCGCTCGCTCGGGATGCAGGGCGTGCATTTCGTCGAGCCGATCGACCTGCGGGCGGAACTGGCCCGCCACGGCGTCGCCTTCTGAGCGCATGATGGGTCGGCGCGGCGGGCGATGCGGCTGACGCCGCAGGCCGCTAGCATCATGCCGACCAACGCCACTCAACGAAATGGACGCCGAGATCATGCCCAGCGAAACCCGCTACGACCAGATGACCTACAACCGCTGCGGCCGCAGCGGCCTGAAGCTTCCGGCGCTGTCGCTCGGTCTCTGGCACAATTTTGGCGAGACCACCGCGCCCGATCTCGGCCGGCGGATCTGCCGGACCGCTTTCGATCTCGGCATCACTCATTTCGATCTCGCCAACAATTACGGGCCGCCGCCTGGCTCGGCCGAGACGGCGTTCGGGGAGGTTCTGCGCCGCGATTTCGCCGGCCACCGCGACGAACTGGTGATCTCGACCAAGGCCGGCTACCGGATGTGGCCGGGCCCCTATGGCGAGTGGGGCAGCCGCAAGTACCTGCTTTCCAGCCTCGACCAGAGCCTGAAGCGGATGAAGCTCGACTATGTTGATATCTTCTATTCGCACCGCTTCAACCCCGAGACGCCGCTTGAGGAGACGATGGGCGCGCTCGATTCGGCTGTGCGCCAGGGCAAGGCGCTCTATGTCGGACTGTCCTCCTACAATGCCAGGCGCACACGCGAGGCGGCGGCGATCCTGCGTAGCCTCGGCACGCCTTGCCTGATCCACCAGCCGAGCTATTCGATGATCAACCGCTGGATCGAGGAGGACGGCCTGCTAGACACGCTTGATCAGGAGGGTATCGGTTCGATCGTGTTCTCGCCGCTGGCGCAGGGCATGTTGACCTCCAAATATCTCGGCGGCGTGCCCGACGGCAGTCGAGCCGCCAAGAAGGCCCCGTCTTTCCGTGACGGCTTCCTCTCCGAAGACAACCTCAAGCGTATCGCGGCGCTCAACGAGATCGCGGCCGGGCGCGGCCAGAGCCTCGCCCAGATGGCGATCGCCTGGGTCCTGCGCGGCGGCCGCGTCACGTCAGCCCTGATTGGCGCCAGCCGCCCCGAACAGGTCGAGGATTGCGTCGCAGCACTCAAGCGCCTTGATTTCAGCGCCGAGGAGCTGAAGCTGATCGATCAGCATGCCGGCGAGGGCGGGGTCAACATCTGGGCTGCGTCGGCCGAGCGGTGAGGGCGGGCGATCCGGCCACGTATTGTCTAGCGGCATCCCGTTGCCTCCGGTCGCCTCGTCAGATTAGGAAACCTGGTTCCCCGACGCTGTCTGCGACGACGGCGATCCGTATCCGCAGCCGTGACAGGTGGTCCCGATGACGAGTCTCAAATTCGGAACCTCGGGCCTGCGCGGCCTCGTTACCGAGCTCATCGGCCTGCCGGCCTACAGCCATGTCCGCGCTTTCTGCGCGATGATCGGCGAGGGCGGCGCGGCGGGACCAGGCGGCGAAGTTCTTATCGGGCGGGATCTGCGCTCGTCCAGCCCGCTGATCGCGGCGCAATGCGCGCGGGCCATCGTCGATGCCGGGCTGGTTGCGCTGGATTGTGGCGCGATCCCGACGCCGGCTCTGGCGCTAGCGGCCGCGCAGTGCGGCGCGCCGGCCATCATGGTCACGGGCAGCCATATCCCCGATGATCGCAACGGCCTCAAATTCTATCGCAGCGACGGCGAAATCGATAAGGCGGACGAGGCGCGGATCCTTGCCTGGCATGCGAAACTGAGTCTCGCTGTCGCCCCCGACGAGCCCATCACGCCCCGCAGGCACGATGCGCTGGCCGCCTACCAGGCCCGCTATCGCGAATTCTTCGGCGCGGATGCCCTGCGGGGCCTGACGATCGGCGTCTACCAGCATTCGTCGGTCGGCCGCGACGTGATCTGCGATCTCGTCTCCGCACTCGGAGCCAGGCCCGTTCCGCTCGGACGCGCCGACCGCTTCATCCCCGTCGACACCGAGGCGCTGCGTCCCGAGGACGTGGCGCTGGCGTTCGAATGGGCCGGCAGCTACAAGCTCGATGCGATCGTCTCGACTGATGGCGATGCTGATCGTCCGCTGGTCGCCGACGAGTCGGGCCTGTTCCTCCGCGGCGATCTCATCGGCGCGATGACGGCAGCTTTTCTCGGTGCGGACGTAATCGTGACGCCTGTGACTTCGAACTCGGCGCTGGAGCGGTTGGGTCTGTTCCAGCAGGTGGTCCGCACCCGCGTCGGCTCCCCCTATGTCATCGCCGGTATGGCGGAGGCGACGGCAGCCGGTGCGCTCTGCGTGGTCGGCTTCGAGGCCAATGGCGGCGTGCTGCTGGGCTCCGATGTCGTGCATGAGGGCTTGAGCCTCGCCGCCCTGCCGACCCGTGACGCGATGCTGCCGATCCTCTGCACTCTGACGGCCATCGCCCGCGCCCAGAAACCGCTGAGCCGCCTCGCCGCCGAGCAGAAATTCGCCATCGCGCTGTCGAGCCGCCTCCAGGAGGTACCTCAGGAGAAGACGGCCGCCTTCATCGCTGAGCTCGACGCGGACGACCCGGGTTTTCGCGACGCTGCCTTTGCTAGCCATGGCGGGGTGGCGGCCCGCGACCGGCGCGACGGCCTGCGCCTCACGCTAGGGGACGGCAACACCGTCCATTTTCGCGCCTCCGGCAACGCGCCCGAACTGCGGGTCTATGTCGAGGCGATTGATGAGGCGGCAGCAAGCGCGCTGCTCCAGGAAGGGCTGCGGGTCGCTCGCGATACGATCGTCGGGGTCTGATGGCTTCAGTTGCTTGCACTGGTCAGCGTCCGCAATCGGATTCCTGCGCTGGCCGAGCTGCAGTTCATCGACAGGGCCGGGGTCGTCCATCTGCTCGGACCGCCTGGCACCGGTAAGGGCCATCTCGCGACAGCGCTCGCCGTCGAGGCCATCAAGGTTGGGCGCAGCGTCGCCTTCTCGACCCTCGCCGACATCATCGCCTTGCTTACCAGTGTCGAGAAGGACGGTACGCTGCGCGAGTGCATCCGCTATCTATGCCGCAACCCGCTCCTGGGCGTAGATGAGATCGGCTACCTGCCGGTCGTGCCCGGCGGCGGAAATCTCTTCTTTCAGCTCGTCAATGCCCGCTAAGAGAAGAGCGCAATGATCCTCCCTCGAACCAGGGCTTTGCCGAATGGGCGAGGTCTTCGGCGATCCTGTCGTCGCGGCCGCGCTACTCGACCGGCTGTTGCACCACGCCGTGGTCATCCAGATCGAGGGCTCAAGCGACCTCCTGCGCCAGCATGAAGATCTCGTTCCCGGGGATTTTCGTTCGAAAACCATCATCACGCCGCCGCCGGCACCCAAACGCCGCGCCCGCCCGGCAGGGAACCTCTAGACCGACCACGCCGTCGGCTGATCCCCAAATCCCAAAGATGCGACCCAACGCATCAATCTGCTAAAGGAGGGCTAGGCGCGCGCAGGTGAAAACGAGTTCCGTGAGGGGAGCGTTAGCCTACCGCGTCGGCCAAAGCCCACAAGAGAGCCTGCAATGCTGATCGACGAAAATGCGCTTGAAGCGGCTGCGTTGCTGGCACCAGCGGGCACGATGGCAGAGAGCTTGGCGATTGTCCGACCCATTATTGCCGCCTATGAAGCTGCTCGGAGTGAAGACGCATTGGCGCGTTCAACTTTGCTGCGTGAGATCGGCAGACGCTTGTTCGACAAGTTGGCGGCGCGAGGAATAGACCCAGTGATCACGACGGCAGCGATCGAAAGCCTTGCTGATAAACTCGAAGCAGAGGTCCTCGCAATCCGCAAAAGCTTGGGAAGCACCTAGCAGGTCCGCCACATGATGTCCGCCCTGAGGAGCCTATGCTGCTCTTGAAACCAGGGCGGGCGGGCCGATCAGTGCCAATGGATGTTGGCAGGTGCCTCCCGGAAGCAGGAAATGCCTTCGCGCTCCAGCGTCGTGACGAACTCGGCATACGCCGCCTCGTCCGTGTCGAACATGTCATTCCAAACCGTCGAGCCGCCCTCGGCGTCGATCACCTCCAGCGACCAGGACGCGTCACTATCTGCAATCCGGTAGATTTGGACGTCGACCGTCTCACCGTCGCGCGTGACCTTGCCGCAAAGTGGCGAGTGCTCGATCTCAGGAAGCGCCCCGTTCATTTGTACCCCGTCCCCGGCGTGGCCATGACGGCAGCATCAGTCTTGCTCAGGGCGTCGTCCCCGGCGGCAGATCTGAATTTCGGTAAAGCCGACCACTGCGTCGGTGAGTAATCGTCAACGGAACCGCGGTACGAGTGGCAATCGTCGACGTGATGAGCCGGTCATGAAGCAGCGCATCTTTGAAATCGCACTTGGGACGATGCTGCTGACGCTGCAGCTCGTTTGGCTTGGCCTTCTAGGTTGGAGCCTCGCTCACCTCGTCGATCTGATTTAGCTACGCGCGGGCGTCCGGCAGCGCGTCGGCCAACCGCAGGTGGTCTGCCCGCATCTGCTTTGGGTGGCATGACACGAGCGAGCCACCTTGCGAATGTTACATGTGTCTTGCGAGAGGATGGACGACCACCAGCGGGCAGGAACACTCCACTCCGCCGACGGCCAGCCCGCGGGGCCGGGGCGAAATCCACGAGCCTAGAAAAATTGCGTTGGTCCACCCGGCCATTCGACGCGATGGCTGGGAATTCTCGATCATGATGGAGTCATGAGGACGAATTGGTCCGTCAAGACCTGAGCGCAGGGCGGCCTGATGCAATGGCGGTGAAGCCGGCGGGTGGGATGGAACCGGAGCGAACCAGTACCGCTGCGCAGCATCTTGGGGTGGTGCCTAATGACGCGCGGTCACACAGCAGCCCGCGGGGCTCTTGCCGCCAGGCTTCGCTGCAGGAGGCGGCCAGGGATCACATCGGATAGGAATGCGATACCAAGTGTTGACGGTTGGCCGATAGGAACGGTGACGGTCGTGACGTCTCGGATGCAGCCAGGCGTCCAGGTCTTTGTGGTGGCGGCGTCTACATCAGCAATTGCTGAGAGGCTCCTGCAACGGGAGCAGGGCGTGGGCGTCGGATCGTCAATCGAGCTTCAACGGCGGGTGACGCCCGAAGACCTGGTCAAGCACGGGCTGACGACCGCAGGCGTGATCAGGATCCGATAGGCGCACTCTCAACGGTCGCGCTACCGCATCCAGTTCCGGCGGAATGCTTCCACGCCTGTCGTTCCGCCAAGGCGAGCATCGCCGTTCGGGGCTCGGCGCCTGTGCTCTCGTAAACAACGCTCTTCGACGCAACAGCGGCACGGCTCCGCTTGATCAAAAATGGCCCAATTGGGCAAGGGCTCATCGTCGCCGATGGCCGCTGCGATGAAGGCAATTGGGCACTACGTTAATGTATTCATGATGCCGTTCTGCTTAAACAATTGGCAGATAACCCCGAGCGAGGTTTTGTTCGGTTAACTGAATCTAAACGAGATGATATACTTGTTACCAAAATACTCTCATAATGCTCCTGCATCGTGAGGGGGCGGCGTTGGATCCGGTTCATCATCTTAAGGGCCCGACCTGGGTCAATGGCGGTCGAGAACCGCGCCACAGTCCTCTTGCGAGGACGGCAGCGATTGTTTTGCTCATCGTGCTGATCTCCCTCCCATGGTTCATTGGGATTGGCTGGCTTGGGTGGCTTCTATTCGGGGCCGCAGTTGACCTGCCTACGCGATAGAGGCCGTCATCAGCATGGCCGATCCTTGAAATTGTCCGTGCGGCCGCCAATGAGCTGCGGGCGGTTGGTCAGTTGTTCGACCGCACCCTCACACTAGGCTTAGCGCTTGTCGCTGCGCCAACCGATATCGCCTGCAACTCGCCCGCCGCGACTGACCTTGCAGCAAGATGCGATGTGGGATGCTGAATTCGCGCCGCTTAACCATTGCGTGTAGCGCCTGCCAACGCCGGAGCGCCGCCGTGGAGGGCGGTGGTCTCGCAGCGGTGCGCGGGCCCACGCCCGTGAAACACTGAGACCAACCCGAAAGAGCTGTTCCGAACTTTCGTGTGCGGGAGGTCGTTCAGATCATCCTGCAGCGAGTGACGGATAGGCGCGTGTCCGGCTCGCTCCCCAGCCCAAAGCCTTCAGACGCACCATCGCCGACACGTCGTCTGGCGTACTCTGAACCTCTTGCTCTTCCATGCCGACCTCCTCTCCAGAGGGGTCAGTTCCTCATGGCGTCAGGGGGGCAGTTTGTCGTGTCGCCTGACACAAGCGCGGCGACGTAAAGTGGTTTCAGGGCGGCCTCTCCGGCTTTATGGGTCCGTTTTCGACCAACGGTCATGCACGTGACGTGAAGAGCCCCGACGGCGTCATCGCGTAGAGCCCCCAGTCCGCTCATTCAACGGGCGCGGTGAGCATGATCTCATCGGCATTGGGCGGCGGTCCCCGGCAACATCCTGACGCGAGGCAATACGAGGTTGGTGCTGAATGTCGCTGTATGGTGCGGCGCAGAGCGTACCATGTGCGTACGCTCTGCGGCTGCTGTCGGGCTGACCATCGGGAAAATGGTCCGATGGTAAGCTGGATTGCACAAACGTCCGATCGCGCTCCATTGCATGATGCCGGTAGATCCTTCGGGGTGCGTCCCGCGAATGCGGCTTTCAAAAACTATGGCACGATTGCTGTCAGGGCCGCTGCGAAGCTTTGTTCCGACCTCCGATTGGCCTGAGGTCCGCGCGCGTTCAGAACGCGACAGGCGAGCAGCCCATGCAACGATTGGGCGGCACTGGCTCACAGCTCTCCCCCGGTTTCCATCGACGACACGGAGCATCGTGATGGGCGTCCGAAAATAAGAGGGCCCTACGCTCCGGGTGTCGACCAGGCATTGGGCCAGCGATGGCATTGTCCCTAGTATGAATGCGCAACCACCGCGCGACAGCCCGACCTCCAAGTCGACAGCAGCAGCTGAAGGGCGCCTGAGACCGTGTCCAAGCGGCTGGACGCGTTGATGATCGAACTGCTGCGGACTGAGATAGCCGAGCACGGAGCGCAGTGCGCCGGCGCTATGGACCTGATCAATGGGCTGCAAGATCGGCAGCGATATTCTTGAACGCCCCAAAGGCTATTGGATAGACAGCTTCGATATTGAGCGATTCATGAAGCGCTCGGCCTTGGCGTGTCGCATGAGTTGCCTCGTTGCCCCGTCGATCCGACCAATCCATGTTCGGCGAGCGCTTGCAGCTGGCTTCCAGCCGCGAATTGGGCGAGGTCAGCAGGGCGGCGTTCCTCGTTTTCCACAGCCATGTGCAGGGTGGCCTGCGGCAGCCTGACGTCGATCGAGCAGCTAATGGCGTAGCCGACGATTTCCCACGACCAGGCATCGAGGATGAAGGCGGCGTAGACGAAGCCAGCAGAGATTGCGGCATGGGCGACGTCGGCGGGCACGGATATGGAGCGTCTCGCCAGCCAGTTGATCCTTCGCCACCTGGCGCTTGAACTCGATGCTGTGACTGCGGTGTCGGGAAATGGGCTTTCATCCCTCAAAAGCCCGACTTCCCGGTCAATTCCATTTCATCACACTGTCCGCGCCGAGAGCGCGCCTAAGGAAATGGTCAGCCAGCGATCCAATCTCGCAGGCAGACTCAGAGGTGCGACGCCACCAGCTCGCGCGGCCCTCGAAGCGGGGGAGCACGTCAATGTGCGACGCTCATGATAAGCAGACCTGCCCTGATGTTCTTCCGGCGGCCGGATTCCACCCCCGGCTCGTCAGTTCGTATCGTCAGTCACTGTCGGACGTAGGCTCGTCCGCTATCCGCTCCCCGGCGGCTTGATCTGCGCCATTGCGTCTCGCACGAGGGCGTGGAGTTCCTGGGAGTCGGCCTGGAACGCAGCAAGGAAGTCGCCGCGCATCTTCCGGCTCCAGAACTGGTTGATATGTTCTGCAATCGCGGGAACCGCCTGCTCGCGTGGATAGGCTTCAAAAAATCCAGCGATCTGCCCGGCCATGCGGGCAAGCTTTTCGCGTTGCAGAGTCGCATGGGCGACCGTGCCCCCGGTCGCTGCGTCTGCCAGCGTCATCGTGCGGCGAGCTCCAAATCCGAGGCAAGAGATCCGACGAAGATCGTGCAGCAGCGCGTCGGCGCGCTCGATCGCGAGCGAGGTCGGGGCCGAAATGGACACCAGCGTTCCCGTGCCGAAAATCGCGGCCTTTTCGACCATTTCGAAGGAGGCCCTGCTGGTCACAAGGATGAAGCCATCCCCTGCGGCCTGGCCAGCACGCAGCCGAGACCCGATCAGCTTGTCGAGCGCATTGTGGCGTCCGACGTCCTCGCGGGCCGCCAGGATTTGTCCCTGGTTGTCGCACCAGGCCGCCGCGTGGACGGCGTGGGTCAGGCGGTGGAGCGGCTGATGCCGGTCGAGAGCCGACAGCGCGGTTGCGACCGCCTCGGCCCCAATGCGTGACGGGTGATCGAAGAGACCGACCGCCATCGGCAACTGCGCCAGGGTTTCGACGCCGCAGAGCCCGCAGGAAGTGCGACCCGACAGGTTGCGACGACGCGCCAGATGCTCGCGAAAACGTCCCGGGGCGAGATCGACCGTCGCGACGAGGCCGCCCGCCTGCGGCGCGACGGAGATTCCCCGGATCTCGTCGGCCTCGCGAATGATGCCCTCCGTCAGGCTGAAGCCGGTGACGAAGTCCTCGAGATCAGACGGCGTCGCCATCATCACAGCATAGGGTTGGTTGCCGTAGACGATGTTGACTGCAGCCTCGACGGCAACCTCGACGCTGCCCGCGTCCCCGGCGCCTCGGGCGAAACGGACGGGTGTCGCAGCCACCGCGCAACTGCCCGGGGGCTGGGCGGGCGCGCTATTCCGCTGCATCGGGTAGCCTCCCCGCGATCCGGCGCAAGGAAACGTCCTCCTCGCGATTGCGCTCCTGCCATTGCGAATAATAGTTCGTCCGCCGCACCTCGACGGCCGTGACCTTGTATTCCGGGCAATTCGTCGCCCAGTCCGAATAGTCCGTCGTGATGACGTTGGCGCCCGTCTCGGCATGGTGGAAGGTCGTATAGACCACACCGGGCTGCATGCGTTCCGAGACCTCGGCCCGCAGCGAGATGTCCCCCGACCGGCTGGCGAGCGCAACCAGGTCGCCCGACTTGATGCCGCGGTTCTCAGCGTCGAAGGGGTGGATCTCCAGCACGTCCTCGTCATGCCAGGCAGAGTTGGCGGTGCGCCGCGTCTGCGCGCCGACATTGTACTGCGACAGGATGCGGCCCGTGGTCAGGATCAACGGGAAGCGCGCGCCGGTCTTCTCTTCCGTCGGCACGAATTCGGTGATCATGAACTTGCCCTTGCCGCGCACGAAGCGGTCGACATGCATCAGCGGCGTTCCAAGCGGGGCCTTCTCGTTGCAGGGCCACTGCACGGAGCCGAGCTCGTCCAGCTTGTCGTAGCTCACGCCGGCGAAGCTCGGCGTCAGCCTCGCGATCTCGTCCATGATCTCGGAGGGGTGGGAATAGGGCATCTCGTAGCCCAACGCCCGGGCGAAATCGATCGTGACCTGCCATTCCGCCTTGCCCGACAGCGGTGCCATCACCTGCCGGACGCGATTGATGCGACGCTCGGCATTGGTGAAGGTGCCGTCCTTCTCCAGGAAGGACGAGCCCGGCAGAAAGACATGGGCGTACTTCGCCGTCTCGTTCAGGAAGAGATCCTGAACCACGACGCATTCCATCGCCGACAGACCGGCCGTGACATGCTGGGTGTTGGGGTCGGACTGGGCGATGTCCTCACCCTGCACGTAGAGCGCCTTGAAAGTCCCGCCGACGGCCTCGTCTAGCATGTTGGGGATGCGCAGACCCGGTTCAACATCGAGCGTCACGCCCCACATCGTTTCGAAGACCTGACGCGTGGCATCATCCGAGACATGGCGATAGCCGGTGAACTCGTGCGGGAAGGAGCCCATGTCGCAGGCACCCTGGACATTGTTCTGCCCGCGCAGCGGGTTGATGCCGACCCCGTCGCGCCCGATATTGCCGGTCGCCATGGCGAGATTGGCCATGCCCATCACCATGGTCGAGCCCTGGCTGTGCTCGGTGACGCCCAGCCCGTAATAGATCGCACCATTGCCACCGGTAGCGTAGAGCCGCGCCGCAGCGCGGACATCTGCGGCCGGCACGCCGGTGAAGGCCTCGGTCGCCTCGGGTGAGTTGTGGTCCTGCGCGATGAAGCGCGCCCAGACTTCGAAATCGGCGAGGTTGCAGCGCTCGCGCACATAATCCTGGTCGATCAGCCCCTCCGTCACGACCACATGGGCAATGGCGTTGATCAGCGCGACATTGGTGCCGGGCATGAGCTGGAGGTGGTAATCGGCCTTGATGTGAGGTGACTTGACGATGTCGGTTCGGCGCGGGTCGGCGACGATCAGGCGCGCGCCCTGGCGCAAACGCTTCTTCATGCGCGAGGCGAAAACCGGATGGCCGTCGGTCGGGTTGGCGCCGATGACGAGGATGACATCCGCCTTGGCGACCGACTTGAAATCCTGGGTGCCGGCAGACGTGCCCAGCGTCGTCTTCAGGCCGTAGCCCGTCGGCGAATGGCAGACCCGGGCACAGGTATCGACGTTGTTGTTGCCAAAGCCTGCCCGGACCAGCTTCTGCACGAGGAAGACCTCCTCGTTGGTGCAGCGCGACGAGGTGATCGCGCCCAGCGCCTCGCGGCCATACTGTCCCTGGATGCGCTTGAATTCGGATGCGGCGTAGCCGATCGCCTCCTCCCATGACACCTCGCGCCAGGGATCGGTGATCTTCGCGCGGATCATGGGCTTGGTGATGCGGTCGGCATGGGTCGCGTAGCCCCAGGCGAAGCGGCCCTTCACGCAGGAATGGCCTTCATTCGCCTTGCCGTCCTTGAACGGCACCATGCGGACGACCTTGTCGCCCTGCATCTCGGCCTTGAAGGAACAGCCGACGCCGCAATAGGCGCAGGTCGTGACTTTGGAATGCTCGGGCTGGCCCATCGCGATGACGGTGTTCTCCATCAGCGTCGCCGTTGGGCAGGCCTGGACGCAGGCTCCGCAGGAGACGCATTCCGAGCCGAGGAAATCGGTCGGCCCGGTGGAGACACGAGAATCAAAACCGCGCCCGGTGATCGTCAGTGCGAAGGTGCCCTGCACCTCCTCGCAGGCGCGGACACAGCGATTGCAGACGATGCATTTTGTTGGATCATAGGTGAAATAGGGGTTCGATACGTCTGTGCCCAGCCAGTTCTCGTTGGCGATGCCATCGGCTCTCTTGGCGAAAACGTGGTTCTCGCCGTCATAGCCATAGCGGACCTCACGCAGTCCGACGGTGCCTGCCATGTCCTGCAATTCACAATCGCCATTGGCCGAGCAGGTCAGGCAGTCGAGCGGATGATCGGAGATATAGAGCTCCATCACGCCCTTTCGCAGCCCGGCCAGATTGTCCGACTGCGTGCGGACGACCATGCCCTCCTCGGCAGGTGTCGTGCAGGAGGCGGGTGTACCCCGCCGTCCCTCGATCTCGACGAGGCAGAGCCGGCAGGAGCCGAAGGGTTCGAGCGAGTCGGTAGCGCAGAGCTTGGGGATCTTGGTGCCGATCGGGCACGGTCACGTTCATGCCGTCGATCGACAAGGTGACGGTTTTGTCGGCGACGCGGATCGGCGTTCCGAAATCGATCTCCTTGATCAGGCCCATGATAAGGTCCTCATTCGGCAGCCAGCGGCCAGTTCTTCGCAGGCCCGGCCGGCCGGTCGAAATCCTCGGGGAAATGGTTGAGCGCGCTTAGAACCGGGTTCGGGGTCAGCCCGCCCATGGCGCAGAGCGAGGCATCCGTCATCAGCTTAGAGAGATCGCGCAGGATGGCGAGGTTCTTCGGCCGTTCGGTGCCGGCGATGATCTTGTCCATCGTCTCGACGCCACGCGTCGCGCCGATCCGGCAGGGCGTGCACTTGCCGCAGCTCTCCTTGGCGCAGAAGGCGAAGGCGAAGCGGGCCTGCTGCGCCATGTCGACGCTGTCGTCGAACACCACGATGCCGCCATGGCCGAGCATGCCCTTGATCGCGGCCAGCGCCTCGTAGTCCATCGCAACGTCGAGCTGGGCTGCGGTCAGATAAGCTCCCAGCGGGCCGCCGACCTGGACTGCCCGGATCGGCCGGCCAGACAAGCGAAATGCCGAAGGCGAGCTCGATCAGCCCCCCGCGCCTGACATTGCCGCCGAGCTGGACGGGCAGGGTTCCGCGCGAGCGCCCCATGCCGAACTCGGCATAGGCCTGAGCACCATGCTGGAGGATCCACGGCACGGCCGCGAAGGAGAGCACATTGTTGACGATGGTGGGCTTGCCGAAGAGCCCCTTCAGCGCCGGGATCGGCGGCTTGGCGCGGACGACACCACGTTTCCCCTCCAGGCTTTCCAGCAGGGACGTCTCTTCGCCGCAGATATAGGCACCGGCGCCGAGACGGACCTCCAGATGGAAGGCGTGGGCCGAGCCGAGGACCGAGTCCCCCAGGATCCCCGCTTGCTCGGCCTTGAGGATCGCGCGCTGCATCGTCTTGTAGGCGTGGGGGTATTCCGAGCGCAGATAAATGTAGCCACGGGTGGCACCGACGGCGATGGCCGCGATGATCATCCCTTCGATCGTCAGATAGGGATCCCCCTCGAACAACATGCGGTCGGCGAATGTGCCGCTGTCGCCCTCGTCGGCATTACAGACGATGTATTTCTGGTCCGCGCTCGCATCGTGCACGGTCTTCCACTTGATCCCTGTCGGGAAGCCCGCGCCGCCGCGACCGCGCAGGCCGGATGCGCGGACGGTTTCGACGATCTCCGCCCCCGTCAGCGCCAGCGCCGCCTTGAGGCCGACGAGCCCGTCATAGGCGCGATAGTCGCTCAAAGAGAGAGGATCGATGACGCCCACGCGGGCGAAGGTCAGGCGCTGCTGGCGCTTCATCCAGTCAAGATCGTCGACGAGACCGAGCCGGAGTGGATGTTCGCCGCCCTGGACGAGGCCGGCATCGAACAGACCCTCCACGTCCCGGGCCGCGACCGGCCCATAGGCGATGCGGCCCTGCGGCGTCTCGACCTCGACCAGCGGCTCCAGCCAGAGCATGCCGCGCGACCCGTTGCGAACGAGATCGATCGCGATCCCGCGTGCGGCGGCCTCCCGCGAAACCGCATGGGCGACGGCCTCCGCGCCGACCGACAGTGCTGCGGCGTCGATCGGGACGAAGATGCGGACGGGGGCGGTGGGCGCACTCATCGCGCGGCGCTCGCAAGGCCGCAAAGTTCGGCAAGCCTCTGGGCATCGACGCGGCCGATCAACGCGCCATCGACCAAGGCGGAGGGGCCGAGCGCGCAGTTGCCGAGGCAGTAGACGGTTTCGACTGCCACCTCGTCGGTTGCGCTTGGGCCATCGACCCGGATTCCGTGGTCCCGCTCCAATTGCGCGACCAGCGTCTCGCAGCCGAGAGCCTGGCAGGCCTCCGCCCGGCACAGCTTGACCACACGGCCGGCAGAAGGGCTGGTTTTAAAGTCATGGTAGAACGAGATCGCGCCATGGACCTCGGCGCGCGACAGGTTCAGGGCGTCGGCAATCAACGGCACGGCTTTCGGGTCGACATAGCCGAACTCATCCTGAAGGGCGTGCAGGATCGGGAGCGTCGCCCCTTCAAGATGAACGAGCCCGCCGACGATCTGGCGGGCCCCGTCGTCGTCCCACATGCGATATCCGGCCATTTTTCCTCCGTCCGACGCCTCTGTCGCGACGACCACCTTCGACATGAAGGAACCCAAGCTGGAACGATTTCAAATCGTTTCTTCCAACTATGCGATAGCTGAAAACTATCAACAGGACGAGATTCCAGCATCAGTTCCCCCGCCTGACAGCGCGGGGCGCAACAATCGGTCCCCATCGCTGCATTACGCGGTGCCGGCTGAGCGAGGCCGTCACCTGCGATAGGCCTGGACTATTTCAGAGCTGCGCGTGTCGGTAGCACGGCATCGGCTATTGGGTGCGATATCGTCAACAGGTTGCGCGCCAGCGGCGCGAAGGGCTGACGGTCGGCGATGATCAGCCCGATCATCCGACGCGCCTCGGGCTCGACCAGGCGCAGCGCCTTGGTTCCCAGCGGTAAGCCGAAGAACTCCAGCAGTTGCAGCGAAACAATGCTCGACACGCCCTGAATGCCGGCATGGGAGCAGAGATTGAAGATCGAGTTGGTCTCGATGGCCGGGAATGGCGCCCGTCCGACCGAACGGAAGATGCCGTCGATGATGCGGCGGTTCTGCATGTCGGAGGTCAGCAGGCAGAGCTTCAACTCGCCGGCTTCGGCCCATGTGATGCTGTCTCGCTGCCCGAGCGGCCCATCCTCTCGCGTCAGCAGAACGTAAGATTCCTGGTAAATGGGCTTGGAAACGACGCCGTCGAGCGGCTCGTTGTCCAGATAGGTCAAGCCGGCATCAAGTTCGAAATTGTCGAGGCGGGTTTTGATCTCAGCCGAGGTCAACGATAGGACGGTCAGGGACACGGCCGGATAGCGGGACGAAAAGGGTGCGGTGATGTGAGCAATCATCGGCAGCGCCGTCGGGCAGTTCGGCGATGGATGCCTTCATCAGGTCGGCTTCGGCGAGAATCCGGCGGGCATGGGCCAGAACGATCTCGCCTTCCTTGGTCAATCCCTCAAACCGACGACCGCGCTCGACGATCAGGACACCGAGTTCCTCCTCCAGTTGCGCGATGGCGGTGGACAGTGTCGGCTGCGAGACATGGCAATGCTCCGCCGCCTTGCGGAAGTGACGCTCACGCGCCAGCGCGTCGAGATAGATCAATTGGCGGATGATCATGCCGGGCAGGCCTTCAACAACCGGGGATCCGGCTTCCATGCGCGCATTGTAGCACCGCGGGTGTCAAGGGAGCCGGTTGTCTGCTCATTTGAAGCTGAGCCCCCTTTCTTTTCGTCGGTTGGGCGCCCCAGCTCAAAAGACTGGGCGACGAACTCCTGTAACGTCGTCACGAGCGCAAACGGATAGCCAGGTCCCAATGTCGTTTGTGCGGTGCAGAGCGTACCATGTGCGCCCGACCATCGGAGAAATGGTCCGATGGCTGGCTGGATGCGCAAACCGCCGAACGCGCTTGCCCTCAGTGATGTCAGTGAAGCTTCCAGACCGGACAAGGAGGCGCGTCCTTCGAAGCGGGCAACGAAACACGACATGATCGCAGCGCAGCCGGCTGTGCACCGCGGCTACTAACCTTGTTGGGCCAGACACTCTCGCACGCGCTGATCGCGGCAGGCGATAGACCCCTGGGGGCTATTGAGCTGCCGGCTCGCAGCTCTGCGATTGTTTCGATAGGGATTGCGAGCATGGCGACGGGCGTCCGAAAATAAGAGGGCCCCCTGCCCCTGGCGGCGACAAAGCCTCACATGGGTGACGTCGATGCGCTTAACCTTGCGTGCGAGATCATCGCGCTGTTGCCCAATCACTCAGTCGCCAGGCACAGGGCAGGGATGTGTGCGACCGTGCTTGAGCGGCTTTTGGAAGTTGGAGGAACTCGACTTGATAACGGCAACAACGGCTCCGCAAAGCCCGACGTCGATGAACGCCTCGTCGCCGCCCGGAACTTCGCGGTCGCATTCTCGCAACGTCGACAGAAAGGGCCGGAAGAGACGACAGCGCCGATGATCGCGTGGCTCTACGCTGAGAAGCGAGGATGACTGGGTTCTGACGATCGACGGCCAGGTCGAGCGGCCCTCGCGGTGGACGCTGGCCCCCCTTCGCAAGCGCTCCGAGACGGGCAGCTGACGGCCGGGCTCAAATGCGCCAGTAATGGCCGCTCGCAATTCTCACTCGCCACTGATGGTTGGCCCTGGCGGCTCGGCGCGGCCGGCCGCGCGCTGGAGCGGGGTGCGGATGACGGAAGCGGGCATGACACCCGACGCCGTCAAGACTTGCCATCATACGCATGACCGGCTGATCATCGACCCGTTGCGGCCTGCGCTGTCGCGCGCGCTGCCGATCGCCTTGGCGAAGATCAGCGAGCCGCTGAGGCTCCTGCATGGCGGGCCACTGCGGATCGTGGCGCCGGGCTTTCCCCGGCTCGGCCCGGCAGAAACGGCTCGACCGGATCGAGCTGTGGGCCCGCGAGCATGATCGCAAGAAGCTCGGCGGAACGAATTGCTGTCTGCCGATCGCGCGGTCGACTCCGACGAGCCGCTCGATGCGGCCCGCTTCATCGTGATCACCGACATGTCGGTAAAGCCGCTGATCACGACACCGCTGGAAGGCTACGCCGCGACCTGCGTCGAGAGACTGACGGTGGCGGGGTTCGGCTGGAGCGACGCGATCCCGCTCGCGGGTGTCCGCGTCTGCAGCGATGGCGGCGTGATGTGGCAGGATGCAGAGGGGAAGTAGGGCGAGGGGCCTTCGTCGAGCGGCGCTTCAGCGCCGATCTCGTCGTCGAGTTGGCGGATTCGATGTCAGTTCTCGCCGAGGCTCACAATGCAGAAGGGCAGGTTCAGCCGCTCAAGGTCGTCTGGATTTCCCGAGACTACTGCAACAATCAGGTCATCGCGTCGCCGGCATGTCGCGCGAGCGCTGAAGCCTCACGCGGTTATGTGGTTGCACCCGTCGGTGGCTTCGGCCGAGGCTGAGAGGATTTCGCCCGGCGCAGTCTCCCGCTGGAAGCGCACCAATGGGAAGCCGGGCGCGCGGTCGGTCTTACCGAGCTCGGTCGCATTGCCGATGGCATGCATCTTCGACAGTGCCAGAGAATAATCCTCAGGAACCGGCACAATTTAGTGACGCCAGCACCTGTGCCTGATGTCGGCTTTGTCCCTTGCAAACGCTTCGAGGACACTGAACGCGCGCCCCAACATGAGGCGCCTTCTCAGGGGACGGCAAGAAATAGCCATGAAAGCGATCACGATCTTGAGGCGTGCTGCGCGAATCGTCGCGCGAATCCCAGAACGGAAAATCGCATCCAACAGTCAAGCCGTCTATGAAGCCACATTCGAGCGCATGCTTGCGTCAGGGTCACTTGACCCGCTCGCGGGATCGTCTTCAAGGGACAGTTATCATGTTCGGAGGGCTGCCCTGCATTTCGTTGTGCGCCGGAGATTGATCGAGCTGTCTGGCAGAATTCTTAAGGCAGGCCACAGGGAAGATTTTCCGACATTGCAGGCGCTGCTGGTGGACATGGTTGCCCTGCTCGACCTTGTCGAGGGACCGCTGAAGGCTCATCCGGCCTTCTTCTCGGCACCCACCTTCGCGACAGTTTCACCTTGGCATTTAAAAGAGGGTGCAAAGCCGGTCCGCGGAGCGGCGTCGAAACGACACAGTCTCGGCAAACTGCCGCATGGCTGGCGCGAGCGGGTTTGGGAGGCCGTCCCTGCGGCCAGCGCTTATCGGGATGTTGTGGCGGCTCTTTGTCTCTGCCCGGCTCGGCCTGTCGAATTCGCCAGTACGCGAGACGATGGTCAGCCCGCCCTGGGCGTTCTGGTGGAGAACAGCGAAGGCTACCTTGCGTTCACGACAACGCCGGCAAAGTCGCATGGGGGGAAGTATGGCAGCGGCGAGTCAACCGTGACCGTCGCAATCGCGGAAGGGGGAGCGCCAGCAGAGCATCTCGCCAAGCTGTGTGATGCTGCAGGCGGGGCCATTCGGTTGAAGATCGACAGCACCGATGCGCTCAGGAAAGCGATCTCGCGCGCGGCAAAGCGGATCGGTCTGAAGGTTTTGATCAGCCCATATTCTTTCAGGGCGCAGTGGGTTTCGGATGCAAAGTCAACATTCGGCGCAGGCGACGCCGTTGCAGCGGGCGCCGGACATATCAGTCTGCGATCCCAGAGCAATTACGGTCGTGTCGAGCACGGTCGGCGTGGTGGCGGCGGCTTGGTCTCAACGCACGCACGTCGGCGCGCGAAGCAGCCGACCAGGCCGATCCGCGAGCGGCTGGATGAGTTGAAGGCAAGCAGGCTTGGGAGTGTTGCTCCCGCTCCTACGTGGTAAGAGGTGTTCTCAGGCCACGGCCTTGAGCGGCGGTGTGGCGTAAGCCCATGGCAGCAGATCGTCGATCTGGCTCTGGGGATGGCCGGCGACGATACGGGCGATGACGTCGGCGAGGTAGGCTTGCGGATCGACGCCGTTGAGTTTGCAGGTTTCCACGAGCGAGGCGACGACTGCCCAGTGCTCGGCGCCGCCATCGGATCCGGCAAAGAGCGCGTTCTTGCGGTTCAAAGCGATCGGTCGGATGGCGCGCTCGACGACGTTGGAGTCGATCTCGACGCGGCCGTCGTCGAGGAAGCGTGAGAGACCGGCCCAGCGCGAGAGGGCGTAGCGGATGGCCTCGGCAAGCTTGCTCTTCTGGCTGACGAGGCCGAGCTTGTCCTTGAGCCACGGCTCCGGCGCCGCGACAATGGGGCGGCTCCTGGCCTGCCGGGCGGCGCAGCGTTCCTCGGCCGAGCAGCCTTTGATGTCGGCCTCGACCTGATAGAGCGTCGCGATGCGCGCGAGCGCTTCCGTGGCGATTGGCGCGGGGCCA
>LNFM01016320.1_pt1 | contig 22736 bp, 23 predicted proteins | sample 596031 | NCBI WGS metagenome assembly LNFM01 (sample SAMN04254537, study PRJNA301005) | activated carbon metagenome | isolation source: dual media filters at the Ann Arbor, Michigan drinking water treatment plant | place: USA: Ann Arbor | reverse complement strand
ACAGACGATAGACATCGTGGCCTTTGTCGATGTCGAAGAGGTCGCACCCACTTATTTCGAAACGCCGTACTATCTGGCCCCGGACAAGCGGGGCGAGAAAGGATATAACCTTCTCAGAGAAACGCTGAAGGCGACCAACAAAATCGGCATCGCCACCGTCGTGATTCGCACCAGGCAGTATCTTGCGGCTCTGATCCCGACCGGCGACCTCGTGGTGTTGAACACCCTGCGGTATGAGAACGAGCTGAAGTCGGCGAAGGATCTTGAGATGCCCCCGGGTAGTTTGAAAGGATCCGGGGTCTCCCCTCGCGAGATCGACATGGCAAAAAGGCTCGTCGAAGAAATGACCGACCAGTGGGAGCCGAAAGCTTATCGGGATACCTATCACGAAGACCTTCTTTCACTGATCGACAAACGGATCAAGGCGGGACAAACGGAGGTCATTACCGAAGCTGTAGCCGATGAGAATGAAAACAAACCGGCGAGGGGCGAAGTCATTGATCTGATGGCGCTGTTAAAGCGAAGTGTCCAGACAAAAGGTCAGTCCTCATCCCGATCGAAACGTTCAGCGAGTAAACAGAAACTGCATACCCATAGAAAGGTTGCATAAGTCCGGGCGACAAACCTTGCACAAGGAATGTCCGTTCAGAACACACGACTATTACGGCGTTGGCAACGAATCCCGTTGGGTGAACCAGAAATGGGCCTCCAGCAGTACTGGAACAAGCGTAACTTCAAAGAGACCCCCGAACCGCGAGGCGCTTCGCAATCCCCCTCATCACGACTGCAGTTCATTGTTCAAAAACATGCTGCGAGCCATCTACACTATGACTTCCGACTGGAAATCGATGGAATGTTCAAGAGCTGGGCGGTTCCGAAAGGGCCCAGCCTCGATCCCAAGCAAAAGCGTTTGGCGGTACATGTGGAGGACCATCCGCTTGATTATGGCGGATTCGAAGGAATCATTCCGCCTAAACAATATGGCGCGGGGACGGTATTGCTGTGGGACCGGGGATATTGGTCTCCTCTCAAAGATCCGTTGACGGGGTATCATCTCGGCCGGCTGAAGTTCAGCCTCAATGGCGAGCGGCTGCGAGGCCTGTGGAGCATGGTTCGAATAGGCGCACGGCATCCAGGGGAAAAGGAGAATTGGCTGCTGATGAAGGAGCGGGATGATGAGGCCCGCAGTGGGAAAGGAAGTGAGGTGACACGGAATTTCACGGAGAGCGTAGCCAGCAGCCTGACCATCGAGCAGATTGCGTCGGGCCATCCGCGAGTGTGGTCCCCGGAGGGTACGCCCCAAAAACAAACCCGCTCAGCTTCCCGTCATCGGGACAAGGGAACGAAACACTTGGCAGGGGCCCGCCGCGCACCTCAGGTAGAGTGGATCGCTCCGCAATTGGCGGCCTTGGGGGACAGACCTCCCGACGGGAATGATTGGGTGCATGAGCTGAAATACGACGGCTATAGAATGCTGTGTCGTGTCCAGAACAAGTCTGCAAAACTTGTTACGAGAAACGACCACGATTGGACCACAAAGCTACAGAGGATCGCCAGGGCGGCTGCAGCGTTGCCCGTCAACAATGCATGGCTTGATGGGGAGGTGGTCGCTCTGATGCCAGACGGCAGCATAAATTTTCAGGTCCTACAGAGCGCATTCAATACGCAATCTGAAACACACCTCGCCTACTATGTGTTTGATCTCTTGTATCTGAATGGATCTGACTTGAGGCAGGTCGCACTCCTTGACCGTAAACGAGCGCTGGCGGCAATTCTTTCAAATGTGGCCTCCGGACTGATCCGCTATAGCGACCATATTCTAGGACGGGGGCAGGTCGTCTTCAGGGAGGCCTGCCGCCGGGGAATGGAAGGGATCATGTCCAAGCGGGCTGACGCGGTCTATCGTTCGGGACGTAATAGCAGTTGGATCAAAGTTAAATGCGCCCGTCGCCAGGAATTCGTTATCGGAGGTTTTACCGACCCGCAAGGTTCCCGCTTAGCAATTGGAGCATTGTTGCTGGGAGTGTACGATGAGCACGGACAATTCTTGTTTGCAGGAAGAACGGGAACAGGAATGTCCGAACGCTCGCTGAAGGAGCTGCGCAATCGGTTGACTCCGCTGGAACTGCGGCAGTCCCCATTTGTGAATCCTCCGAGCCGTGTCGACGCGCGTGGCGTGCGCTGGGTGAAACCGCGATTGGTTGCTGAGGTGTCGTTTGCCGACTGGACAAACAACGGTCTCCTGAGGCACGCGGTGTTTCAGGGATTACGCACAGACAAAGCCGCCAAGTCGGTGATCAAGGAAGGGTCGGGACACGGTAGGCCTGCGGGGGCCACTTCGAGTATCGCCTCGAAAACTCCGAATCAGCGTCGTGCGCGTGCGGCAGGAAGTTCGCCTACGAAGGACCAGGCAGGTGTCGACGGGCCGACCACTGTTGCAGGAGTGACGGTGAGTCATCCCCATCGCGTGCTGTTTCCGGATCAAGGAGTCACGAAACTCGCGTTGGCCCGATATTATGAACAGGTGAGTCCTTGGCTCTTGCCTCATCTACAAGACCGTCCCCTAACGCTCGTGCGTTGCCCGGAGGGATACACCAAAGACTGTTTCTATCAAAAGCACGCGAACCACACGGTCCCCGACACGATCCACAGAGTGAAGTTTTCCAAAGCCCATGGCGGGTCCCGGTATATGATTGCTGATTCTCTTTCGGCAGTCATTGGGCTGGTTCAGGTGGGCGTGCTGGAATTGCACACGTGGGGAGCAACGCAAGATGAGCTCGACCGTCCCGATCGTATCATTGTGGACCTGGACCCCGATCCAACAGTCCCCTGGAGACTTGTCATCGAGGCGGCACAACTCGTCCGGACGTTGCTAAATGAGTTGGACCTTGCGTGCTTTGTGAAGACGACAGGTGGGAAGGGCCTTCATGTCGTGCTGCCGATAGAGCGTGTTCACACGTGGGATGAAATAAAAGCGTTTTCCAAACAGTTGGCCGATCATCTTGTGCGCCTGATCCCGGACCGCTTTGTTGCGAACATGTCGAAACAGCAACGCAAGGGAAGGATCTACGTTGATTATTTGCGTAATACAAAAGGAGCCACTGCGATTGCCGCCTATTCGACGCGGGCGAGGGCGGGAGCGCCGGTCTCGGTTCCACTTGCATGGGAGGAATTATCGGTTGATTTACGGTCGAATCATTTTACTGTGGACAATGTGGTGGCACGGTTGACCGGGCTGAAGCGGGATCCCTGGAGAAATTATGCAACGGTCCGCCAGAGACTCACTCGGAAAATGAAAGACGCGCTTAAAGGGATTTAGTGAAGTATCTGGCCGGATGCCAGGTGCTTGAACGCGATGTTAATAGGTCACGTTCTTGTATTGGAAGTCCAACACCATGCAGGGAGGCAGGTGTTGAGCGGCTTGCGGCGCAACCAATGCGACTTCGTCGCGTTCATGCCGCAATAAAGGAGGGGGCGGAGTTTTCTCTGCCCCCTCCATCCAATTATCCGATACAAGAAATTCGTTTAGCGCGCGGGCCTCCTCACCGATCCGCTGTTCATATCGTCGGAACCAGAAGACGGAGAGGCCTGGGTACCTCCACCGGTGCTTGAATCTTCCCGCCCGGTACCCCCGAATTTTGTGTCCCCCTGCTCGCGACCAGATTGACCCATCGCATCTGGGGCGTTGGGGTCAACCGGTCCGCCGGATGGTGAATTTTTCTCACTCTGCATTCTCATGCTGGATTCTGCGTCGGCAGTCCCCTTGGGCCTCGTGCTTGGATTACCGGCGCCTTGTTGTCCAACTTGGTTCCCACCGTACGACCCTTCGGACAAGGTCGAGGGATTCGCGTTTGCGATCCCGGCAGTGTGGAGCGTGAAGGCCATTAGACCGCTGGCGAAGGATGCACAAACGAACAATCGTGAAAATGACATGACTTCCTCCTGGGAATATAAAATTGTGAAAGACTAGGACTGTGTTGAACTTTCTTTTCCGACGTATTCATACAAAACCCGCCCATCGCGTTTATACCTCCTCTCGTACCCCACTTGGACCGGCTAACCGGCCATAGTCTGGTCAAATCGGTCAGCTGGTTATAGTTGATCAGATATCAGCGGATGTTGCCTTCATAAGAGGCGCATGTGCAATCCGCGCCAGCTCCAGAGCAATATCCTCAGGTGAAAGCACAAAATCTATATGCCCGCTTGCTATGGCACTCTCAGGCATATCCTGCTTTACTGCTGTCTCCGGCGCCTGAGCGATCGTAATGCCGCCGACTTGTTTGATGCTGCTCAGTGCGGCTGCTCCATCCCCATCCATGCCAGAGACAATCACCGCCACTATTTTCCCGTGCCAATGCTCTACCAGAGAACACAGGAATACCGTAATCACGGCAGGCCATCCCCTGGGTTTCGAAATCGGCTTGAGCCGGAACCTTCCATTGAGAACGTGTAAGTCTCGGTTTGCCGGAATGATGAATACATGGTTAGGCCGGATGCATAAGCTTTCGGAGATCAGCTCAACCGGCATTTGTGTGTGTGCCGGGAGAATCTGGTGAAGCATGGTGGGCATCGTGGTGATGTGGTTCACAATGACGACAGCCACATCCAAGTCAGCAGGCAGATGTGTGAGTAGCCGAATGTAGGCGTCGAGGCCGCCGCTCGAGCCCCCAACGCAAACGACAGGAAACGTTTTGGCAAACACATTCGCTTTGATCGACATCCGCCACCTTTTTCTGATCCATAAGTTCAAGACACCCTGAAAGGGAAAAGGGAAGCGGGTTCAGTGAGCCGACCCCGTTCATGCAGAAGTTGGAACTGGTTACGGCGCTAAGATGTTCGATCATAGCCCGCGATTTTAACCAGCTTATTGTAAACTCCGAAGAGCAGGAACGGGGCTACCCACTGACCGATAAAGAGCCCGTCTTCTCTTTTTCCCTGGGAATGTAGCATCATCGCGCCGCCGATCGCGGCAAACGCGGCCCATAACCACAGGTCTGAAGGAATTTTTGCCGTCTGCTCCTCGATAGCGCGGGCGACTTTCCCCTCGCTGTGTTCCTGAGTTTCCCGACTATCGCTTTTCTGTTTTAATTCTGCCATTGTGGTCATTGATTCGTCCTCCTTACATAATTGTGACTGCCGCATGCTTGTGATTTACAGTAGCGTGATTGCTGGGAATGGACCACTAGCAGATTCCCTGGAAACACAAATCGTGAAAAGTCATCGGTCGCCCTCATAGTTTCTCCACGATCTCGTTGTGCTTCCCCGTTGCCCTTCCAGAGAGAATCTCTTCGTTTGCTCGTCTAAAATTTCGGCCCGAATGTCTTGTCTTGGCTCTTGAACCACGCGAGGGCATGCTCAAAATGCTGCGGATCAAAGTCCGGCCAATATTCGTCTCTGACATAAAAATCCGCATACACCGATTGCACCGGAAGAAACCCACTCAACCGGCGTCCTCCTCCCCAACGCACAATCAAATCCACTCGTGACACGTTATCTGAACGTAGGCCGCCATTTTTCAGACCGGCCAGGTCCCATTCCCAGTCATAATTGACGAGCAGATTCATCTTCATCCCGACGCCTTGGCGGGACCGGAATTCTTTGAGTACCTCGGGAAATTGTGTCGAGGTCTCATCACCGACAACCAGGAGTGCCGCTCCACGCCGAGCAACTTCCAGGGCGAACGTCACGCAGGCGTTACTAAATGCCTGTGTCTGAATCGACGGTCGCTTGACGTTATCCTGGGTAAAGCAATAGATGGAAATCTCCTTGATCCCGTATTCTTTACACCGGTCGAACAGCAGCAAGCCCGGGGTGATGCCATACGCATAGCCGGCTTCTTTGGGGAGGCCATGACCCACGGCCCAGCGGCGGTTGCCGTCGGGAATGAACCCCACATGACTCGGAATACTACCTTTCAAGGACGCTCCTGTCGCAGAACGTAAGTCGTCTTTGATGCTCAAAGTTGATCGGCACCGTCCTTCTCGATCGGATCTCCCCGGTGTTTTGGTATCATGGCTACGAAATCGATCACGGTCTGGTCACAATTGCTCACTCGGAATCGTTGCTCACTGCCCAAAGTCAGCCGACCCTCGAAGAGCGGGGATCGGAGGGACCGTACACGTAATTTTCACTCCCGCTTAAAATGCCACAAACCTGACCAGACACAGAACCAGTGTCAGAGTTAATGGAATTCCCAATAACCATAAATTGTCGGCATGGAACCGGAGCCCTGCTCAAGAGAACCGAACCCCGGTCATGCAGAACCGGAATTGGCACCACGGTAAGATCCTCGATCATATCCCGCTGCTTTGACCAGCTTGTTGTACACGTCGAAGATGCCCCTCACCCAGTCGCATACTATGGTTTAACAGTGCTTTGCTCGAAATAGTCGGAACAGAAGGGCACGCATTCTTTCAACGTCACCGTTCGTGAGCGCCGGTGACGCGGCACTGGCAAATACCCGAGCTACCGCATCCGGGCTTGTCGTAGCAACAATTCCGCAATTGCATCAGAAGCACTCATGCCTCACGGGGGTTAGGGTGTCATCACGACTTTAATACACCCGTCTTGTTTCTCCTGGAATGTCTGATAGGCGCCGGGCGCGTCGGTGAGTTTGAGCCGATGTGTGATAACGAATGACGGGTCTATGTCCCCCTTTTGGATCCGCTCAAGGAGCGGACGCAGGTACTTGTGCATGTGAGTCTGGCCCATTTTCAAGGTGAGTCCTTTGTTCATCGCAGCCCCAAAAGGAATCTTATCCACCATCCCCACGTACACTCCTGGAATTGAAATGGTACCCCCCTTGCGACAACACAGGATCGCTTCACGGAGCACATGTGGCCTGTCGGTCCCAAGATAGACGGCGACCTTGGCCTTGTCGATCACGGCATCGAAGCTGCCGCCCGCATGGGCCTCTGTTCCGACGGCGTCGATGCAGCGGTCCGGTCCTCGTCCTTTGGTCATTTCCATCAGACGGTCATAGACCCCCTCGCGTCCAAAGTCGATGGTCTCGGCTCCCCCGTGCTTCTCGGCCATGCGCAGTCGTTCCGGCACACGATCGATAGCGATCACCCGAGCAGCGCCAAGCATCCATGCGCTTTGGATGGCAAACTGGCCGACTGGCCCGCAGCCCCACACAGCAACGGTGTCACCGCTTTCCATCCCGCAATTTTCCGCCGCCATGTAACCGGTGGGAAAGATGTCGGATAGGAACAGCACCTGCTCGTCCCTGAGGCCGGAGGGAATTTTGATCGGACCGACGTCGGCAAAAGGAACGCGCACATATTCCGCTTGACCGCCGGCGAAGCCTCCCAGCATGTGCGAAAAACCGAACAAGCCCGCGGGAGAATGCCCCATGGCCTTGCGCGCCGTCTCGGCGTTCGGGTTCGACGTGTCGCAGAGGGAGAACAGACCCTTCTGGCAGAAGAAGCAGGACCCGCAGGAAATGGTAAAGGGAACTACGACTCGATCTCCCGGCTTCAGTTTGCTCGCCGCACCAGGACCAACCTCCATCACCTCGCCCATGAACTCATGGCCGAGCACATCGCCCGATTCCATAGTCGGCATCAATCCGGCATACAGGTGCAGATCGGAACCGCAAATAGCGGTGGCGGTAATTTTGACTATCGCATCGCGTGACTCCATAATTTTGGGGTCGGGAACGATGTCGATTCGGACGTCGCCAGTGCCATGCCAACAAAGCGCTTTCATAGTTAACCTCTATTTCGGCAAGCCTTTAGTTCATTCGTCTGGGATGGAGCTCGACTCATCGGCAGCATGATGTACTTGGAGCGCGCGATGTGTGAATTAATTCGTTAACCTATTCCCCCCAGCTCCGGCACCACTGCTATAACCACTTCCGCTACCACTCATTCCAGATGATTTGCTGCCGCCAGCAGGTCCGGTGGAGGACCTGGAGCTCCCAGAACTCGTTGCAGTCCTCCCGCTGTCAGATCCTGTATTCTCCCCCGTTCCGGTATCCTTTTCCGGCCCCGGTTTTGTGTCGCCCGGCGCTCCTTGCTTCTTGCTCCCGTTCGGAGTGCCTTTGTCTGCCCTTCCCGTTTCGCCGGCGGATCCGCCTCCCTTTCCTCCTGGCGCGGCAGTACCCTGTGCCACAAGCATGGAATCCGGGATCAAATCGCCGGGTGCTGTGTCAGCTGCAACTGCATAGCCCGCAAGACAGGTCATTCCCACTGTGGCCACACTGACTGAGAGCATATGTATGAGTTTCATGGACATCCCCTTTGTTATAAGTTACGTCACAGGACCGTGAAGCTTCCCATTCCGCAATGCCACGGGCCGGTTGAGGACTCGCTGCCGCTGCCTATGTCATGTCGTGAGCCTAATCTCTCTCCCACCCATGCTGTGCCCCCTCCGATTATCCGATACAAGAATCCGCATCGTGATTTACGGTAGCGTGATTGCCGGGAATGGACCACTAGCAGATTCCCTGGAAACACAAATCGTGAAAAGTCATTGGTCGCCCTCATAGTTTCTCCACGATTTCGTTGTGCTTCTCCGTTGTCCCTCCAGAGCGAATCTCTTCGTTTGCTCGTCTATAACTTCGGCCGGCGCCCCGAATGTCTTGTCTTGGCTCTTGAACCACGCGAGGGCATGCTCAAAATGCTGCGGATCAAAGTCCGGCCAATATTCGTCTCTGACATAAAAATTGGGAGCATGGCTGTGAAACCGATCGCGGTCTGCTCACAACTGCTCGCACTGAATCATTGCCCATGCGACCCGCTACACTGACGAGCCGCATAAATGGAGACCGTGCGCAAGCCGAAACCGGGGCACATATGGCTCAGGGGTAAAGGAAAATGACAAGGTATGATGAATCAACGATGTCCATGTGTGTCGCTCGGAATGTCGCCCATTTGAAGTTCCGGCATCTATCCCTCACGAAACTGTCGACCTGTCTGAGTCCGGTCTGCATGCGCTGGTGAACGATGCAAACGACGCGCTTAACTCCCTCTAGTATCGGGGCCTTTCAGTCAGGGTGGAGACCGGAAACCAAGAGTGCGTGCGGTTCGACGTGACACGCACCAAGTGACCCAATTACGATTGAGGCCTGAGGTCCTTTTCAAAGCCGGGAAGGAGCGTTTTCAAGAAGGCATTCTTCGCCAGATTGACGACGGTTTGCCACGTGTTGGTCTGGGGATTCTCCAGGGCGCCTGACACTTCTGTCTTGGTTGCGACTTCCTCGCGCGGTTGGTTTTCCAACAGCTTGGCCACGCTTCCGACCAGACCTTCGTAGATCTTATGAAACAGGGGTTTTTCCTTATCCTGCCGCGTGTCATACACCTTCAGGTCTTTGAACAGCGGTTTAATGTAGCCCTCCACCCGGCTGTTCTTGACGCGCAGTTCCGAGTATAGCGAGAAAACACCTGCCGTTACGTCAAAGCTGCCATACGCCTTAAGCAGTTCGTTCATCGCGTTCATTTGCGTCTTTTCGATCCTGATGTTCAGATCAAAGTCCGGAGATCTTGTTTCTGGTCGAAACGTTCCGCTGATCACGGTGTCGCCGGTGCCCATGAATTTGCCTGTAAGTGTGACGCTGCCGCTGCCTTCGCTGAGGTGATTACTGATGTTCTCGAACCGGAGAGCCCCATTGCTTAAAAATACGCGGTATGGAGGCTTGGCTGCTTCGTTCACAAATCCGAATTCGCTGTGGTTAATTTCCCCGTGATCGATCCTGACCAGCGTCTCCGGGCTGTCCTGGAGATTTCTGGCGGACTTCAGCGCAGCCTTGCCCACTTGGGCTTCTTGAGCCGTCGATTCACGCAAATGGACATAATCTACTCGGGCATTTTCAATCGAGAGTGTCTTTAAGTTCGCCTCTGTCCTACCATCGGCGGCGTATTCGAGATGCCCGTCGGCCGAGACGGCCCCTCCGCGCAATTCGATATTGTAGCGTCTTGATATGGGAAGTAGCGGTTCCAGAGGAACGTCCTGCAAGACTAGGTCGGCATTAATACTCGCGTGCGGCTCGGCAAGAAAATTAGCATGGCCCTCTATCCGAAGGCGCCCCGAACCAAAGAGCTGACCGTCAAGCTTGAGATCGGACGGGTACACGTCACTGGGGGAACGGATATTGTGAACGTTTTCGGCGAGAAGGTTCACGTGGGTGAAGCGCAACGGTTTAGAAGGATCCTGATCTACATAATAGGTGACGTCGGCCTCTTCGATGTGAAATTCATTTATCTCGAAGGGGTAAAACGAATAGACGGCATCGCGCCATCCGTGCCCGTGGCGCGGAACTTCGTTTCGAACTTCCGTTTTCTCTTGCGGCAGGATGATGTGGAGGGTCGGTCTGCTGATCACATAGTCGCTCACTAACACCCCCGAGAAAATGTGCCGCCATTGAATGCTGAGGTGTAAGCTTGGGATCTCTGCGACCGGAGGATCGGGATAGTCTGTCTGAATCATAGTTAACTCTCGGATCTCAATCGACAGTGCCGGTGAGATGGTCGCCTGGCCCACGGTAAACCTGTAGCCCTCCACATGCGCGTTGAGCGAACCCTCGATAAGCGTGGGCAATTGCCGGTTCACATAAAATAACCCGGCCACGGCCAGAAGGGAAAGAACCGCTACAGTCACCACACTGCCTTTGAGGAACGGCGTCATGTTCCTGACGAACAGGAAGACCGGGCTCGCAAGAAAGCCAGGCCTTGGAAGCTCAGTCTTCCATTTGAGATCACCTCCGAACTGCATCGCTTCCCCTTTGAGTTGATCACGTAAGGACCCTGCTCTCAACGAGCCAAGACTATATGCGTGCTGCGAGGGCTAAAAAATGATGCTGATGACCTCTCAGGCCTGGCCCCGCCATGACCCTGACTCGCTACCACGTATAAAGCCACGACCCTTGCGCATCAGCCTGGGGAGGCCATGGCGGCACAAACTCCGCTACGGCTCGACGTCGCGACGTTTCGATGGGTCGTGCCTCTTATCGCGCAGCCTCTCCAGCATCTCAGCGACAATCGTTCTTGCATTGTCAGGAGCCAGATCCCGGATAGCATCTTTGTACATGCCGCAGTTTTCTCTGGCTTTCACTGGATTATCTTCATTCTTCTGAAGACATACTCGGTATAGCTTGACGATTTCCGCCACTTCCCGGTAAACCGCGTTCTCTGCAGCGCTCCTGGAAGCCTTCGTATCGGAGTCGTCGAGGAGCCCAAATCTGAAGCATCCCGGAAGTCCCACGAGTATCACGGCCCCCGCCACAAGAACCAGGGCTCTCATGGACTTTCCGCAGGTTCCCCCCATGGCCGACTCACTTCTGCCCGCAACATTTGACATTGTAGTTCTCACTGTTCCGCCTCAATCCAGAGGCATTGACACACGAGATCGCCATATACTCCGCCCTCAGGCCGGTTGAGCTTTCAACTCTCGCGCCCAATGGCGGTGCTGGGCCATGGCCTTGATAAATGCAGCTACAACTAAGTTGCTGTCGCCCTCGCAACCGATGATAAGACCTTCATCCGTTGCGGTCCGATCGCCTTCATGATCGGGCCCGTCCCGCCCGGGACATGCCTTGCCCAAGAGCCGGTTTCCTGCACCGGTCGATGCGATTGTCTTGCAATGTTTATAGGCCTCTTTCACAAATTCGATGGCATCCTCTTCCATTTGGAGAGCGTGAACGCTCTTTTCTCCACCGGGAATGTACACGGCATCAAAAAGCACGGAACTGGAGGTCAGAAAACTGAAATCGATATGAATCTGCGTTCCCTTGGCGCCGGTCAACATTCCGAGGCGAGGAGCCACCACCTTGGCCTGAGCACCGGCCTCGGTCAACGCTTTCTTCATGCTGTTAAAGTCTGCGTCATCGACTCCATCACCCGCGAGGATCGCGACCTTGCGCGTTTTGATCCCTTTCTTTACGGTGTTGGCCATAGTCAACGCAGCGGAACGGCCGGGTGCTTTCGTGCCGACTGTCGGCTGGTACCGTGCAGGATTCCCATCCGCCGGCACGCTCTCATTCAAAAGAGTGGGGAACTTCGTAGGCACGCTCACCCCAAGGCCTTGCGCCACACGTTTGGCCAGGGAGGGATCAACTCGCGTGAGCATGCCGATCATTCGCTCTCGAATCGCGGGGACTTCCAGTTTGCCGAGCTCGAATCTGAAGGCTTTCACAATATGCGCTTGCTCCGGCTCAGACTGGCTGAGCCAGAACAACGTCGCCTGGCTGAAATGATCGAAAAATCTTTGACTTCGCTGTCGGACCTTCTCGGTACCCATCTTTTCCGCGTAACTGACAAACCCACCGAGGTCTGCTTTTGCCTGCATGGGGCAGCCTCCGCCAAGGGAGTTCGGCTGATAGCTAGTCCGTCCATTGTTAATGGTCTGTCGCATATGTCCGTCGCGCTGGTTATTGTGAACAGGGGCGACCGGGCGGTTGATCGGGATCTCGTGAGAGTTGGGACCACCTAGCCGAATTAGTTGCGTGTCGGTGTATGAAAAGAGACGACCTTGTAAAAGAGGATCGTTGGAGAAATCAATCCCTGACACCAGATGACCCGGATGGAACGCAACCTGTTCCGTTTCCGAGAAAAAATTATCGGGGTTGCGATTGAGGGTCATCTTGCCGACGCGCTGCACAGGGACCAATTCTTCGGGGATGAGTTTCGTAGGATCCAGCAGATCGAAGTCAAACTTGCGCTCATCCTTTTCCTCCACGACCTGTATTCCGAATTCCCATTCGGGATATGCGCCATTCTCGATCGCGTCCCACAGGTCACGCCGGTGAAAGTCCGGGTCTTTCCCCGAGATCTTCTGTGCCTCATCCCACACAACCGAGTGGAGGCCGAGCAGGGGCTTCCAATGAAACTTCACGAAACGGGCTTGACCTTTGTCGTTCACCAAGCGAAAGGTGTGGACGCCGAAGCCTTCCATCATCCTATAGCTCCGTGGAATCGCGCGATCCGACATCACCCACATGATCATGTGTATGGATTCTGGCATCATGGAAATGAAGTCCCAGAAGGTATCGTGTGCGGCAGCCGCCTGGGGCATTTCATGATGCGGCTCTGGCTTCACTGCGTGCACGAGATCGGGAAACTTGAGCGCGTCTTGGATAAAGAACACCGGCATATTGTTGCCGACCAGATCGTAGTTCCCCTCTTGCGTGTAGAACTTCACCGCAAACCCTCGGGCGTCGCGGGCAAGGTCGGAGGAGCCTCGGGAACCCACTACGGTTGAAAACCGCACAAACACGGGCGTCTTGACCGTCGGATCCTGAAGAAACGCGGCCTTGGTCAAGGGCGCCAGCGATTTGTAGACCTGGAAATACCCATGGGCTGCCGAACCACGCGCATGCACGACGCGCTCAGGGATCCGTTCATGATCGAAATGGGTGATTTTCTCGCGAAGGTGGAAATCTTCCAGCAGAGACGGGCCTCGCTCACCCGCCGTGAGCGAGTTTTGATCATCGTTGACCCGTAAGCCCTGATTCGTGGTGAGGTACTGACTCTCGTCATTCTCACGAAAGGCACGAAGGTCAGTATCCTTGGCACTCGACTCGTCCCGTTTCTTCTTGGGCATTGATCGACTCCTTCTTCCTGGGAGATTCGTTCCCATCTGATCGGCCCCCTGATCACCCCGGCATCGTAAGCACCGTCGCGTCCTTGAGATGTGCCGATAAACCTTGAGAGCGATTACCCTGGGCGCCACAATCTCTCTCTCTAGTATTTTTCGTATTATTATGTTGGAGAGGCCGGCAGCAGTCTGGTCAAAATCGCTCATCAGGAAATATTCGATACGGGAGCCTGCGCCAAAGAGAAAGAATTTCACTCTCGTATATCGTTCAGGCGGGCACTCTCAAATAGCGGAAAACACTGGACACTTGAATTTTGCTCTGATAGCGTGCGGCCCTCATGGCGCTCTTGATTCAGACAGGGCACAACGCGAACCCTCCTCCTCTTGGGTGTAGGTCACTCTCTCGCGGAACCATTGCTTCCCTCGTTGCAGTGCCCCTCGTCACCTCATTCCTCCTGTTGGCCTCCACTTCTCCCAGGGCGATCTCTATCGCCAGGCCAAGGCATCCACCGTTTTGATTGTGGGTATTAACGATGAATCCAATGCCCTCTCGTTCGGCAGCGGTGTAGTTATCTCGGAGCAAGGCGTGGTCCTGACCAATGCCCATGTGATGGAGGATTCCACGCGACTCGTTGTTTATATCGGCAATCAAGCCATCGATACCGAGGCGACTGTGCTCGCCGTCGACTCCGACCTCGACCTTGCCGCACTCCTCATCAAAACGGATCTTCCGGTTCCGTTCCTTCCACTGGCGGCGGAGACTCCGGACGAAGGCACGCCGGCGATCGCGGTCGGGTATCCGCGTATAGCAGATGTCTTACACATGGGATTGACGCTGCATACGTCGGTCATTCCGATGACGATTACCGGTGCAGCCATGGGACGGTCCAGAACGGCAGAGTTGCCTGTTTCCTTCTTGCAGACTGCGGGGATGTTGAACGCCGGGAGTAGCGGCGGGCCGTTGGTGGACAGCAGGACCGGTGAGCTCGCGGGACTGGTTGTACATACCGTGCCCTATTTGGAGCAGGTCAAGAATGACCGAGGCGAACGGCTGGGTACGGCCATGATGCGAGCCGGCCTCAGTTATTCCATTCCTGTGTCTCGATTACGCGAATGGTTACACAAGAACGATATTTCTTTTTCACCGGTGCAGCCGCGAAAGGAAACTCTCGTTCCCCGAGATCAGGAGCGCCCAATTCGCGCTTTTCTCACGACCGCACACCTCCTTCATCTCATGGGAGCGGTTCTGCACCAGAATCGCGATCTCCTGGATCTCGCCATTAAACATTATGAGTCGGCCCTGCAACTCGAACCGGAACGGCCTGACGTCTTACGGAATCTCGGGCGCGCGTTTGCGGCGACGGGGGAGACGGACCGGGCACGAGTGACGTACGAGCGAGCCTTCGCCCACACACCGAGCGATCCGGTGCTTTTACAAAACATGGGCGAACTCAAGTATCGCATGCAAGACAGCCAGGGCGCGGTGGAATTGTATAGGGCGGCCATTCAGCAGGACGCCTGTTTGGTGAGTGCGGCCCTGGGACTCGGCACAGTTCTGCAAGCACAAGGTCAAGCGGAAGAAGCGAAGCAGATCCTCAGGCGTGCAGCAGCCTGTCCGTCGTCTTCGTCCGATGCGACCTATCATATAGGCCTTGCGCTGGAGCAACAGGGCCTGGGGCAAGATGCATTACAAATACTGGAAACTTTTCTTGAGCATGCCCACAGTACCTCTCTCAACGAGAGGCCTATTCTCGATAAGATTCGGCAGCGGATTACCCAACTTCGTGCTCAACTCGCACCACAAGACCGGGGGGTCGATGCGGCGCCGATATCCTCAAGCGCCCAATCTTCTGTCCCCAAAGACATCAACTAGATTCCCACCCGCTCGTCTGGTTCCCGGGCCGAGACTGCGCACCTGCAAATGCCCTCTCCCAAGGATTCTCTGAATAGGTGGTTACTTCTGGCAGCTGACTTTCATGGATTCGATGTCGTTGGCCATGTCTAGTTTGGCAAGATTCGGTACACGCTGGCCTGGTGCGAACGTGAGCTCTGTGCCTTTGAAATCCTTTTTTTCATAGGCATGGACTGAGGCGTTGGAACCTACGATGATGCTCTCGATGTCATTGGCCCAATCCCTGCCCTCAAGATTCCTCATGGTTGAAAACTCCTTAGGACCTTGGATTTTGATATGAGGATCATCCGCATCATAGTTATCGTCTTCAAAAATCTCGATCCAACAATTCTTATCGACCATCTGTACTTCCAAATCTGGATCCGCTGCTTCGACAGACAGGGCTCCAACGGCGATCACTCCGCACAGGATGAACAATTTGAACATCAACATGGCTACCTCCATTTGGAATAACATGACACTGAGTTATGGTTTCAGTCGGATGACCGAGAGCGTACGTCCTTCGATTGAGATCCGGGCTTCGATCTTATCCCCTGGGTTGACCCTGTTCAGGATTTTGGTGTCATCACGGAGTTCAAGACACAATTCTTCGCCCGCTTGATCTGTAGTGACAGATGATTTGTCCGCGATATCGAGCGTGTCCTGGCCCTGGAGATCCCCGGTCATATGAAATTCTCCTTCGACCTGAGACACGTCGCCTCTCACAATCATGGAAGGTGACGATTTGGAAGGCGACTGGGCCTCCGTCAGACATCCCAGAACGGTTACGAGACCTACCGTAACGAGGACCAAGACAAGACTGGACGATTTGAGGGCCTTCATAAGGACCTCCATGTGAAGCTGAAGATGCTTCCTATTTCCCGTCCATCCGGAAACCAGTATGGAGGGGGCCAGCCTTGATGACTGGCCCCCTCTCTGTGCCTGAACCTCTCGGCCTACTCTTTCAGCGTGAGATCGTTTTTCACGGACTTCACCCCTGTCGTCTGGCGGGCAGTCCACGACGCATTGCCACTGGTCATGAGGTCCCGAACCTCGCCGGTCAACGAGACGACACCTGCATTGGTCTGGACGGCAATATTGGATTGCTTCAGATGTGGGTCCTTCGCCATCTGTTCCTTCACCCGTGTCGTAATGACGTCATCTTTATCCTCCACCGATTCGCGGACAGCCGGGGCGACGACCTCAAGATCGTTCTTCACACTCTTGACGCCATCAAGCACTTGGGCGATCTCCGCCGCTGCCTGCCTGGCTGCGCCTGAATCCACCTTGCCACGAAGGAGCACCACACCTTGCGCTGTCTCGACATCAATCTGCCTTCCTTTGACCCGGCTGTCGGCAGCAAGAGCAATTTTGGTTTTTGCCGTCAGCCAGGTGTCGTTGATCGGGGTCTTTTCAGGAACCTTGTCAAGTGCATGCACCGATGCAGCGATCAGCACCCCGCCGAAAATCATTACCGTGCAAAGTGTCAGCATAGAGCGTATGTTCATCATGTTCTCCTTACGTGTAATCGAATGTGTATCGTCAAATGTCTTCCGTGACTGCATCCATTCAGCGAAGTTATTGGGTCTTCCCCACGGGTGTCGGCGCGGGCTTCTCATGCCACTCGTCCGCCCATTTCATGAGATCATCCTTTTTGTCGCCATACCGTTCCTGGGCTTTGCCGACAAACTTTTCGTAATTACCTTCGATTTGCGTTAAATCGTCATCGGTAAATTTTCCATATCTTTCTTTGAGTTCCCCCTTAAACTGCATCCATTTCCCTTTGAGTTGATCTGCATTCATGATGTATTCCCCCTGTGTTATGCATTTGTATCTACATGTCCGTATCGATCTGTCCCTGCCATTTCCAAACCTCCTCCATACTGGTCATTATGGCGAGAAGCCCGGCGATGGTCTGATCAAAATTGCTCAGGGGACAAGACCATGATGCCTTGCAACATACGCGCAGCCTCCCCCCTACGATCACAGTCCGGATCGCAAAGTGTTGCGCCAGGCAAGAGAGGCTTCGAGATCAGACGGTCGAATTTCCTGAACCTCGCCGCTAGTCTGGCTTTCTCGGGAGGGAAGTAGTGATGTGTGAACCACAGACGTTCTCACTGTCCAGCGGGTCCCCCCTGCTCAATATGCGATCTAGGGCATGGGTGAGCGAATGTCCCTTCATCGCATAAGGACGATTCTGCAGCGCTGTATGAAACAACGGAAGCAGCCCGAGAACATCAAGTATGGTGGGGGCGACGTCGACCAGAGATGCCTCGCAAATTGTACCCAGCGGGTCGGTCCCTTCCTCTTCACCTCTCACAAAAATGATCGGCACAAGGGAGTCTGAGGCATTGAGGTGCCCGTGATCAGAGTGAAAGTGTCGATGCTCGGCCACGTCGAGTCCTTCAAGTACTCGCCAGTCCTGTTTATTGAGATACGTCAACTTCTTAGACCGATCGGCCAGCAGAATGATATCCGGGGCGCTCAGAGGATCCGTGGGCAATCGTGATGCGAGTCCGATAAGCCTTTCTGCTGCCCTCGGATATGCGGCATTGTTCAACGGGCTCTGATTGAGATGCACTTCCGGCAGCAATCGGATGGTGGCCCCATCATAGCGATACGGAATATAGACGTAGCGGCCGGCGCGTTTATAGAGCACGGCTTCAGGCGCTTGCTCATTCTTGTGGAGTGTGAGCAGTACGTGTTCCAACATGGGGGCGATGTCGACTTGATAGTCGGGATCATCCTTCCACTGCCCCTGTGCAGGCTTTACATGGAATCCGAGCGCACCACCATTCAACGTTGCGACGACGGTTGCGTCCCTGGAAATAGTCCCATTGGATACAAATCCAAAAACTGCACGGACCTTCGACAGCAGGCTTTCGTTGACTAACGCCGGACTTTCCAGATGATAGGCCTTCCCGCTTGTCTCGCTCAGTTCGGCGAACGCAACCTTGAGATCTTCAATACCCAGGGCTTTGTCCCAGTCAATCGGAGTGTGGCCATGGTCCGACACCAATACGAAGAGTGTGCGTCGCATGACCGGTTCATTCCGTAATCCCCGCCACTCGATGGGATCAACTTGTGTCACCTCAGATAGCGGCATGGCATGGTGATTCCTATAGACGGCCGGGGCGCCCACAATGAACTTTGCGATGAGGTCATCGAGGTGCTTGAGATATTCTAAGCGAGCCTGCTCCGGATTCTCCGGGGAGAGATGCTCGGCATGATCGAGGCCGGCAAAATAGATCGTCATCAAGCTCGGGAGCTGCAGCTCCGATCCCTGTCTGGCGGGGCTATTGAACTCTTGGAGTGATTTTATCGCTTCCCAGAGCGCGTTTTCATCGACGGCTTCACTCCGGTTTTGCTGATAACTCCACAGCGTGTCAATGTCAGGTCTAATCGCTCCCTGCCCACTCCCGCGCGTGAGCATATGGTGCACGACACTGCTCTGCCCGCCTCTCTGCGCGATATACTCGTATAGCGTTTGTACCTGAGCGTTAATATCGTCGGAAAGAAAGTCGTCCCCCAACTGCGCCTTCACCGCGTCGGCATGATATTCGGTGTAATACCTGGCGATTTCCCGATCCCTGAAAAACAAGCTGTTTCCTGTAATCCCGTGAGCGCCGGGAAACACCCCGGTGAACATCGATGTCCAGGCTGGATAGGTGTAGGAGGGAAACACCGTCGTCGGCTGCTTGACTGCAATGCCCTTGGTCAACACAAGACCGCTTGCGTCGACGCGGGCACCGAGTAAATCGTGCAAGCCTCCCGGTTTTCGTGGAGGGTTCCGCATTACATATCTGACCAAGGTGTCTCGCTCTAGACCATCAATGGCCAGGATTACCACATGCTCAATAGGGTGACCACTAAGGGAGCCATGCAGGACGTTGCCGTTAAACTCTTGACGAACGGTGAGACGACTACAGCTGTTCAACCCTACTATGAGCGGAATGACAGATAGCAGTGCGAAGAGGCGCGCAATCAGAGTCCACTTATGCGAACGAGAAACGGTTTTAGCGATCATTGTTGCCAATCGCGGTGGGCACAGACGCCACAACGCTCGATGGACGAACACACTCGCACTGCTCCCATTCTGCCGGTCCTCAAGGCCACCCACATACCGGGGGTACATGGGCGGCCACTTGTGTTTGCAGCAACGAGCACCTGGGGGATTATTTTACTTCGTGTATCTGACCGGTCGTCGCGTCGACATAGACTTTATGAGTCTTCTTCCCGTCCACGATTTCAATCTTGTAGACGACCCGGCCGTCATCTTTCCCCATATCCACTTCAACCGTTTTTCCGGGCTTCGCCTTTTCCGCAGTTTTGATCGCGTCGACCATGTTGACGGTTGCTTTTTCACTGAGCGCCCGATCGGATTCAAACATTGCCCCTGCCGGAGCAACAGTCGCACCGAGCATAATTGCCAAACCGATCGTGATAATTTCCTTCTTCATTGAGTTTCTCCTTTGTTCGGACATGTGAAATTACTGACCTGAGATCCGGAGCCGCACCGACGCTTTTCCAGCGATCAGACGGGCTACCCTTTAGCCCTACTTCAATTGTTGGCTATCAACCCCGAGGGCTTTCTTCTTATCGATCATCGTTGCCAGCAGATTTTCCGCCGTGCGCAGATCAGGCGCAAACAGGCGAGAATAGTTGCTCTGCGAGTGCATCCGAAACTCTTCTTTCTTCCCGGCTGGAATTTTCATTAAGACCGCCAATGACTCGAGATATTCTCCATTCCCACGTGCGATGTCCTGTTCAAGATTCTCGAACGCGACAGCAGTAAAGAAATGCGTCTTTTGGCTTTCCTGTATGACACCGTCGGGATTGATCCAGTTGGCAGGGCTTGTGCTCGATGTGAACTTGGCGGATGAGTCAATTGTGGCCTTGGTTGTGTTACAAGCGGCAACAACGAACCCTGTACCTGCAAGAACCAATACACACGCTATCCTCTTCAGCGTTTTGATGCGCATGAGACATCCTCCTTGTTTAACCTGTTTATCGCCGTACTGCCACGCACAGACCGGACACTCTTTGTTCGGTCTCCCCACGATCAGAAAGAGACTGACGCACACGTAGAACACACGATTCTGTGGCCATTGTTGATAATGAGATAGCCACTCACTGTCGCAATGCCCTCATCGAAACATTGTCGGCCCTTACGTTTACACATGGTTGAAGACAACGCCGCTCTCCCTAACCCTTCTATGCGGAGCCACCCGCATTTTCACTACACGGCGAAAACGATTGGCCCGCACTACCGCGTCCTCGACACACCCGCAATTGATGCAGCGTGTCGCCATGCGTAGAGAATTTGTTTCAACGTTCAGCTCACAGAAGTTTTCAGGTACCAGTAGCCCGCGACAGCGTTGGCAGCGCATATGCCCTCCTTCTATGTTCGTAGCCGCATCGGCCTGATACATCACGGCCCCGGCTCTTGGACAACTGCAGACTCGTGGCACTCGTCTTTCTGATGAGGTCTCGATCTCGCCGACTCCGGTTCAAGCGACCCGCTGATGTCTCATCGGGACGCGCGGCACATGGATGGAAGACACGGCGCTCAGGCTCAAAGACTGGGCGCAGATCGGACACAGATGCGGCTCGAGGCTCCCTGAGGTCACATCCACATCCATATTAGTCGAGCCACATTCTGAGCAGGGGACCGGCTCCATCTGAGCGAAGTGTGGATACGACCGGGCAACTCTGCAGGTCATGGCGCACCTCCTTGGCTAAGACGCTGTCGACTATTGATGATAGTATGCCCAGATGTTTGACACCTGTCTGTTCACAATCGCTCATCATCGACCACTCACTACCGCGCTCCATTACGACGCCTGTGCGCCCGTGTGATGATCAGTACACGGCACCATGATTGCCTCGCATCCATCACACACCTCATAGGTACAGGACCTTGGTGACGCGACCCGCCGACTCACCTCACGTCACCGAATAGCCGGTGGATTACAGGGACCGTGCCAGGCGCTCTCAGCAACGACAGATTGACGATTTGAGAAAGGGAAAGAGGGCCCACCGAGGATCTCCGCGGTGGGCCCGAGACGACTTCATTCGTGACAACGCACCCGAGCGCCGTGATCGCGCTCAGCCACACGACCTTATTTGTTTTTCTTCGCCGTGTCCTTGGCGTCTTCAGCAGTGGCCCCCGGAGCTCCAAGTTTTTTTGCCGCCACCGCGGCGCCTCCCCCTTCAGTCTCTTCGACGTTTTGATCCAGCGTGCTCTCAGTGACGGGGTCGGATACTTCCTTTTTCATACCCACTAATTCATCGCTCCGGCTTCCCGGACCACTGCCGTCTGGACCGAAGTTGCCTCCTTCGCGTTGAATTTCCTTGGGCACGTGGTCTTTCGGCTCCCCGGAGGTTCCGGACTGAATACCCTGGACTTCCGCCAAGGCTCCCGTCACCCACAACAGACTGACACATGCCACTGCGCGGAGAATACGTACGTTGCTCATAACCACTCTCCTTTATGGTGAACGCGTAACGCTGGTCCGGATCCAATCGCTGGACATACCGAACGTGTGTATCGTGGCACAAGAAAATGATGGAGGCTGATCAATAGTGCACAACCCATCGAGATCACACGACTGCGACCTATATAACTACACGGGGTCAGCTGACGCACCTCACTGCTCTCGTCGCTCTTCCTTCACCTTCGCCCCAGGTTGAGACTGCTGTTGACCGGACTTGTCCAGCTTGGGCGCGGATTGTTCGGTCACGCACTGGCCGCTCTCACAACCCTGTGACCGTGCCTGGTGCCGCTCCGAACAAGACTTCTTATCCTCGGCACTGATGGCCCCCTCCAGACACTGCGCCAGGAGGTGCTTCGCCTCAGTCAGGCAATCCTCACACAGATGCTGAGCAAACAGCGGAGCACTACCAAGGCTGAGAACCAGGAACAGCGCCACGACACTTCGTAGGTCCATTTCACCCTCTCTCACAATAGGCTTGCAGCAATGAAGCCATCGCCACGCACCTGGTCAGCAAGGACTTCAATCTGATGATGACAGGCAAATGTACGTGGGCGATCAGAATGGACGTACCCGCTGTAGAATCTGCCAAAATGATCACCGGCGAACCGCTCCCATTAAAGACGGTCGGGCCCAGGTCAGGCTGCTCCCAGGATCGCGCACCACATTTTCCTACCACTGCCTCATTAGCTGGCTCTACGGCTCACTGCGCGCCTGTCGGGGGCCGAGTTCCTCCAGCACGATCACGATACGTGAGTCATCGTGCTCACTCCGATCTGCCAACCCAAGTCCGCGCACTAGGATCATGCGGTTTGCCT
>LNFM01005236.1_pt1 | contig 22736 bp, 16 predicted proteins | sample 596031 | NCBI WGS metagenome assembly LNFM01 (sample SAMN04254537, study PRJNA301005) | activated carbon metagenome | isolation source: dual media filters at the Ann Arbor, Michigan drinking water treatment plant | place: USA: Ann Arbor | reverse complement strand
CGGGCGGGATCGAGGCGCCGATCGTCAGCCGGATCGACATCGAAGGCCAGGCGATCATGAACTTCTCGGTCACCGCGCCGAACATGACGCTGGAGGAACTGTCCTGGTTCGTCGACGACACCATCACGCGGTCGTTGCAGGGCCGCCCCGGCATTGGCCGGGTTGACCGCTATGGCGGAGCGGAACGCGAGATCCGCATCGAGCTTGACCCGGTCAAGCTGAACAGCTTTGGCATCACCGCACTGGCGGTTTCGGGGCAGCTGAGCCAGACCAACATCGACCTCGGGTCGGGCCGGTCGGAAATCGGCGCGGGCGAGCAGGCGATCCGGACCTTAGGCGATCAGGCGACAGTGGACCAGCTGGCTGCGACCACCATCGCCCTGCCCTCGGGCCGCTTCGTGCGGCTGACCGACCTTGGTCAGATCGTCGACACCTACAAGGAAGTCCGCTCGTTCAGCCGCTACAACGGCAATGAGGCGGTGACCTTTTCGGTGTTCCGCGCCAAGGGGGCGTCGGAGATCAGCGTTGCGGAAACCACCAACGCGGCGCTGGACGGGGTGCGCGCGGCGCATCCGGACGTGACGATCACGATGATCGACGACACGGTGTTTTACACCTACGGCAACTACGAAAGCGCGATCCACACGCTTTTGGAGGGGTCGATCCTTGCCGTTCTGGTGGTGTTTCTGTTCCTGAAGAACTGGCGGGCAACGCTGATCACGGCGGTGGCATTGCCGCTGTCGGCGGTGCCGACCTTCTATGTGATGGACTTGCTGGGCTTTTCGCTCAACCTCGTCAGTTTCCTCGCGATCACGCTGGCGACCGGTATCCTTGTCGATGACGCCATCGTCGAGATCGAGAACATCGCGCGGCACATCCGGATGGGCAAATCGCCCTACCGCGCCGCAATCGAGGCAGCGGACGAGATCGGGCTGGCGGTGATCGCGACCACCTTCACCATCGTCGCGGTGTTCGTGCCGGTGTCGTTCATGCCGGGGATTCCAGGGCAATACTTTAGGCAATTCGGGTTGACGGTGGCGATTGCGGTGCTGTTCTCGCTGGCGGTGGCGCGTTTGATCACGCCGATGATGGCGGCCTATCTGATGAGCCCCAAGGACGCCGAAGGCCATGAGGAGAAGGATGGCGCCTTCATGCGCGGCTATCTGCGGATGGTCAGCGCCACGACGAAGGTGCGCCGTCTGCCGAAGGTCGGTTGGCGGTTCCCGACCTATTACATCACCATGGTGGTCGCGATTGTCGTGGTGATCTTCTCGATCACCGCCATGTTGCGGGTGCCGGGCAGCCTGTTTCCGCCTGAGGACGTGAGCCGGGTGTCGATCTCGGTCGAATTGCCGCCCGGATCGAGCATTGATCAGACGCGCATCACCACCGACGCGATGCGCGACGCGATCAAGGATATCGAAGGCGTGAAAAGCGTGCTGGTGGTCGGAGGCGCGTCGCCGACCGGTGACATCGACGTGCGTCGCGCCAGCCTTTCCGTGGTGCTTGACCGGCTCGACAACGGGTTTGCGCGAAAGCTGTCTGACCTTGGTCAGGCGCTGCCCCTGATCGGGACGTATCTGCCCGAGGCCCCGGCGGATGGCCGGGTACGCCCGCAGAACGAGATCGAGGCCGAGATTTTCGAGCGGTTGAGGGTGGTGCCCGATGTGCGGACATTCAAGCTGAACGACCGCGGCGAGCGCGACATCAGTTTCTCGGTGCTGTCATCGAACGAGGCTGACCTGAATCTTGCGGTGCAAAAGCTGGAAGCGGCGCTGTCGGGAGAACCCTTGCTGGCCAACGTCGCCTCGGAAGGCGCCCTGCCCCGCCCCGAAATCCAGATCACGCCGCGGCTGGACGAGGCGGCGCGGCTGGGCATCACGACGCAGGCGATTGCCGCCGTGGTGCGCGTGGCGACGATCGGTGATTTCGACGCGGCGCTGGCCAAGCTGTCGATCGACAACAGGCTGATTCCGGTCAGGGTCCGACTGGCCGACGCGTGGCGCGAGGATCTGTCGCGGATCGCGTCGCTGCAACTGACCACCGCGACGGGCGCCACGGTGCCGTTGTCGGCGGTGGCGGACATCTCGATTGCCGAAGGGCCGGCGGCGGTGGAACGGTTGAACCGCGAGCGCATCGCAACCATCGGTGCGGGGCTGCCGGTCGGCGTGGCGCTGGATACCGCCACGGCGCGGTTCAACGAGATCGTGGCCTCGGTCGAGCTGCCGGCCTCGGTTCGAGTGGCACCGGCGGGCGATGCAGAAGTGCAGGCCGAACTTATCGGTAGCTTTGTCGACGCGATGGTGATGGGCCTGATGCTGGTGCTGGCAGTGCTGATCCTTTTGTTCCGCTCCGTCATCCAGCCGTTCACCATCCTTCTGTCACTGCCCTTGGCCATCGGTGGCGTGGCGGCGGCGCTGATCATCACCAACAACCCGTTGTCGATGCCGGTCCTGATCGGGATCCTGATGCTGATGGGGATCGTGACGAAGAACGCGATCCTGCTGATCGACTTTGCAATCGAGATGCGCGCGCGCGGCATGAAGCGGGTCGAGGCGGTGATCGAGGCAGGCCACAAGCGGGCGCGCCCGATCGTGATGACCTCGATCGCGATGTCGGCGGGGATGCTGCCTTCGGCCCTTGGTGTCGGTGAAGGCGGATCGTTCCGTGCGCCGATGGCGATTGCGGTGATCGGCGGCATCATCGTGTCAACGGTGCTGAGCCTGGTCGTCGTGCCGTCGTTCTATCTGATCATGGACGATCTTTCGCGTCTCTTGGGCAAGATCTTCAGCCGGATGGTGGGCAAGAAGGAGGCAGAGCCGGAAAGCCCGGAAGCCTTCGTGCTGGCCGAACGGATCGAGCGGGGGCAGGAGGAACTGGCGGCGTTGCAGGGCCGGCTGGCTGCGCTGGAGGAACGGGTCAGCGGCAAGCGGCAAACGGCGCTGCACGTGGCGGAGTGACGGGCAACGGCCGGGACGTTACGTCCCGGTCGGCCAAAGCCGCGCGGCGTCTTCTGCGCTGTAGCGGCCGAGGCGGATGTCTTCGGCGATGAGGGCCGCGTCGCGGGCCGCAGGAGGACCGTAGCCGCCGCCACCGGGCGTGCGGACACGAACGCGGTCGCCCGGTTTCAAGGCAATATCCTGCGCTTTGGACAGATGCTCGGGGATCAGGGTTTCACCGCCGCGGATCACCTCGACCCGGTTGACCGCGCCGTCTTGCCCGCCCAGCGCCCCTTGCGGGCCGACGCGGCCGTGATCCATAACGAAACTGGCGCGGGCCTCGCCGCGCAAAAGCTCGATCTCGTAATCGAGGCCGAAGCCGCCGCGGTGCTGCCCGGCCCCGCCCGACCCTTCATGCAGCGCATAGCGGCGGTAGAGGACCGGATAGGTCTGTTCCATGATCTCGACCGGTGGGGCCTTCGATATGCCGATGGTCGAGCAGCCGTTGGCAAGGCCGTCATGCAAGGCGTTGCCGCCGTAGCCTCCACCCGAAATCTGATACATCACGTAGTCGCGGCCCTTCTCGGGGTCATGCCCGCCGAGACCGAAGTTGCCGGAGGTGCCTGCGGGGGCTGCAGTGACGTGGTCCGGCAGCGGTTGCACCAGCGCCGCGAACACGGCCTCGGCGATGCGCTGCGATACTTCTGCCGCGCAGCCGGAGACCGGCCTTGGGTATTGCGCGTCGAGGAACGTGCCTTCGATGCCGGTGATGGTCAGGGGTTCAAACGCGCCGGCAGAGATCGGCACCTCGGGGAAGATATGCCGCATCGCGAGGTAGACCGCCGAATAGGTGGTGGCGCGGACCGAGTTCATCGGCCCCATGCAGGGTGGCGAGGACTGCGCGAAGTCGAAAGTCAGCGCGCCTTCGGACTTGGTCACGGTCAGCGCGATTGTCAGGGGCTGGTTCACCACGCCGTCGCTGTCGACGATGGCGGTGCTTTGGTAGGTGCCGTCGGGGATCATCCCAATCATCGCGCGCATCTGTTTGGCCGCAAGGCGGCGCATTTCGGCTATGGCGTCGGTCACGGTCACATCGCCGTAGCGGTCAAGCAGCGTGGCGAGGCGGTCTGCGCCGACGAGGAGCGCCGAGGCCTGCGCTTTGACGTCACCGATCCGCTGCTCGGACACGCGGATGTTGGAGCAGATGATCTGGTAGATCTCGGTATCCAGTTGCCCCTTCTTGAACAGCTTGACCGGCGGGATCCGCAGGCCTTCCTGTTCGGCGCTGATTGCGGAGGCGGAGAACCCTCCGGGCACCGCGCCGCCAGTGTCCGGCCAGTGGCCGGTGTTGGAGAGCCAGCAGAAGATTTGCCCACCTCGGTAGACCGGCATCGCAAAGCGCACGTCCATCAGATGCGTGCCGCCGAGGTAGGGGTCGTTGACGATATAGATATCGCCCGGTTCCGGTGCGGCGGTTATGCCCTTGGCGATGCGGTCAAGGATGGTGCGGGTGGAAAACTGCATGACGCCAACGAAGACCGGCAGGCCCCTGGAGCCTTGGGCGATCAGGCTGCCATCGGTGGACGAATAGATGCCGTCGGAACGGTCGTCGGCCTCGGCGATCACCGGGGAAAAGGCGGCGCGGGAAAAGGTCAGATCCATCTCGTCGCAGACCTGCTGGAGGCCGGCCTGGATGACGGCGAGGGTGACGGGGTCGATCATTGCGGGACCTTCACGATCAGGTTGCCGTCGGCGTCGGAGGTAACGGTGCAGCCGGGGTCGATGATGCTGGTGGTGTCCATCTGTTCGATGATCGCGGGGCCGGTGAGGTGCAGATCGAGCGGCAGGTGGTCGCGCCAGTAGACCGGGGTGTCGTGCCAGCCGTCGAACCAGACGCGGCGGGTGTCGGTGGGCGTGGCGGTGGGCTTGCGCCCTTCGGGGTCGATCAGGCGCGAGAGGTCAAGCTCGGCGCGCTGACCGATGACGGAGGTGTTAAGATTTACGAGATTGGCGCGGATCGTCGGCAGGTCGACGCGGAAGCGGGCGTGGTAGGCGGCCTCGAACAGGGATTGCAGCTCGTCGCGAGTGGGTGTCGCGTTTGGCAGGGGGACGCGCAAAAGGTGGGTCTGGCCGACGAACTGCATGTCGGCGGAGTATTCGGCGCGGGTGGCGGTGAGGGTGATCCTTTCGGCGGCGATCAGGCGGCGGCCCTCGGATTCCTGCGCCGCGAGGACGGCGTGGAGGTCGGCCATGTCGGCAGTATCCAGCGGGCGGTTCACGGTGCGGACGAAGTCGTGCCGCAGATCTGCCACGACGCAGCCGAGCGCGTTGGTGATGCCGGGGCGCGCAGGGATCAGGACCTGGGGAATGGCAAGTTCGTGCGCGAGGGCCACGGCATGAAGCGGCCCTGCCCCGCCAAAGGCGAAAAGCGCGAAGTCGCGCGGGTCAGCGCCAAGGGAGATGGAGACCATGCGGATCGCGCCGGCCATGTGGGTGTTGGCGATGCGGATCACCGCCTCGGCGGCCTGTTCGGTAGAGAGGCCAAGCGGTTTGCCGATCTGGTCGTGCATGGCTGTCCGCGCGGCCTCGGCGGCCTGACCAAAGCGGGCGGCGGGAAGCCGACCGAGGATCAGGTTCGCGTCCGAGATGGTGACGCGGGTGCCGCCGCGACCGTAGCAGATCGGTCCGGGGGTGGAGCCAGCACTTTCGGGGCCGACGCGGAGCATGCCGCCTGCGTCAATGCGGGCGATGGAGCCGCCGCCCGCCCCCACCGTGCGGACATCGACCATCGGGACGTGGATCGGCATGGCGTATTCGACCTCGATCTCGTTCGAGACCGGGGCGATACCGTGCTTGATCATGGCGACATCGGTGGACGTGCCGCCCATGTCATAGGTCAGAAGGTTCGGCATCCCGGCGCGGCGACCGGTGGCGACGGCGGCCATCACGCCCGAGGCGGGGCCGGACATGACGGTCTTCACCGCCTCTTTCGCCACGTCCTTGGCGGCGACCATGCCGCCGTTACCGTTCATCACCAGAAGGTCGCGCGCGTAGCCCTTGGCCGCCAGTTGGTCGGCCAGACGGGCGACGTAGCGTTCGAGAAGCGGCTGCACCGAGGCGTTGACCGCCGCCGTCACGCCGCGTTCGTATTCGCGGCTTTCCGAGAGGAGCGCGTGTCCCATCGTGATGTAGCGGTTCGGCCAGATCTCGGCGGCGATTTCGGCGGCGCGGCGTTCGTGGGCGGGGTTGGCGTAGGCGTGCAGGAAGTGGATGACGAGACTTTCGCACCCCTCGTCTTTAAACTGCCGGACGGCGGCGCGGAGGGCGCCTTCATCCAGCGGGGTGAGGATTCGGCCCTTGGCATCCATCCGCTCGGGAACCTCAAGCCGGAGGTCGCGCGGGATGACGGGGGTGAAGGTGCCGTGCATCCCGTAAGCGTTTGGCCGTGTCCGGCGGCCAAGTTCGAGGACGTCGCGGAAGCCCATCGTGGTGATGAGGCCGGTCTTGGCCAGGGCGCGTTCAAGGACAGCGTTCGTGGTGGTGGTGGTGCCGTGGACGATGAGATCGATGTCGGCAAGGTCAGCGCCTGCAACCTCGAACGCGGCCAACACCCCGCCCGATTGGTTCGGAAGCGTGGTCGGCACCTTGGCAAGGCGGACGCCGCCCGAGGCGGGGTCGAAGATCACGAGGTCGGTAAAGGTGCCGCCAACATCGACGCCTGCGACTAGTCCGGTCATTCACACACCCACGTAGGTTCGAAACGCCGGGGCGTCGTTGGCAAGGCCGGCAACCGGCAGGGTTTCGGCGATGTGGCCGCCCACCATGAAGGCGACGCGGTCGGCCATTTTCAGCACCGCATCGACGCGCTGTTCGACGAGGACGATCGCGGTGCCTTCGGCGCGCAGCGTGAGGACGGCCTGCTGGATCAGGGCGATCATCGAGGGTTGCAGCCCCTCGGTCGGCTCGTCGAGGAGGAGGACCTTCGGTTCAAGGCAAAGCGCGCGGGCGATGGCGAGCATCTGCTGTTCTCCGCCCGAAAGGGTTGAGGCGGTCTGGCCGAGCCGTTCGCGCAGACGCGGGAACAGTGTCAGGATGCGGTCGAGGCGGGCGGCGTCATGGCCTTTGACAAGGTCGCCCACAGCGAGGTTTTCGGCCACGGTCAATGGGCCGAAAAGGCGGCGGCCTTGCGGGACGTAAGCCACGCCGCGTTTCGGCACGTCGTGCGGTGGCAGGGATTGCAGCGGCGCGCCGTCCAGCGTGACAGTGCCGGACGTGGCAGGGACGAGGCCCATCATGCATTTCAGGAGCGTCGACTTGCCGACCCCGTTGCGGCCCATGATACAGGTCACCTGCCCCGGTTCGGCGTGGAAATCGACACCATGCAGCACTGTGACGGGCCCGTAGCCTGCGATGAGCGAGGCGACCTCAAGCGCCAAGGTAGGCCTCCTGCACATGCGGGTTGGCGCGGATCTCGGCGGGCGTACCGGTGGCGAGGATCTGGCCGAAGTTGAGGACGGTGATGTGGGTCGCAAGGTCCATCACGAGGTCCATGTTGTGTTCGATGAGCAGGACTGTCGTAGCCGGGGCAAGGCTGCGGACGAGGGTCTTGAAGCCTTCGATTTCCGAGGCGGCGAGACCCTGGGTCGGTTCATCGAGGATCAGGAGGCGCGGGTTGAGGGCGAGGCCCATCGCCAACTCCAGCAGGCGCTGGTGGCCGTAGCTGAGGGTTTGTGCCTCCTGCTCTGCCAATGTCTCCAGCCCGACGCGGGCAAGGGCGGCGCAGGTTTTCCCGTGCAGGTCACGGACGCCGTGGGATTGCACGGCGAGGGCAACGTTGTCGAACACGGAAAGGCGCGGGAAGATCGAGGTGATCTGGAAGGTGTAGGCGATGCCCTTGCGGACGCGGGCATGGGCGGGAAGGCGGGTGATGTCTTCACCGGCAAGGGCAATCGTGCCGGACTGCGGCAGGCGACGGCCGGAAAGAAGGCTGACGAAGGTGGTCTTGCCGGCGCCGTTCGGGCCGATCAGGGCGTGAATCTCGCCCGCGTTCAGGGTGAAATCGACGCCATCGACGGCGCGCAGGCCGCCGAAGTGCAGCGTCAGGTTGCGGGTTTCGATCAGGGGAGCCATTTGACCCACCTTTCCCGGATCGTGCCAAGGATGCCTTTCGGCGCGAAAAGGACGAGGGCGACAAGCGCCGCGCCGACGAGGAAGAGATAGGCCGAGGTGAGGCCCGAGGTCGCCTCGATCAGGGTGAACATCAGGGCGGCACCAAGGAACGGGCCGATCACCGTCCCTGCCCCGCCGAGAAGGACGTAGAGCATCGGCAGGATCGAATACTGGATCGTGGCGAAACTGGCCCCGACATAGCCAAAGAGGATGGCGTAGGCCGCGCCCGACGCCCCGGCATAGAGGCCCGAAACGGTAAGGACGGCAAGTTTCACCGTGAAGGGGTTGTAGCCGAGCATGCGGCTGCGTTCCTCGTTTTCGCGCATCGCGACCATCGTGCGGCCAAAGGGCGAGCGGACGAGGATCAGGCAGACGAGCATGGCGGCGGCGAAAAGAATGAAGGCGAAGGTGTAGCGGTAGCCGTCAAGTGCGAGGTCGAGGCCGGCGAGGGTGCGGCCTGTAGTCTCGATCACGAAGCCTTCGTCGCCGCCCGTGTAGGGCGCGAGGTAGAGAATGGTCAGATAGCCGGCTTGCGCGAACATCAGGGTGACGATCATGAAGCTGACACCGGCGGTGCGCAGGGCGAGGAGGCCCACGGCGGCAGCGACCACGCCCCCGGCGACAAGCCCCGCAATCAGCGCAGGCAGCGCCGTCAATTCCAGCAGGTAGCTTGGCACGCCCATGCCGTACATGCCGGCGGCGAAGAAAAGCGCGTGGCCGAGGCTGAGCAGCCCGGTGTAGCCGAAGGCAATGTTGTAGCCGATGGCGAAGACCGCCAGCACCATGATGCGGGCAAGGTTGGTGGCATAGTAGGGCGGCAGCAGGAATTGCGCGACATAGAGCGCCGCAAGCAGTGCCAGATGCAGGGTCCAGACCTTTGCGCCCGTTGTCATGTCTTGGCCCCGAACAGGCCCTGCGGGCGGAACACGAGAACCATCGCGACAAGGAGCGTGGCGATGATCTTGGCGAGGGTGGGCGAGAAGAACATCGAAATCACGCCATCGGACAGGCCGATGATGAGGGCGGCAATCACAGTTCCGCGCAAGCTGCCGAGGCCGCCGATGATGACGACGATGAACGACAGAAGCAGCGGGTCGCCGCCCATCAGGTAATGTGCCTGCTGGATCGGGACGATCAGCACGCCGGCCAGCGCCGCAAGCCCCGCACCAAAGGCAAAGGTACCCATGTAGACGCGGTCGACGTTGATGCCGAAGCTTTGCGCTGTCGTGCGGTCAACCTGCGTGGCGCGCATGATGAGGCCGGCGCGGGTGCGGGTCATGACCAGCCAGAGGCCGAGGAGGACAAGCGCCGCAGCAAGGATCACGAACAGCTTGTAGCCGGAATAGCCGAACCACGGCAGCTGGATGCGCCATTCGAAGGGCGCGGTCACCGGGTTTGCGTTCGGGCCGTAGATGCTGAGTGTGGCCTGCTGGATCATGTAGAGAAGGCCGATGGTGGCGACGATGGTCGCCTCGGGGTCGTAGTTCAGGCGTTTCAGGATCAGCGCGTCGGCGGCAGCGGCAAGGGCTGCGACAAGAAGCGGCGCGAGGACAAGCGCTGCGGCGAAGGCCACGGCGGGCGGGCCGGGCATGAAGGCCGCAACCGCCCAGGCGATCACCGCGCCCAGCATGTAGAACTCGCCATGCGCCACGTTCACCACGCGCATCACGCCGAACACCAAGCTGAGGCCGGAGGCCGCCAGCGCCAGCACGGCGGCGGTCACCATGCCCTCCATCACGGCGAGAAGCAGGAAGGGTCCGAAGGCCATGGGTCAGGCCACCTTTGCAGCGACTGCGTGGTCAGTTCGCGGCGCGCGCCCAAAGACGGGCGGCGCCTTTCCCGAACCCCTCCCCGAAAGGGGGAGGGGATGCGATTGCCATTGCAGGTTCATGCGATGCGAACCGGTCAGAACGACATCGTGGTGTAGTCGACCGCATCCTCATAGGCGCCGTCGGCCATCGAGGTCTGGTGGACGCGCACCAGCTTGCCGCCCTGCACCTGGCTGATGTTCTGGGTGCCGAACACCTGATGCGTCTTGCCGTTGAACAGCTTGGCGCCTTGCGGGCGTTCGATGCCGTAGGGCAGATCGGCCATCGCCTCCATCGCCTCGACCAGTTTCTGGCGGTCGGCGGGGCCTGCGTAGCCCGACGTCTCCATCGCGGCCTTCAAGGCAAAGAGCGTCTCCCATGTCGAGAACATGTGGCTGTAGGTCGACACATCAGCCGCGTCGCTGACCGATGCGCCGTTGTCGTCAACCCCGACGGCGGCGCGGTAGGTCGCCTCATGCTCGCCCGCGTCGGCGGGTTTGACACGGTTGTGACCTTCCCAGAAATACGAGCCCTCAAGGAATTCGAGGCCTGCCGTGGCGGTATCGACCGCCTCGAGGCTGTCGATGAAGCCGAAGAATTGCGGCTTGGCGCCCGAGCCGTAGAACTCGCCCAGTTCCTTGACGAAGGTAAGGACAGCAGGGCCGACCATGACGTGGTAAAGCACCTCGGTTTCCGCCGGGATCTGCGGCATATAGCGGGTAAAGGAGGTCTCGGTCGGTGGAATTGCGATCTGGGCGATCACTTCGCCACCCTGCGCGGCCATCGCGGCTGTGAAGAAATCACGGTGGTCATGGCCGAAGGCGAAATCCGGGAAGATCATCGTGACCTTCTTGCCAAGGTTGGCCGAAACCCACGGTGCCATCGAGGCGATCTGGCTGCGCACGTCGGTGATGCCGGGCTGCAGCGTCCAGCGATTCAGCATGCCGGAGGCGACATGGTAGCCTTCGGAGCAGACGAGGTAAGGCACCTTCAGCTCGCCCGCGCGGGGGGCGGAGCCGATCACGACATGGCTGAACAGCGTGCCCATCACCACGTCGCAACCGGCCTGAGAGGCGAATTTCTCGACCACTTCCGAACCGCGCTTCGGGTCGGTCGCGTCATCTTCATACAAGATCTCGACCGGGCGGCCATTGATGCCGCCGCCGTCGTTGATCAACTTCAGCGCGGCCTGCGCGGTGCGCTCATACCAGCGGCCATAGGACGCCCCAATGCCGGTGCGATGCAGCTGGAAACCGATCTTGATCGGTGCGGCCTGCGCGCCGACAAAGCCGGGCATGGCGGCGACGGCAAGGCCGGCGGCACCGGCCTTCAGAAGGCCGCGGCGGGTGGGGGCATAAAGCGGGGTCCGGTTGGTCATGTCTGTCTCTCTCCACTGTTGGGGGCCTCTCTGACGGAGGCGCTTCATCGGTCAAGGGTGGGCGCGTGCCCTGAATTTGTCCACTGGTTTCATCCGGTTCTGGCGGTGGACAGAAGCCAGAGACCAAGCACGGTATAGGCGATCATCAGGACTGTCAGCGGCAGGTGCGCCACGGGCCGCGCGCCCTGCCCCGCCAGTTTCAGCGCCAGCACGACGGCCAGAAGATGCGCGCCAAGGATGGCGGCGAACTGGGCCGCGTAGATCACTGGCATCACCGAAGGATCGGTGAGAAACCCGAACGAGACGTAGAACGGCGGCAGGCCCAGCCAGGCATCGCCGACAAAGAACGGGTCGTTGAGGGCGGCAAGGGTATATTGACCGGCCGTTAGCAGCATCACGAGGTAATGCGCGGCATGATAGCCGGCGGCAATGGCAAGGAACGACAGCATCACCGGGCCGGTGGCAAAGCCCGTGCCGCCAAACCAGCGGCCAAGGGCGATGACGCCAAGGATCAGCGTCAGCGTCAGCACCCAGACGGCCATCAGGCCGACGGTGTTTTCCAGCATCACGCCGGAGCGGCCAGTCGGCTCCAGCGGGTTTTCCCCGATCAGCCCCTGCCACCAGAAGGTCTCGGCCAGCCCGTCGAAGGTCAGGGCGGCAAGGGCGAGGGTGACGAAAATGGTGGCCGACGGGGCAAGCGGCGGCAGGGTCAGAACCTGCGCGCCGGGCCAGCCCGCCATCAGTTTTGCGCGGTCGCCGTCAAGTCGCAGCCAGACGGGCGCTACCTTGGCGATCATCCCGAAAAGGACGGTCAGGAACTCGCCCTGTCCCAGCCAGTCGTCGCCTTCGAGAACGGCGAGGGCGAAGATGACCGCCCAGTAGGCAAGCGCGGTCAGCGCCAGCACGGCGGGATCGTCGGGCGACAGCGAAACCATCTGGAACCAGACAAAGCCCGCATAGCCAAGGATCGCCGGCAGGTGGCCGAAGCGGGCAAGGCCGATGTTCCCGGTCCGGCCAAGAAGCGTGCGGGTGATGCGGACCGGGCCGGTCCAGGGGTTGATCGGACGCCAGAGGTTGCCCAGCAGCATCGACCCGAGCGGGATGACGATCCAGACGCCGGTCCAGAACACCAGCGTCATCAGATTGTGCATCGGGTCACGGCTGCCGAAAAGGCCGATCAGGACGAGGCCAAGGAAACCGAGAAAGCCGATATACGACGAAACCGCGACCGGGACGAGGATGCGCCGCTCCATCAGTGTGACGGCGGTGAGCGATGGCAGCCGATGCGCCAGCGCACCGAGAATTGCGGTCAGGCCGACGGTAAGCGCTGCGCCGGTTATGTAGTGGCCGGTCGGCAGGGTCAGGATTACCGAGGGCGGCAGGGCGCAGGCGAAGGCGGTGCCAGAGGTCAGCGCGACGCCGACGCCAGCGCAGCCAAGAATTCTGGAAAATTCCTGGCAAACTCCGTCGAGGAAGCGTGGCGCCGGGTGCAATGTCACCGCAAACCGTCCTCCCCTTTCACCTGATCGACCTCAAGCCCGCCCATCCGGCTGTGGACACGACCACCGCGTGCCATCGCGAGGGCAAAGAGCACCTCGTTCGCCCGCGGCCCATCCTCGCAGGCGATGGTGATCACGTCGAAGCGCGAACGGACATAGGCCGCATTCAGGTGGCCAAGGGGCACGTCAAGCGTGCTGCCCATGCCGCCCACCTTCATCGCCGATGGCACGATTGCGCGGCACTCGCCCAGGCGGTCACGCATCCCGTAGCCGCCCGAGACATGCCAGATCGCGCCGTGCTCATGCTCGCCGTTCTCGCCGACGATGGCGCCCTTGCCATAGGCATCGATCCCGGCGCGGCCGCCCAGCGCCGCGACAAGGCGGTCGGTGAGGTCGAGGGCGAGCGGTTTCAGGGTTTCCATCGCGGGCTGCAGGTTCGCCTCAAAGCGCCCGGCGAAGGGGTTGGCGCAGATCGCGTAGACCGCGCCTTTCAGCGCGGGCGGGGTCGCGACGGGGCCGCCCTCGTGGAAGATCTCCTCCACTTGCAGGACGATCTTGCGGATGGTGAAGTCAGACATGCGCGGCCTCCCGTGCGGGCAGGATATGCGTGCCAGGGAACGGCGAGCCAAAAAAAGGCGAGCCGGTGACACGACACGATGATTGCAGGAAAAGCGCCGCCGCATCAATCAGGCCACGGGCTCGGAAGGCTTCGGCCGCGACGAGACCTGCGGTCAGAGCGCGGGCAATGTCGTCGGGGCAAAGCGGGCCGACGGCAGTGGTGACCGGACGGTCGCCAAGGTCACTGTCAGCTTGCAGGGTGAGTGCCGGGCGGCGCGTGATCGCTGGATGGCCCGGCAGATCGACGGCATTGGCGATCATCGTGGCGGCTGCGTCCGCCATTGCGGCACTGCGGGCAACCACGGTGACGGCGTCGGCGATCCCGAAAGACCAGCTGCGCCCGCGCCAGCCGGAGGTGGCAATGCCCCGCGCGGCATCGCGGTCGGACAGGGTCAGCGCGCCCTGCCCTTCGACCATCGCGCAGGTCAGTCGTTCACCGGGGCCGATGTGCAGCGCGATGTCGCCACCGTTGTTGACGTAAGCCTTTGCAATGCCGGGGCCGACGAGGGCGGCAAGGATCTCCTCGGCCACCGATCCCGCAACCGCCGCCATCGGTGTGATGAACGCGGGGCGGAAAGGTGCCACAGCACCCACCATGCGCCGGGCGATCACGCCGGTCAGGGCGGCATCGACCGCGCGCAGCAGGGGAAGTTCCGCGACAAGCTCGGTCAGGACCGTGTCGAACCTGCGCGCGGCGCGGCGGTAGGCAGCGGCAACCGCGTCCGGCGCGCCCCAGGCCTCGACGATCAGGTCGATCGGCCCGTGTTGCAGATGCAGACGGCCATCCGCGAAGCAACGGGACACTGCGCCACTCATCGCTGGTGCCCTTTTGCGAAATGTTCTGGACCGAAGCCAAGTGACCCCGAAAGCGTGCCGCATAACCGTGTTGTTTGACCGGCGGTCATAGCCCGTCACTCCGCCACGGCTCGAGGCGCGCGGCGGTGGGGTACTCACCGCCATTGGCCATGATGTCGTCGAGGCTGCGCACCGCCTCGTCGTGGCCGCCCATCGCCAGATATGCCTCGCGTGGGAGGGTGAACTCGAGCGGGGCCACCAGCGCGGGTGTCGGAACATAGCCGAAGGCACCCTGCGGCAGGCGCGTGACATCGACCATGAAGGTGATGCCGCCGCCGGGCCAGATGTAGCATTCGGCACCGCCCGACGTAAGCCGCGTGACGCCCGTCTGCACCGAGCGGGTCAGGCGGACGGGGTTCTTGGTGACCCCTGCGCGCAACGAGCCGCCCGCCCCGCCCATGAAAAGCACGGTACAAAGCGAAGGTTCGCAGTTTTCGTCAATCAGTCCAACGGTCGCTTTGAGAGCCTCCGGCAAGGGTTGCGGCTGCGGGATCAGGGCGTCGTCGAGGATGTAGTAGGCGTATTCCTCGCCCGTCGTGGACACCATCAGAAGCGTCAGCCCGAGGCGCGCGCCCTTTTTGGGGTTCCAGTCGCCGAGGATGTCGAGCGGATCGGTCAGCTTTGTACCGCCCCAGCCGAGACCGGCTTCGGACACGCGGAAGTAGCGGCCAGGCGTTGAGCGGTGGCCCTTGATCTTGATGCCGGTCGGTTCCCAGCCCAGCACCTTGCCGGCCTGATGTTCGCTGACCACGCCGGTGATGTGATCGTCGACCACCACGACCTCGTCGACGAGGCCGCGCCACTGGCTGGCGAACATCCCGATGGTGGCGGATCCGCAGCCAACACGCATCCGCCGTTCGGGCCGGCCATCGACGATGGGGGGCTGGCCCGCCTGCACGGTGACGGAGGAGCCGCCGTCGATGGCGAGGGACACCGCTTCGCCGTTGCAGAGCGCCAGCATCGCGGCGCAGGTGACCCGGCCTTCGGCCTTGCCGCCGCCGGTCAGGTGGTGGACGCCGCCGAGGGAAAGCATCTGTGAGCCGTATTCGGCAGTGGAGACATGACCGACCGGCTCGCCGTCCACCCGCACCACGGCGCCTTCGGGGCCAAGGAAACGGTCGGTGTCGATCTTCACCTTGAGCCCGCAATAGGAAAAGATCGCCTCGGTCACGACGGTGACCATGTCGGTGCCGCCGATGCGCGACGAGACGATGAAGGGCGCGGGTTTGTAATCTGGGTACGTGGTTCCGGAGCCGATGCCGGTGACGGCGATATCGGCGGGTATGGATTCGGCGGGCCTCGGGTCACCGTCCCAATCGCGCGCGGCGAAAGGCACGATGCGGTGGCCGGTTTCCAGCGCGTGGGTCAGCATCACCACCGGATCGGTGCGCACGATGCGGCCGGCGGCATTGGCATAGCGATCGCAGGCGCCGGTCTGACCCGGTGCGATGTAGCACATCACCGGGCAGGCATCGCAGCGGATCTTTTCGGGTGCCTCGGTCATCGGGCGCACCTTGCATTGCCGTAGCCTCGGGGGTTTTCCACCCCCGCACCCCCGGAGGATATTTGCTGAAGGGGAAATCGGAAGCGGGTCATGTGCGGGCCTCCAGCGCGGCGAGGACACGGTGCGGCAGGGCCGGAACCTGGATGAGTTCGGCGCCGGTGGCATGCCGGATGGCGTTCAGGATGGCTGGGGCAGTCGGAATGAGGACGTGTTCGCCAAGCCCCTTGGCGCCAAACGGACCTTCGGGATCAGGTACCTCGATCAGCAGGCTTTCTATCGGGGGCACGTCACCGAAAGTGGGGATCAGGTAGTCGTGCAGGTTTTCGGTGCGGCCGGCGACGTAGTCTTCCATCAGGGCAAGACCGATGCCCTGCGCGATGCCACCTTCAATCTGGCCTTCGGCCAAAGTCGGGTTGATCGCACGGCCGACGTCATGTGCGGCGGTGATCTTCAGAAGGCGGACTGTGCCGAGGGCGGGGTCGACCTCCAGTTCCACCATCTGCGCGCCGTAGCCGTAAAGCGCGTAAGGTTTGCCCTGCCCGTCGGCGTCGAGCGATGAAGTGGGGGGGTCGTAGGTTGCCTCGGCCGAGAGGGCGTAGCCGTTCTGGTCGGGCACGAGGCTCGCAAGCTCGATGTGGCGCAGGGTGGTGCCGTCGCGGACGGTGAGCGTGGCGCCGGACAGCGCGAGGGTGGCGCCCTGCCCCGCATTGGCGAGGCGGAGGATGGCGTGGCGCAGCACCTCGGCAGCCGCTTTCGCAGCGCGACCTGTGACGAAGGTTTGACGGCTGGCAGAGGTCTTGCCGGCGTCCGGCGTAAGCGCGGTGTCGGGGCCGACAAGGCGGAAGGCGGCGAGCGGCAGGCCGAGAGCCGCTGCGGCAATCTGGGGGATGACGGTGTTGGAGCCTTGGCCGATATCCGTCGCGCCCTGATGTAAGATCACCTCGCCCGCATGGGACAGTCCGATGCGGATGGTGGAGGGGTTCGGCAGTGCGGTGTTGCCGCAGCCATACCAGCAGGACGCGACCCCGACGCCGCGGTTAGGTATCTGCGCGGCCTCGGCCAGAGCGCGTTGCCAGTACGGGCGCAGCGCTTCAAGGCAGGGGGCAATGCCGGTGGCTAGCAGGATCTGTCCGGTGGCCGAGGCGTCGCCGTCGCGCAGCGCGTTCAGGATGCGGAACTCCAGCCGGTCGATGCCTGCCTTGTCGGCCAGGCGGTCATAGAGCGTTTCCTGCCAGAGCGCACCCTGCGGCACGCCAAAGCCACGGAACGCGCCGGACACGGGACCGTGGGTGTGGATCGCGCGGGCCTTGGCGGTGATGTGCGGCGTACGGTAGGGGCCGGAGACGTGGACCGGCACGCGGTTCGCCACGGTCGGGCCCCAACTGGAATAGGCGCCGGTGTTGAAGCGGCCTTCGAACTCGACCCCGGTTATGCGGCCGGTCGCGTCGCAGCCGATACGGCCGGTCATTTCGGCCGGGTGGCGCTTGGTGGTGGAGGCCATGCTTTCCTGCCGGCTATAGGTCATCCGGCAGGGGCGGCCTGTTCTCAGCGCGACAAGACCAAGGAGCGGTTGCAGCGAGATGTCGAGTTTCGAGCCGAAGCCGCCGCCAACCGCAGAAGGGATGATGCGGACGCGGGTTAGTGGCAGCCCGAGGATCGCGGCGGTGTCTTCGCGGTCCATGCCGGGGGCCTGGGTGCAGGCGCGTATGGTGAGAGTGTCACCGTCCATCCAGGCGGCCCCCGCCTCGGGTTCGATATAGGCGTGTTCGACGAAGGCGGTGGTCATTCGTCCTTCGACGACGTGGGCCGAGGTTGCAAGCGCAGACGAGGCGTCGCCCTTGCGGACGCGGCCTTCGACCAGAAGGTTGCCGGGGCGGTTGGGGTGGAGGGGTGCGCCGATTTCTGCCTCGGCTGGGGTGGTCAGGGCGGGAAGCGGCGTCCAGCCCAACGGGAAGGCGGTCAGGTCTGGGTCGGCACCGGGTTCGAACGCGACGAGGGCCACGCATTCGCCGCGGAACCGGGCGGGAGAGGCAGCGATGGCGGGTTGGTCGGCGAAGGGCGGGATCACCGAAAAAGCGTTGCGACCGGGAATGTCGGCGGCGGTGAAGATGGCGGCGACGCCGGGGCGGGCGGTGAAGGCGGCGAGATCCCCGAAGGCAAACGCGGCATGGGGGTGCGGCGACCGGACGGCTTTGAGGATCAGTGCGCCCTCGGGCCATTCGTCGGCCCCAAAGCTGTCGCCGGCCACCTTGGCCGCGCCGTCGAGCCGCTCGATGCGCTCGCCAAGGCCGTCGGTGGGCGAAGCGGCGGCGCCCTGCCCCGCGTCGCAGACGGCGGTTATGATCTTGGCGTAACCGGTGCAGCGGCAAAGCACCCCGCCGAGGCCGGTTTCGACATCAGACCGCTTGGGGTGAGGCGTCCGCGCCAGCAGGTCAACGGCGGCCATCAACATGCCAGGCGTGCAGATGCCACATTGCGCCGCGCCGTGGCGCAGGAACGATGCGCGCAGGCGGCTGAGTATTGGCGTATCGGCCTCGACCGTTTCAACCGCGCATCCGGCGACCCGCGCGGCAGGCATCAGACAGGCACAGACCGACGCCCCGTCGACAAGGACCGTGCAGGCGCCGCAATCGCCCGCGTCGCAGCCGACCTTGGTGCCCTTGAGGCCAAGCCTTTCGCGCAGCACCTCGCTCAGCCGTTCGGTGGGCGGGGCGTCGATGGTGACGGGCTGGCCGTTCAAGGTGAAGGCGATCATCGGTCAACCCCGGCAGTGGCGGCGGCAACCGCGCGGGTCACGAGTTCAGCCGCGGCGGCAAGGCGGTAGGCGGCAGTGGCGCGAACGTCATCGATCGGCGCCAGCGCGGCGGCGACATCGGCGGGTCTTATGCGTCCGGCGGCGAGGTCCGGCGTCGCACCGACGAGGGCCGCCTCGACCAGCGGCATGCGCTGCGCAACGGCAGAGCAGGAGCCGACCGCAATGGCGGCGCTGGAGATCCTGCCCCGTTCGAGCACGATGCGCGCCGACACCATGGCAATGGAGATCACCAGATGGGTCCGTGCGCCGAGCTTCAAGAAAGCGGAGCGGCCGGCAAGGCCCGCCGCTGGCACATGCACGGCGACGAGAAGTTCGCCGGGGCGCAGCGCTGTCTGGCGCGGACCGGTGAGAAATTCCGAAAGCGGCAGCCGGCGGCTGCCGTTGGCCGACACCAGCTCCACCTCGGCATCCGCAGCAAGGAGCGGCGGCACGCCGTCGGCAGCGGGAGAGGCATTGCAGAGATTGCCGCCAATCGTGCCCGCGTTCTGGATCTGCCGTCCACCGACCTGAAGCGCCGCCTGCTGCAGCGCGCCCAGTGCGGGCGGCAGCGTTGCGTCGGCGATGTCCGTCCAGGTGGTTGCAGCCCCGATAGCAAGACCGGCACTGGTCGCGGTGATGCCGCGCAGCCCTTCAATGCCACACAGGTCGAGAAACGGGCCACCTAGCCGCGCACCCGCGCCGGGGTAAAGATCGGTGCCCCCCGCCAGCACGCGGACCGGACCGGCCTGCAGCGCAGTGACGGCTTCGATCAGGGTCTGCGGGCGAACGAGGCACTGCACGGGGAAACCTGAAAATCGTTTGTGTGACAACGACTGTGAGGGCCGAGGCCGCCTTCTGTCAACTGTCTTGCGCCAGAACCTTCTGACAGCTATCCGGGAAGAAGAATGGACAGTCCGCGCCCCTACAATCTGGATGAGCAGATCGGATATGTGCTGCGTCGGGTGACACAGCGGCATCTGGCGATCTTTTCCGAAGCGATCCCCGAAGTCACAACGACGCAGTTCGCGGTCCTGGCGCGGTTGGCCGAAATCGGGCCCCTGTCGCAAAACCACTTGGGACGCGCCACCGCGATGGATGCGGCGACGATCAAGGGAGTGGTGGACCGGCTGTCAAAGCTGGGCTTTGTCGCCACCGCCGCCGATCCCGACGACCGCCGCCGACTAACGGTCACCCTGACGCCCGAGGGTCGGCAGCTTTTCGAAGCGCGCAAGACCACCGCGCTCGACATTTCGCGAGACACGCTTGCGCCGCTTGACCCGGCAGAGCGCACCTTGCTGATGGCGTTGCTGACCCGCCTCGCCTGAAGCTTAGCCGGTGTGGCGCTTGCGGAATGCCGCAATCTCGGCCGTACCGGGAGCGACGCCCGAAAACGTGAGGACATAGGCCGGAATCCGTCCCATCCGCACCTCGAAGCTTTCGTCGGACCCCAGCGCAATGTAGCCGACCTGCGTCAGATACAAGGTGCGCGCGCGCGTGTCGGCCTCGGTCTCGTCATAGCCGAAGCGGCGGAACAGCGCGACAATCGCGGCCAGCCGGACCGCATCGGCTTCGGTCATTGCGGCCTTGACGCTGGCATCGGTCAGCGCCCAGGTCCGCATCGCAAACTCGAGGCGGCTGTCAAACAGCGCCGGGTCCACCCAGCAATCGATCAGGTTCAGCATCGCCTCTGCGATGGTGTTTGCCGGGGCCTGACAACGCGCCACAAGGTTGCCGGTGTTGCGCGCCTGCCAGCGTTCGACCAGCCCCGCAAGCAACGCCTCGCGATCGGCGAAATGCCAGTAGAACGAGGTGCGCGAAAGGCCAAGGCGCTGCGCCAGGGGCATCACCTTCACCGCCTCGACGCCGGCCTCGACCAGCAGGTCATACCCAGCATCAAGCCAGAGGTCAGGCGTCCCCCGCCATGTGCGATCTGTCCGCTCAATCGTCATGCAACAAGCCTAGACGGCCCCTGCCCCACGACACAAGGGGCCATGCCGCAAAAATCGACACATGTGTCGAGTTTTGCATTGACGGTCAGCACGACCTCGCCGCAGATTGCCGGAAACGCCAGCCCAGGAGAGCCGTCATGTCCAACGATCCGCTGTTGCAGCCCTACCAGCTGAAGCACCTGACCTTGCGCAACCGGATCATGACGACCAGCCATGAACCCGCCTATCCCGAGGACGGGATGCCGAAGGATCGCTACCGGCTTTATCATCTGGAACGCGCCAAGGCGGGTGTCGCACTGACGATGACGGCAGGCTCGGCTGCCGTGTCGAAGGACAGCCCGCCGGTGTTCAACAACATCCTTGCCTACAAGGACGAGGTCGTGCCGTGGATGAAGCGGCTTGCCGACGACTGCCACGAGGCGGGGGCGGCGGTGATGATCCAGCTGACCCATCTTGGCCGTCGCACGCGCTGGGACAAGGGCGACTGGCTGCCGGTGGTGGCCGCGGGCCCAGCCCGCGAACCCAGCCACCGCGCTTTTCCGAAGGTTATCGAGGATTGGGATATCGAGCGGATCATCGGTGATTACGCCGATGCCTGCGAGCGGATGCAGGCGGCGGGTTTGGATGGGGTGGAGTTCGAATGTTACGGCCACCTGATGGATCAGTTCATGTCGCCCCTGACCAACGCCCTGCCCGCCCCCTATGGCGGCAGCCTCGAAAATCGGGCGCGGTTTTCGCTGGAGGTGCTGGCCGCCTGTCGCAAGCGGGTGGGACCGGGCTTCCTTCTGGGCGTGCGCTACACGGCGGATGAGGATGACACGGGCGGCATCGACGCCGACGAGGGCATCGCCATCGGCAAGCTGTTTCGTGACAGCGGCAACGTCGATTTCCTGAACATCATCAAGGGTCGTATTCACACCGACCCTGCGATGACCGACGTGATCCCGATCCAGGGGATGCGGTCGGCGCCACATCTGGATTTCGCGGGGCGCGTCAGGGCCGAGGTTGGGCTGCCCACCTTCCACGCCGCCCGCATCCCCGATGTGGCGACCGCCCGTCACGCGGTAGCCTCGGGGCAACTGGACATGGTCGGGATGACGCGGGCGCATATCGCGGACCCGCATATCGTGCGGAAGATCATCGAGGGCCGCGAGGCGGATATCCGGCCCTGCGTCGGGGCGACTTATTGCCTGGACCGGATCTATCAGGGTGGAATTGCGCTCTGCATCCACAACCCGGCGACCGGGCGCGAGGAGACGATGCCGCATGACATCTCGCCGGCTGCGGTGAAAAAACGGGTCGTCATCGTGGGCGCCGGACCAGCGGGGCTGGAGGCCGCACGGGTGTCGGCAGAACGCGGGCATCGGGTCACCGTGTTCGAGGCGGCGGACCAACCCGGTGGGCAGGTGCTGCTGACCGCGCAATCGAAGCGGCGGGCCGAGATGATCGGGATCATCGACTGGCGCATGGCGCAATGTGCGGCACGGGGGGTGGAGTTCCGGTTCAATGCCTTCGCCGAGGCTGCGGACGTGACGGCTTTGCAGCCTGATGTGGTCGTGATCGCGACCGGCGGGCTGCCGGAAAAGGACATTCTCGAGGCCGGGAATGACCTGACAGTGTCGGCATGGGACATCTTGTCCGGCGATGTGAAGCCGGGGGCGAACGTCCTCCTTTACGACGACGCGGGCGACCACACCGCCTTGCAGGCGGCGCAGGTGCTGGCCGACAGTGGTGCGGTAGTCGAGGTGATGACCCCGGACCGCAGCTTCGCGCCCGAGGTGATGGCGATGAACCTGGTGCCCTACATGCGCGGTTTGCAGGACAAGAAGGTGACCTTCACCGTCACCTACCGGCTGCGGGCGGCAGTGCGGGACGGCAACCTGATCAAGGCGGTGGTTGGCAGCGATTACATGAAGCTGGCGCAGGAGCGGCACTTTGACCAGATCGTCGTGAACCACGGCACGCAAACGAACGCGGGGATCTACTTTGATCTGAAGCCGCTGTCGGGAAACCGGGGGGCGGTGGACTACGATGCGCTGATCGAAGGGCGGCCGCAGCCGGGGGTGCCGGGGTTCCAGCTCTATCGGATCGGGGATGCCGTCGAGTCTCGCAACACCCATGCGGCGATTTATGATGCGCTGCGGCTGATGAAGGATATCTAGCGGATCTTGCGGCAGTAGAGGTCGAGCCGGTGGTGGACGATCTCGAACCCCATCTCGGCGG
>LNFM01005235.1_pt1 | contig 22744 bp, 22 predicted proteins | sample 596031 | NCBI WGS metagenome assembly LNFM01 (sample SAMN04254537, study PRJNA301005) | activated carbon metagenome | isolation source: dual media filters at the Ann Arbor, Michigan drinking water treatment plant | place: USA: Ann Arbor | reverse complement strand
GTTCCAGCGAGGCCTGGCGCAGGTTCTCGACGGCGCCGGCCATCTCGCCCAGCTCATCGGTACGGTCGCGGCCGGGCACGTCCAGCGTCAGCTCGCCGCCGCCGATGCGGCCCACCACGCTGGTCAGGGCGCCCAGCGGCACCACGATCCGGCGCAGCAGCGCCACGAGGGTGGTGATGGCCAGGCCAAAGATCACGGCGATGGCGCCGAGGGCCAGCCCAAGGCTACGCCAATTCTCCTCACTGTTGGCGACGCCGACCTCCAGCGCTTCCTCCAGCGCCGCGTCGCGCATTTCCACGATCCGGTTCAGGGCGGGCGGCGAGAAGCCGCGGATCTGCGCCAGCGTCATTGACCAGGTGGTGCCACCGGAAGCCAGGTTCGTGGCGGCTTCATCGATGATCCGGCGCCAGGTCGGATCCGCCGTCTCCAGGAATTCGCGGCGCTGCGTGGCAAGCGCCTGCATCAGGCGCGGCGTGCCGATGGCCTGGCTCAGCCGCTCGATCGTGGCGAAGGTCTCCCGCGTCGCACCGTTCAGCTCACGGGCCTGGAGGATCTGCTCCGGCCTTACGGTCTGGCCGCCAATCCAGCCGCTGATCAACAGGGATCGCCGGCCCGCCAATTCCCGCAAGGCAGCAACCTGCACGGCGATCTCAAGGCGCACCGCAAGCTCCGGCGCGGTCAGCGCCAGGCGCTGGCCGACGCTCTGCGCCAGGTTGGTCATGCCCTGGCCGAGCTCCGTCCGGGCCACGCCCAGGTCCCGGACGATGGTGGGGTCGCGGGCGGCGGGCGGCTGTGCGGCGGCGGCGGTAACGCGGCGCAGCAGGTCATCGATCCGGGACTGGGTGGCAATGAGGGCCGCGGGATCGAAACCGGCCGCGCGGGCACTGGCGGCGGCGGCGGCAAGCAGGCCGCTGATCTCGGCATGGCCCTGGCGAAGATCCGCCAGATCCGGCTGCGCGGCCAGGGCGGCGGAGTTCAGCCGGCCGGCCTGGGTGCCGTAGGTGGATTGGGCGCGCAGCACGTCGCTGATGGTGCGGGTTGCGAGAATGGCGCGATCCGCGCGCTGCGCCTCGTGCCAGGCGCCCGCCGCGATCCAGAGCGAGAGCGCAAGGCCGGGCAGTGCCAGCAGGCCGAAGCCCAGCAGGAAAACGGTTCGGATGCGCATTGGAATGCAAAGTCCTGTGACGGGTTCCTGGGAAAATGACACGGTGGGATTGCGAAGCTCCTAACGGACCCGGTTCGAAGCTGGCGGCGTTGCGCAAAGCGGCGAAATGCCGGGTGATTTGGCTGGCGCCGGGGGTGGGGTCTAAGGAAGGCGCCATAACCTGCCGATGGATACCCATGACCAGCCTCCCTCCCATCGCTCTCTTCGATATGAAGGCGCAGCAGGCGCTGATCCGCGCCGAGCTGGACCAGCGCCTGGCCTCCGTGCTCGACGGCGGCCGCTTCATCAACGGGCCCGAGGTGGGCGAGCTGGAGCAGAAGCTGGCCGCCTTCGCCGGCTGCGCCCATGGCGTGGGCGTGTCCTCCGGCACCGATGCCTTGCAGATCGCCATGATGGGCGAGGGCATCGGCCGCGGCGACGCGGTGTTCCTGCCGGCCTTCACCTACACGGCCACCGCCGAGGTGCCGCTGGTGCTCGGCGCCACGCCGGTCTTCGTCGATGTGGACCCGGTGACCTTCAACATCGACATCGCCGACCTGAAGCGCCGCATCGCGCTGGTCGAGGCCGAGGGGCGGCTGCGGCCCGCGGCGGTGGTCGGCGTCGATCTGTTCGGCCTTCCCGCCGACTGGCCGGCGATCGAGGCGATCTGCGCCGAGAAGGGAATGTTCGCCCTGGACGATGCGGCGCAGGCTTTCGGTGCCTCGCTGGGCAACAAGCGGCTGGGTCGCTGGGGCCATGCGACGGCGCTGAGCTTCTACCCGACCAAGACGCTGGGCTGCTATGGCGATGGCGGCGCGCTGCTGACGGATGATGCCGACCGCGCCGAGCTGTGGCGCAGCCTGCGCACCCATGGCGAGGGCAAGACCCGCTATGAGGTGGAGCGCACCGGCATGAATGGGCGGCTGGACACCATCCAGGCCACCATCCTGCTGGCCAAGCTGCCCTTGCTGGAGGCCGAGCTGGCGGCGCGCACCAAGGTGGCGGTGGCCTATCATGCCGGGCTTGCGGGCAAGGTGCAGGTGCCGGCGATGGTGCCGGGCCATGCCTGGGGCCTCTATTCCATCCTGCTGGCCGATGCGGCGGAGCGCGGGCGGGTGCAGGAGGCCTGCAAGCGCGCTGGCGTGCCGACCTCGATCTACTACCCGAAGTCGCTGCACCGGCAGCCGGCCTATGCCGCGGCCCATGCCGGCGCCATCACCGGGGGTGCGCCGGCGCTGGCGGTGGCGGAGATGCTGTGCGAGCGGATCCTGTCGCTGCCCATGCACCCCTACCTGACCGAGGCCGAGGTGGCGCGGGTGGTCGCGGCGGTTGCCGGGGCGGTCTGACCAACGGGTGCGAGACCCGGGCTGCGCCCGCTGAAGGCGGGCTTAGCCGCCGCCGTTGAGCAGCCGGATCAGGCCATCGAGCTGGTCGAGGTCGCGGTAGCGGATCACGACCTCGCCGCCCTTGCCGGCGTGGCGGACCAGGACCTGGAGGCCGAGACGCTCCGTCAGGTCACGCTCCAGCGCCCGGGTTTCCGGGTCCTGCGGCCGGGGGGGCGTGCCCTCCGGCTTCGGCTTGGCGGCGGCCAGGGCCTCCGTCTGCCGCACATTCAGGCCGCGGGCGACCACCTGGGCCGCGAGGCGCCCCGGGTCCGCCGTGCCGATCAGGGCGCGGGCATGGCCCGCCGTCAGCACGCCGTTGCGGACCAGGTCGCGCACCGGACCGGGCAGGTTCAGCAGCCGCAGCGTATTGGCGACATGGCTGCGGCTTTTGCCGACGGATTGGCCGAGATGTTCCTGGGTCAGGCCGAATTCGTCGAGCAGGCGCTTGTAGCCCTCCGCCTCCTCCAGCGCGTTCAGGTCCTGGCGCTGGAGGTTCTCCACCAGGCCGGCGGCCATCGCCTCCCGGTCGCCGAGGTCGCGGATGACGACCGGCACCTCATGCAGCTGCGCCGCCTGGGCGGCGCGCCAGCGGCGTTCGCCGCCGATGATCTCGTAGCTGTCCGGGCTGCCGGGCTTGGGGCGCACCAGGATGGGCTGGAGGATGCCGTGCTCGCGGATCGAACTGGCCAGCTCATCCAGGCTGGCGCGATCCATGCCGCCACGCGGCTGGAAGGGGCCAGGCTCCAGCGCCTCCACCGGCACGGTGCGTAGCGCCTCGCTCGCCGCGGTGGGCGGGGCATCCGGGATCAGCGCCGACAGGCCGCGGCCGAGGCGGGAGGTGGGCTTGCGTGTTGTGCTGCTCATGAGGCGCGAATCCGCGCACGCTCCCGCTTGAGGAATTCGGATGCGAGTTTGACATAGGCCTGCGCGCCCGGTGACCGGAAATCGTAAAGCAGGACCGGCAGGCCGTGGGAAGGGGCTTCGCTGACCCGGACGTTGCGGGGGATCGCCGTCTCGAACACCTTGTCCTTGAAGAAGCCGCGCACATCGCTGGCCACCAGCTCGGACAGGTTGTTGCGGCGGTCCATCATGGTCAGCACGATGCCGTCCAGCCGGAGGCGCGGGTTGAAGGCGCGGCGGACGCGGTCGATGGTGCGGGTGATCTGGCTGATGCCTTCCAACGCGAAGAACTCCGTCTGCAGCGGCACCAGCACGCCATCGGCCGCGACCAGGGCATTGAGGGTGATGAGGCCGAGCGAAGGCGGGCAATCGAAGAAGATGTAGTCGAATTCCGCGAGAGCCTCCTGCGCCTCGATCAGTGCGGTGGCCAGGCGGCGTTCGCGATCCTCAAGGCCCACCAGCTCGATCTCGGCGCCCGCGAGGTCTGGATCGGCGGGCAGGATGGACAGGTTGGCGATCTGGGTCGGGCGCAGCAGCTCGGCCAGCTTCCGCCCCTCCACCAGCAGCGCGTAGCTGCCGGCGGCGCGGTCCTGCGCGGCAATCCCGAGGCCAGTGGAGGCATTGCCCTGGGGGTCGAGGTCGAGCAGCAGCACCTTGTGGTTGGTGGCCAGCGCGGTGGCGAGGTTGATCGCCGTGGTCGTCTTGCCGACGCCGCCCTTCTGGTTGGCGAAGGCCAGCACGCGCGGCGGCGGGCGATCAGGCTTGCGGCTGGACATGGCGGATATCGTTGAGGCGGAAAATGGTGGCCTCCGGATCGGTGCGGCTGGCGAAGCGGTCGAGGGTGAAGGACCATGCGGGCTGGGCCTCGGCCAGTTCGGCCTCGGCCAGACGCCCCTTCGGGAACAGGGCGCTGCCGCCGGGGGCGAGCAGGCGGTCTGCATAGGCCAGCAGGGTGGCGAGTGGCGCCAGGGCGCGGGCGGTGAGCAGGGCGATTGGCGGCAGGCGCACCTCCTCGATCCGCTGGGCATGGATCTGGACGTGGCGCAGATCGAGCCGGGCGGCGGCTTCGGTCAGGAAGGCAGCCTTGCGGCGGTCCGATTCCACCAGATGCGTCGGGCGGCCGGTGGCAATCGCCAGCACCAATCCGGGCAGGCCGGCGCCGGAGCCAAGGTCGCCGATCGGGCCCGTGCCGTCCGGCAGCAGCGGGACGAGTTGCAGGCTGTCCTCGACATGGCGCTGCCAGACCTGATCGGTGGTGGCCCGGCCCACCAGGTTGATGCGTGCATTCCAGCGCAGCAGCAGGTCGACATAGGCATCCAGCCGCGCCCGGGTGGTGTCATCCAGGGGCGTCGCGGGCGGCGGCATCAAGGCGGGCGGGTGTTTCACGTGAAACCCCCTATACCGGCTCCACCGCGCCGCGTCGAAGGTGGATGGCCAGCGCGGCCACGGCGGCGGGCGTCACGCCGGGAACGCGGCTGGCGGCGCCCAGATGGTCCGGCCTGGCGCGGGCCAGGCGCTGCTGCATCTCGGCTGAGAGGCCCGGAATGCCGCGGAAATCAAAGCCATCCGGGACGGGCACCGAATCCTCCCTTGCCAGCATGCGCTGTTCGGCGTCCTGCCGGCGCAGATGCGGGGCGTAGAAGGCTTCGGCTTCGACCTGGATGGCCACGGCGGGCGGCAGGGCCGCCAGCCAGGGATAGGCGGCGGCGGCCATGGCGGCGGTGACATCCGGCAGGGCCAGCACCTCCAGCACCGTGCGGCGGCGGCCATCCTGGCGAATCGGGATGCCGGCGGCGGCCAGCGCATAGGGCGTGGCCAGGTCCTGGCCGGCACGGTCCAGCGCGGTGGCGACCTGCGCGGCGAAGGCGCCGTGCCGCACGGCGCGCAGGCTGCCGACGCAGCCCCAGGCCAGGCCATGCGCCGTCAGCCGAAGCCCGGCATTATCCGCGCGCAGGCTGAGGCGGTGTTCGGAGCGGGCGGTCAGCATCCGATAGGGCTCGCTGACCCCCTGGGAGACCAGGTCATCCAGCATCACGCCGATATAGGCTTCGGACCGCCGCAGGATCCGGTCCGGCCGCTGGCCGGCCGCGCGCTGCGCCGCGTTGAGGCCCGCCATCAGGCCCTGCGCCGCCGCTTCCTCATAGCCGGTCGTGCCGTTGATCTGCCCGGCCAGGAACAGGCCCGGCACGCTGCGGACCTCAAGCGTCCGGTGCAGGGCGCGCGGGTCGACATGGTCGTATTCGATGGCATAGCCGGGCCGCAGGATGCGGGCCTGGGCCAGGCCCGGCATGCTGCGGATCAGTGCCGCCTGCACATCCTCCGGCAGGCTGGTGGAGATGCCGTTCGGATAGACCGTGTCGTCATCCAGCCCCTCCGGCTCCAGGAAGATCTGGTGCCGCGGACGGTCGGCGAAGCGGACGATCTTGTCCTCGATCGAGGGGCAGTAGCGGGGGCCGACACCCTGGATCTGGCCGCTATAGACGGCGGAGCGATGCAGGTTGGCCTGGATCAGCGCATGGGTTTCGGGCGTGGTCCAGGTGATGCGGCATTCCACCTGGCGGTTGGTGATGCGCTCCGTCAGCCAGGACATCGGCTCCGCAGGGTCGTCGCCGGGCTGCGGCTCCAGGGCGGCCCAGTCGATGGTGCGGCCATCGAGGCGCGGTGGTGTGCCCGTCTTCAGCCGGGTCAGGGGCAGGCCGAGGCGGTCCAGTGTCCGGGCCAGGCCGATGGAGGGCGCCTCTCCGCTACGGCCCGCGGGGGTGCGCGTGGCGCCGAGGTGGATTTCGCCGCGCAGGAAGGTGCCGGTCGTCAGGATGACGGCGCCGCAGGGGATGCGCGCGCCGCTGGCGGTCAGCACGGCCCGCAGGTGGCCGGCGCCGTCCAGCTCCAGATCCTCCGCCGCATCCGCCCGCAGGGTGAGGTTCGGCTGCGCCGCCAGCAGGGCCTGCATCGCCGCCCGATAGAGCCGGCGATCCGCCTGGATGCGGGGGCCGCGCACGGCGGGGCCCTTGCTGCGGTTCAGCACCTTGGCGTGGATCGCCGCCGCATCCGCGGCCCGGGCGATCAGCCCATCCAGCGCATCGACCTCCCGCACCAGATGGCCCTTGCCGATGCCGCCGATGGCCGGGTTGCAGGACATCTCCCCGATCGTGTCGAGGCGATGCGTCAGCAGCAGCGTGCGTGCGCCGCAGCGTGCCGCCGCGGCCGCCGCCTCGCAGCCGGCATGCCCGCCGCCCACCACCACCACATCGAAGCCGGGTTCTGTTGCCATGCGGCGCGGTATAGGCCGACTACTTGCCGATGCAGAAGTCGCGGAACACGGCATCGAGCACCTGTTCCACCTCCACCCGCCCGGTCAGGCGCCCGAGCGCCCGCAGCGCCGCCCGGTAGCCCTCCGAGGCCAGCTCCGGCAGCCGGGCTGCCTCGGCCTCCTCCAGCCGGGCTGCGGCCTCCGTCAGGGCGGTGCGGTGGCGGGCGCGGGTCAGGCTGGGCGCGTCTGCCAGGCCGGCGTGGCGCTGCGCGTAATCGGCCAGTGCGGCCTTCAGCGCGGAAAGGCCGGCGCCGGTCTGCGCGCTGGTGGCCAGGACGGGATGGCCGGCCAGCGCGGCAGGCGGCGTGGCCAGGTCGGATTTGGTGGCCAGGACCAGCACGGGCCGACCCTCCCGCAGCAGCGCAAGGCTGTCCGCATCCGGCGGCTGGTCGCTGGCAAAGGCGACCAGCACCAGATCCGCCTCCCCCGCCCGATGCGTTGCCCGGCGCACCCCTTCCTGCTCCACCGCATCCGCCGTGCTCCGCAGCCCGGCGGTATCGGCCAGCACCACGGGCACGCCGCCCAGCACCAGCCGGCACTCGACGATATCCCGCGTGGTGCCGGGCTGCGGCGAGACGATGGCCGCATCCCGCTCGACCAGGGCATTCAGCAGGGAGGATTTGCCGGCATTCGGCGCGCCGAGGATGGCGAAGGACAGCCCCTCCCGCAGTCTTTCGCCGCTTCGGCCATCGGCCAGATGCGCCGCGATCGCGGCCCGCAGTGCGGCGGCGGCCATGCGGGCCTGGTCGCCGACATCGCTGGGCAGGTCGTCCATCTCGAATTCGATCGCGGCTTCCTGCTGCGCCAGGATGCGGGTGAGCCGCGTGGTCCAGTCGCCATAGAGGGTGGCCAGCGCCCCGCCTGCCTGGCGCAGGGCCTGGCGGCGCTGGGCCTCGGTCTCCGCGGCGATGAGGTCGGCGATTCCCTCCGCCTGGGTCAGGTCCATCCGGCCATGCAGGAAGGCCCGGCGGGTGAATTCACCGGGCTCGGCCGGGCGGCAGCCCAGGGCCTCCAGCGCGCCCTGCACGGCGGCGATGACGGCGGGGCCGCCATGCAGGTGCAGTTCCACCGCATCCTCACCGGTGTAGCTGTGCGGGCCGGGGAACCAGAGTACCAGGGCCTCATCCAGCACGGCGTCATCCGCCCCCCGCAGCCGCCGCAGGCTGGCACGCCGCGGTTCAGGCAGGCGGCCGGCCAGGGCTGCCAGGATCGGCCCGGCATCGGGGCCGGAGAGCCGCAGTACCGCAACCGCGGCGGGGCCGGCGCCGGAGGCGCGCGCCATGATGGTGTCGGTCAGGCTGCTCATGACGCGTCGGGCTGTGCTGGATCAGGCCTTCGGCGGCGGCACGTCGTGCGCGGTCAGCATCAGGCGCGCCGCGCGGCCGCCTTCCACCAGATGCGCTTGCAGGATCTCGTCCACATCCGCCCGCGTCTTGGGGCTGTACCAGATGCCCTCGGGGTAGATGACCACGGCCGGTCCGAACTCGCAGCGATCCAGGCAACCCGCCTGGTTGATCCGGACCCCGCCGAGGCCGAGTTCCTTCGCGCGCGCCTTCATGTAGTCCCGCAGCGCCTCACTGCCCTGGGCGGCGCAGGAGCCGCGGCGATGGCCGTCCGGCCGCCGATTGCAGCAGACGAAGACATGGGCGCGGAAATAGGCCGGCGGGTCCTGGGTCAGGTGATCGGTCACGGGGGCCTCCGGGCGTGGTGGAACTGCTCCGCAGCCGCGGATGTAGCGAGCGATTCCCGGCACCGCCAGGGTACGACGCTGCCCGTGCGGCCCCGGGTTGGGGAGCCGGGAAGACGGCGTCGCGACAGGCGCCGCGGAAGCCCCTATGATGACCCCGGCTTGACGAGCGCCGGCGGAGTGTGGCGCATGGTGTTCCACTGGACGAGACCGCATGCCCCAGATCACCTGCCTCACGCCGATCGGCGACATCACCGTCTCGGCGGAGGATGATGCGATCGTGGCGCTGGATTGGGGCCGCGGCCGCGACCAGGCGCCGACGCCGCTGTTGCGCGATGCTGTCGCGCAGCTGCAGGACTATTTCGACGGCCAGCGCACCCGCTTCGACCTGCCCCTGGCGCCCTTCGGCTCCGCCTTCCAGCAGCGGGTCTGGGCGGCACTGCGGGAGATTCCGGCGGGCGAGACCCGATCCTATGGTGACCTGGCCCGCCAGCTCGGCTCCTCCGCGCGTGCCATCGGCCAGGCCAATGGCAGCAACCCGATCCCGATCCTGATTCCCTGCCACCGTGTCATCGCCTCCGGCGGCCGGCTGGGTGGCTATTCGGGCGGGGACGGGCCTGTCACCAAGCGCATGTTGCTGGATCTCGAGCGCCGCGCGCTGGGGTCCAGCCATGCCGAGCGCAATCCCGCCGATCCTCAGACTGAACTCCCCCTCCCCCAGATTGCAGGGATCCCCACCCGATGAATCACGCCATCCGCGTCCATGAATATGGCGGTCCCGAAAAGCTGGTGTGGGAGGAGGTGCCGCTTCCGGCGCCGAAACCCGGGGAGGCGCTGGTCCGTCACCAGGCGGTCGGGTTGAACTACATCGATGTCTATTTCCGCACCGGCCTGTACAAGGCGCCCGCCCTGCCGGCGACCATTGGCATGGAAGCCGCGGGGGTGGTGGAGGCTGTGGGCGAAGGCGTCACCCATGTCGCGCCCGGCGACCGCGTGGCCTATGCGACCGCGCCGATCGGCGCCTATGCCGAGGCACGTGCCATCAAGGCCGATCGGCTGGTGAAGGTGCCCGATGCCATCGCCTTCGAGCAGGCGGCGGCGATGATGCTGCAGGGCATGACAGCCGGCTTCCTGCTGACCCGCACCTACAAGGTGCAGCCCGGCCAGACCATCCTGATCCATGCCGCGGCCGGCGGCGTCGGCCTGATCATGACGCAATGGGCCAAGCACCTGGGCTGCACCGTCATCGGCTGTGTCAGCACGGAGGAAAAGGCGGCGCTCGCCAAGGCGCATGGCGCCGACCATACCGTGATCGGGCTTGAGACGCTGGCGGCGCAGGTGAAGGACATCACGGGCGGGGCCATGCTGCCGGTGGTCTATGACAGCGTCGGCCGGGACAGCTTCACCACCTCCCTCGATTGCCTGGCGCCCTATGGGATGATGGTGTCCTACGGCAACGCCTCCGGCCCGGTGACGACGGATATCGGCATCCTGGCGGCCAAGGGCTCGCTGTATCTCACGCGCCCCACGCTCGCGACCTACACGGCGAAGCGGGAGGATCTGGAGGCCCATGCCGCCGCGCTGTTCGATGTGGTGGCAAAGGGCGCCGTGCAGGTCCGCGTCAACCAGCGATTCGCCCTGAAGGATGCGGCGGAAGCCCACCGGGCGCTGGAAGCGCGGAAGACGACGGGCAGCACGGTGTTGCTGCCCTGATGCGGGCCGGCGGGGCTACAGCAGCTCCGCCAGTGCCAGCCCCATTGCGGCGGCCCCTGCCGCGCCCAGCATGGTGAGGGTCAGGCTGGTGCCGAGGACGCGCCAGCGGAACACCTCCGGCTCCCGCCCAATGCCGAAGGCATGGAAGCCGCGGCCTGCCCAGAGCGTCACGCCCAGGACATGCAGCGCCCAGGCGGGCAGGCCGTTCACCTCGCACAGCGCCAGCAGCAGCAGGGCCAGGGGCACCGCCTCGGCGAAATTGCCATGCGCCCGCACCGCCCGCTCCACCATCCGGTGCGAGGTGCCAAGCGGCTGCTGGTAGATGCGCCGGGCGCGGATCACCCGGGCGGAAAGTGCGACGAAGGCCAGCGCCAGCGGCGCGGCGTAGAAGGCGGTGATCGGCAGCATCAGCTTTCCTCGCGGATATCGGCGCGCACGCCGCCGGACAGTTCAAGCAGCGCCTGTGGCGTGGTGGCGAAGACATGCAGGGGCGATCCGGCGGCTGCCCAGACCTGCGCATGCTGGAACAGATCCTCATCCAGCAGCACCAGCGGTGGCGTCAGATGCCCCAGCGGCGCCACGCCACCGATCGCGAAGCCCGTGACATCCCGCACCCAGCCGCCCTCGGCGCGTTTCACGTGAAACACGGTGCTGTCGTCAGGGCGCAGGGCGGCACCGACCTTGGCCATGTCCACCCGGTTGGCGCCGGAGGCGATGACCAGCACGGGCCGGTCGCCCGCCCGGAACACGATGGATTTGGCGATCTGCGCCACATCGCAGCCCACCGCCGCCGCGGCCTCGGCCGCGCTGCGCGTGCCGTCCGGAAAGGACGCCACGGTATCCGCATGCCCCGCCGCCAGCAGCGCCGCCCGCACCCGTTCGACAGACCCGCCCGACATCGCCATATCTCCGCCCGATGGAAACCCTGGCCCTCTACATCCACTGGCCGTTCTGCGCCGCCAAGTGCCCCTATTGCGACTTCAACAGCCATGTGCGGGACCGGGTGGACCAGGCGGCCTTCGCGGCAGCCCTGCGCCAGGAACTGGCCCATGAAGCCGCGCGCGCCAATGCCGCCGGCCGGCGCCACCTTGCCAGTATCTTCTTCGGCGGGGGTACGCCCAGCCTGATGGCCCCCTCCACCGCCGCGGCCCTGATCGCCGATGCCAGGGCGCTGTTCGACGCCGGGCCGGAGCTCGAGATCACGCTGGAGGCCAACCCGACCAGCGTCGAGCTCCAGAAGCTGCGTGATTTCCGCGCCGCGGGCGTCAATCGCGTCTCCCTCGGCGTGCAAGCGCTGGACCCCGCCGCGCTGGCCTTCCTCGGCCGCAAGCACGACACGGCGGAAGCGATCACGGCGCTGGAACACGCCCGCGCCACCTTCCCCCGCGTGTCCTTCGACCTGATCTACGCCCGCCCCGGCCAGGCGGAGGCCGCCTGGCGGGCGGAGCTGCGGCAGGCCCTGGCGCTGGCGGCGGACCACCTCTCGCTCTACCAGCTCACCATCGAACCCGGCACGCAATTCGCCACCCTGTTCGGCCGCGGCGCCTTCACGCTGCCGGAAGGCGACGAGGCCGCCCGCCTCTACACCGCAACCGCGGAGGAAGCCGCCCGCTTCGGCCTGCTGCCCTACGAGATCTCCAACTACGCCCAGCCGGGCGCCGAAAGCCGCCACAACCTCGCCTATTGGCGCTATGGCGACTATCTCGGCATCGGCGCCGGGGCGCATCAGCGCCTGACCCAGCCGGACGGCACCCTGCTCGCCGCCCGCCGCCACCGCGCGCCGGAGGAATGGCTGGCCCGGGTGCAGCGCGATGGCCATGCGGTGGTGGAGGAAGAAGCCCTCTCCCCCCGCGACCGGGCGCGGGAGGCGTTGCTGATGGGCCTCCGCCTGCATGAGGGTGTGGACCCCGCCCGCATCGCCCGCCGCAGCGGCCTGCCCTTCGAGGATTGCGTGGACATGGCGGCGCTGCGGCACCTGGAAGCCGAGGGCCTGCTCGCCTGGCGCCCCGATGGCCACCTCGCTGCCACGCCGGATGGGCTGCTGCGGCTGGACGCGCTGCTGCCCTTGCTGGTCAATTGAGGGCATGATCCGCACCGCCTTCCTCGGCGCCTATGGCTACGGCAATCTCGGCGACGAGCTCTGCCTGATCGAGGCCATGGGCGCCTTCCCGTCGGATGACAGCCACGCCCTCTCCGTCGCGCCGGACTGGACGCTGCGCTGCTGCCCGGGGCTGCAAGGCTGCTTCGCCGATGGCGCCGCCATGCTGGAACTGCGGCCGGGCCGGGTGGTGTTCGGCGGCGGGATGTTCGGCGTGCCCGATGCCTTCCGCAGCTGGATGCCCTGGCTGGCCCGGGCCGAGGCGCAGGGGGCCGAGATCCATTTCCACAACCTCGGCGTCGCCTGGCTGCTGAAGGATCTGGACTGGCTGGACGCCACGGCGCGCGGCGTCATCGCCCGTCTCGCGAGCTTCACCGTGCGAGACTATCTGGGCGTGGAGCGTATCGCGGAGGCCGGCTTTGGCCGCCTGCCACGCATCTCCTTCTTCCCCGAGGCGGATATCCCGCCGGATCCCAGCCTGGCCGATGCCCTGCTGCCGCGGGATGCGAAGCTGCTGGGCGTTTCGATCATCCCGATGCCCAACATGAAGGCCTGCCTGCAACAGGAAGCCGGGCTGGTGCGGGACCTGCTGGCCGAGTTCGCCGGCCACCAGATCGTGCCCATCGTCTCCACCGTGCATGTCGACAGCCAGGCGGAGGATGACATGGCCGGGGTCGTCGATTTCATCCGGGATTTCCTGCCCCATTCGCGCATCGCCGCCCCCGCGCTGCTGGACCGGGATGTCTGGCGCGCCCAGCTCACCCCGCGCCGGCTGAAGGGCCTGGTCGCGCGGCTGGATGCGCTGGTGACGCAGCGCAAGCACAACGCCATCCATGCCATTGGCTGCGGCGTCCGCGTCATCGGCCTGCATCCGCTGGAGGATAACAGCCTGCGCCGCACTTTCGTGGCGATGGAACACCGGCTGCCGCCCGGCTCGCGCTGCCTCGGGCTGCTGTACAGCTGATGCGGACCCTGCTGCTGGCCGAGCGGCCGTTCCGCGACCTCCGCTCCCGCGCCCTGCTGCATGCCCTGCTTGGCCTGCCGGGCCTGGCGGCGCCGCTACTGCTCTCGACCAATGCGCCCACGACGCCCGAGGGATTCGCGCCGCTGCCGCCGGAGGCCGATGCCGCGGCGCATGGCGTCACCCGCGTCATCATCGCCGGCGCCTTCCAGGAACGCCCGCAGCTGGAACAGGCGCTGGCCGTGGCCGGGCGCGCGGTGGCGGCCGGGGCCACGCTGGAGGTGCGCGCCTTCACGGTCGAACGCGGCGCCGCCATGCGGGACCCGCCGCAGGGTATTGCGCTTCTGGCCCAGGCCCAACGGCTGGACCTGCGCGACCATCACACGGCGAATGCGCTGATGGTCTGGCGCAGCCCGGCCGCCTTCCGCATCCGCCCCTATCCCGAATGCGCCATCCCGCCCGATGAGGCCCTGCTGCCCCTGCTGCCGGAGGGCCCGATCCTGGGCCTGTCCATCCAGGGCGGCGGCCAGATGCGCCAGGCCTGGACGGCGCGGCTGGCGGAGCTGCGCGCGCTGATCGCGCCGATGCAGGGCTGGGCGATGCTGCCCCTGCCGATGGAGGCCTCCGCCAGCCCATCCGACGACCTGGCCGGCACGCGGGACTTCCTGGCCGCGCTGCTGCCCGGCGCATCCCTGCTGTTGCCGGACCTCGCGCAGGATGTCTGGCGCCGGCGGCATCTCAGCGCGGGGCGGATGCGGGCGCTGGTGGCGCGTTGCGGCGCGGTGCTCACCAACCAGGACCTGCCGGCGGCCCTGGCCATCGCCTCCGGCGTGCCCGTCATCGGCCTGGCGCTGGGCACGGATCGCCGGGCGATCACCTGCCTGACGCAATTCGCGAATATGCTGCCCGCCGGGTCGCAGTTGCTGCACCCGCCGCGCCCGTAGCGTCAGGGTTGCTCGGCGGCCAGTTCCAGCGCCCGTGCATAGACCTGCTTGCGCGGCAGCCCGGTGGCAGCCGCCACCATTGCCGCCGCATCCCGCAGGCTCTGCCCGGCCATCGCGGCGCGCAGCTGCGCATCCAGGTCGGCCTCCGCCGTCGCCTCCTCCGGCGCCGGCCCGACACAGATGCAGATCTCGCCGCGCGCCGGCTCCGTCGCGTAATGCCCCGCCAGTTCGGCCAGGCTGCCGCGGCGCACCTCCTCGAACCGCTTCGTCAATTCCCGCGCCACCGCCGCCGGGCGGTCAGCCCCCAGGCCCTCGGCGAGCGCCGCCAGGGTCTCGGCCAACCGGTGCGGCGCCTCATGCAGCACCAGCGTCGCGGTCAGCCCCGCGCGTTCGGCTGCCCGGTGCCGCGCGATCGCCGCCGCCCGTGGCCCGTCCTTCGGCGGCAGGAAGCCCAGGAACACGAAAGGGTGAGGCGGCAGGCCGGACAGCGTCAGCGCGACCACCGCCGCGTTGGGGCCCGGAACGGCAGTGACCGGCACCCCGGCCTCGATCGCCGCGCGCACCAGGCGGTATCCGGGGTCGGAGACCAGCGGCGTGCCGGCATCCGAGGCCAGCGCCAGCCGCTGCCCGGCTTCGATCCGGGCCAGCACCCGGGGAATCATTTCCGCTTCGTTGTGGTCATGCAGTGGCACCAGCGTCGCGGAGACGCCATAACGCTGCAACATGAGGCCTGTTACCCTGGTGTCCTCGCAGAGCACGGCATCCACCGCGCCCAGCACTGCGAGAGCCCGTGGCGACAGGTCGCCGAGATTGCCGATCGGTGTCGCCACCAGGGAAAGCCCAAGCGGGGCCTCCCGAGGAGGCGCCGCCCGTTCAGGAGGGTCGCCGTTTGCCACGTCCTTCGTCCCGCCATTCGTCCGATGCGCCGGAAAACCCGGCGGCTTTGCCCTTTGCACCCTGGCGCCGCCGCCGCCTGGGCGGGGTGACGCTGGGGGCGCTGCTGGGCACTCTTCTGGGCCTCGCGGCCTGCGCGCCGCAAGCCCCCCGGCCTTCCTTCATCGGGGTGGCGCCGCCGATCGGTGGCCAGCCGGTGATGCCCGGCCCGGTCGGGCCGCAGCGCGCGGCGATGCTGCTGCCGCTGTCCGGTCCGCAGGCGCCGCTGGGCCAGGCCATGCTGAATGCCGGCACCATGGCGCTGTTCGATGAATCGCAATCCGGCATCGAACTGGCCCCGCGGGACACCGGCGGCACGCCGGCCGGCGCCCAGGCCGCGGCGCGGGCGGCCATTGCCGATGGCGCCCGCATCATCATCGGCCCGCTGACCAGCGCGGAGGTGGCGGCGGTGGCCGGCCCGGCGCGGGAAGCCGGCGTGCCGGTGCTGGCCTTCACCAATGATGCGCAGCGCGCCGGCGGTGGCACCTGGGTGCTCGGCATCACGCCGGAACAGCAGGTGCGCCGCGTGGTGGCCGCCGCCGCGGCGCAGGGCGCCCGGCAATTCGCCCTGGGCGCGCCGGACAATGATTTCGGCCGGTCGCTTGCCGGGGCGCTGCGCGGGGCCACGGCCGATCTCGGCCTGGCGCCGCCCAGCATCGCGCTGCACCCGGCCAATGCCGAACCCGGCATGGCCGCCTCCGGCGCCCGCATCAGCGGGGGGCGGGCGGATGCGGTGCTGATCGGGGAGACGGGCGAACGCGCCCGCCGCTTCGCCGCCACCTGGATGACGGAAGCCCAGGCCAATGGCCAGCAGCCGCGGCTGCTGGGCACCGCGCTGTGGCTGAATGATGCGACGCTGGGGCGGGAAGCGGCGCTGACCGGCGCCTGGTTCGCCGGCCCCGATGGCCGCGCCCGCGCCCGGTTCGAGGCCCGCTACCGCGACGCCTTCCGCGAAACCCCGCCGCGCATCGCCGCCACCGCCTATGACGCCGCCGCCATCGCCACCCGCGCATTGCGCACCGGCGCCATGCCGGGCCAGGCCGGCGTAGGGGGCGGCGGCAGCTTCGCCGGCGCCGATGGCCCGGTGCTGCTGCTGCCGGATGGGCAGACCCAGCGGGGCCTGGCCATCTACGCCGTCTCCACCGGCAGCGAACCGCAGCTGATCGAACAGGCGCCGGCCCCCGGTGGCCCCGGTTCCTGAGCCGCGTCATCTGGGCCGACTGAACCGGAAGGGCTGAGACAGCATGCCGGTTGCGGGTCCGCCGTCTGGACGTTGGCTGGCCGGCGCGGCGCTGATCGGCGGCGTGCCGGCGCTGGCACTGCTGCTGCTGCTGCTGGGTGAGGCGGTGGATCCGGTGCCGGGCCTGCTGGCGCTGGGCGCCACCCTGGCGGCCGCCCTGCTGGTATCCCGCATCTCGCTGGCCAATACCGGCGCCCTCGCCGCCGCGCTGCGCCAGGCCGCGGACGGGACCGGCATGGTCCCGGAACTCACCGGCCGGCTGCTGCTGCCTTCGGTGGCGGAGCTGGCGGAAATCGCCCGCCGCGTCGCCCGCGCCCTGCAATCCCGCACCGAACAGGTCTCGCGCCTGCGGCAGGCCGATGAGGCGATCATCGAACGCCTGCCGGACCCGCTGGTGGTGCTGGATGCGGAAGGCGCGCCGCTGCGGGCCAATGCGGGCGCCCGCGCGCTGTTCGGTGCCGCCCCCGGCAGCGCCGGCGACCTCGCCGCGCTGCTGCGCCACCCCGCCATGGCGGAGGCGATCGCCGCCGCGCTGTCCGGCGGCCAGCCGCAGCAGGCGGAGATTGCCCTGCCGGTCCCTGTGCCGCGCGAATTGCGCGTGCAGGCCGTGCCGATGGACCCGCCGCTGGGCGATGGCGGGCGGCTGCTGCTGGTGCTGTCCGACCGCACGCGGGACCGCGCGGTGGAGCGGATGCGCGCCGATTTCGTCGCCAATGCCAGCCATGAGCTGCGCACCCCGCTGGCCAGCCTGATCGGCTTCATCGAGACGCTGCGCGGACCGGCCGTGGATGACCGGGAGGCAAGCGCCCGCTTCCTCGGCATCATGGCCGAGCAGGCGGACCGCATGCGCCGGCTGATCGACGACCTGCTGGGCCTGTCGCGCATCGAGATCACGGAACACCAGCCACCCATCGGCCGCGTCGACCTCGGCGCGCTGGCGGCGGCGGAGGTGGAGGCAATGGCGCCTGTCCTGGCCGGCCGCGGCGCCCGCGTCGCGCTGGACGCGCCCGCCGGCCTCATCGCCAGCCCGGCCGATGCGGGGCAGCTGGCCCAGGTGCTGCGCAACCTGCTGGAGAATGCCTGCCGCTATGGCCGGCAGGACGGCACCATCCGCCTCTCGGTGGTTCCATCGGCGGCCCAGCCCTCCCTCCGCTGGCCCGCCCGCCCCGGCATCGTCCTGTCCGTGGCCGATGACGGGCCGGGCATCCCGCGCCAGCACCTGCCGCGCCTGACGGAGCGTTTCTACCGGGTGGACCGTGGCCGCGGCCGCGATGCCGGCGGCACCGGGCTCGGCCTCGCCATCGTCAAGCACATCGTCAACCGGCATCGCGGGCAGTTGCAGATCGAGAGCGAGGAAGGCGTCGGCTCCACCTTCCGCGTCTGGCTGCCGGCCGACACGCCGCCGGCGTAGCGCGCGACTTTCGCCGCGCTCCGGCGTTGCTCCGCCGATGACACCCGGCCACCCGGTGTCTTGAGATGGAGCCCTGCGTGACCTTCCACCCCCTGTTCCAGTCCTTCTTCCTCGCCGGCTTCGAGTGTTCGTCCCACCGCAACATGACGCGCCGGCGGCTCGACATGATCGCCGCGACCCGGCACGACCTGCTGGCGCTGGAGGATTACAGCCAGTTGGCGGAACACGGCATCCGCACGGTGCGCGACGGGCTGCGCTGGCACCTGATCGAGGCGACGCCCGGCCATTATGACTGGTCCTCCCTGCTGCCCATGCTGCGGGCGGCGGAGGCGGTGCGGACCCAGGTGATGTGGGATCTGTGCCATTACGGCTGGCCGGATGACCTGGACGCCTTCAGCCCCGCCTTCGTCGACCGCTTCGCCGCCTTCGCCGGCGCCTTCGCGCGGCTGCATCTGGAGGAGACGGGCCGGCCGCCCTTCGTCTGCCCGATGAACGAGATGTCCTTCGTCGCCTTCTCCGGCGGCGACATGGCGCGGTCCTCGCCGCACGCCCTGGGGCGGGGCCTGGAGCTGAAGCGCAACCTGGTGCGCGCCAGCATCGCCGCCACGCAGGCGGTGCGCGCCGTGGCGCCCGGCGCCCGCTTCGCCTGCATCGACCCGCTGATCCACATCGTCCCCCGCCATGGCGGGGAAGCGGCGGAGGTACGCGGGCACAATGCCAGCCAATGGCAGGCCTGGGACATGCTGGCGGGGCGGGAGGCGCCGGAGCTGGGCGGGGCGGAGGACCTGCTGGATGTGGTCGGCGTGAACTACTACTGGAACAACCAATGGCTGCATCACGGCCAGCCGCTCAGCGTCTTCGATGCCGCCCGCTACCGCCCCTTGCGCGACCTGCTGGCCGAGGCTGCCGCCCGCTACGCCCCCCGCGCCCTGTTCGTGGCGGAGACCAGCATCGAAGGCGCGCCCCGACCCGCCTGGCTGCGCTACGTGACGGAGGAAACGCTGGCCGCCGCCGCGGCGGGCGTGCCGGTGCAGGGCATCTGCCTGTATCCCGTGATCTCCCATCATGGCTGGGACGATGATCGCTACTGCGCCAATGGCCTGTTCGAGCTGACGCCGCTGCATGGCCGCCGCCAGGTGCACCGGCCCCTGGCGGAGGAGCTGGCGCGGCTGCAGGGCCAGGCGGCACAGGCCGTCATCGCGGGCCGCCGGGCCGCCCTGCGATAGCCCGGCTCGATCGGCGAGATGGGAATTCGCCGCCACATGGCTGCATCATCACCTGCCTCCCCTTGACCCTGCGCCGTGACGTGGCATGTCCGAGCGGTGATGGACCTCCCCGCCCAGACCCTGCCCGCGCCAACCACCTCGGCCAGCCGGAAACGGCTGGCGGTGGTGCTGCTCAACCTTGGCGGGCCGGATGCGCCAGAGAGCATCCAGCCCTTCCTGGTCAACCTGTTCACGGATCCGGCGATCCTGCGCGTGCCGGGCTTCGTGCGCCCCTGGCTCGGCCGGCTGATCGCCTGGCGGCGGACCAAGCCGGCCACCGAGAACTACGCCATCCTCGGTGGCAAATCCCCGCTGCTGGAGCTGACCATCGAGCAGGGCCAGGCGCTGGAAGCCCTGCTCAACGCCGATCCGGCGGCCGAGGAGGTGAAGTGCTTCACCGCCATGCGCTACTGGCACCCGATGAGCGACGAGACGGCGGCGGCCGTGAAGGCCTGGGGGCCGGATGAGGTCATCCTGCTGCCGCTGTACCCGCAATATTCCACCACCACCACCGGCAGCAGCGCGCTGGCCTGGATCAAGGCGGCGGCCAAGGTGAAGCTGGAGGTGCCGACCACCACCATCTGCTGCTTCCACTCCCACCCCGGCTTCGCCAGCTCCACCGCCGAGATCGTGCGCGGGGCCTGGGACAAGGCGCGGGCGGAGCTGGACCCGGCGATACCGCTGCGCGTGCTGTTCAGCGCGCATGGCCTGCCCGAGAGCATCGTGAAGTCGGGCGACCCCTATCAGTGGCAGGTGGAACAGACGGTGGCCGGCGTGGTCGCGCGGCTGGACCTGCCTGATCTGGATCACGTGGTCTGCTTCCAGTCCCGCGTCACGCCGCAGAAATGGATCGGCCCCTCCACCGAGGATGAGCTGGAGCGCGCCGGCCACGACAAGGTGGCGGTGCTGGTGGTGCCCATCGCCTTCACCTCCGAACATTCGGAGACGCTGGTGGAGCTGGATGTGGAATACCGGGAGGAGGCGGAGAAGCTGCACGTCCCCGGCTATTTCCGATCCCCCGCGCAGAACAGCCACCCGGGCTTCATCCAGGCCCTGGCCGACCTGGTCCGCCATGGCCAAACCAGCAACCGCACGCTGTGTTCCTTCGCCGGCCCTCGGCAATGCCCGAAGAACCACAAGGATTGCCCGCATGCGCGCCTGATCGGGCGGCTGGAGGCGATGCCGGGCATCCCGGTGGAACGCACCGCCCGCGCCCGCACCGCGGCATGAAGACCCCCCCGCGGCCCCCCTTTGCGCGACCCGCCGCCGTCCTGTTCGATTGCGACGGCGTGCTGGCGGATAGCGAGGCGCTGCACAACAAGGTGATTGCGGAGGAGATCTCCGCCCTGGGCTGGGAGATGGACGCCGCCGAGGCTGAACGCCGCTTCATCGGCCTGTCCTGGCGCGCCATCGTCCCGCTGGTGGAAGCCCGCCTCGGCCCGGATTCGGTGCCCGCCGACTTCGTGGAAGGCGTCGTCGCCCGCGTGCTGCGCGCCTTGCGGGAGGAGGTGGTGCCGATCCCCGGCGCGCTGGAGGCGCTGCGCCTGATCGTGGCCGCCGGCATCCCCGTGGCGGTGGCCAGCAATTCGTCCCGCCCCGAACTGCTGACCAAGCTGCACGGGCTGGGCCTGACCGAGATTTTTCGCGGCCGCATCTTCTCCTATGACGATGTCGCGCTGCCGAAGCCGGCGCCGGACATGTACCGCGCCGCCGCCGAGGCCTGTGGCGTGGACCCGCATCTCTGCGTGGTGGTGGAAGACAGCGTCACCGGCAGCCGCGCCGGCCGTGCCGCCGGCTGCCGCGTGCTGGGCTACGCCCATGCCAGCGACCCGGCCGCGCTGCGTGCCATCGGCGCCGAGCCCTTCCACAGCATGGCGGAGCTGCCCGGCCTGCTCGGCCTGGCGCCGGCGGAAAGCCGGGCATGACGCTGGATTTCCTGGCGCCGCTCTATCCCTGGACCAAGTCGCTGCACCTGATTGCGGTGATCGCCTGGATGGCCGGGCTGTTCTACCTGCCGCGGCTGTACATCTACCATTTCCAGGTACCGGTCGGCGATGCGCGGTCGGAGCTGTTCAAGGTGATGGAACGGCGGCTGCTGAAGGCCATCATGAACCCGGCCATGATCGCCACCTGGGTGCTCGGCCTGGCGCTGATCCTGACCCCTGGCGTGGTGGATTGGACCGCCGGCTGGTGGCACCTGAAGCTGACCGCGGTGCTGCTGATGTCCGGCTTCCACGGCATGCTGGGTGCTGCCCGCAAGCGCTTCGAGGCCGATGGCCGCCCGCGCACCGAACGCGCCTGGCGCTACTGGAACGAGGTGCCGACGGTGCTGATGATCGTCATCGTCATCATGGTGATCGTAAAGCCGTTCTGAGGCTGCTGCGCGGCCGGAACAGCTTGAGACGAAGCTTCGGTTGTGGCGAACTGTCCGCAACAACCGGAGGGTGCGTGCCGTGCTGATCGATGAATTTCTCGCGCAATCCCGCAGCAACCCCATGCTGGCGATTCCCACCTCGCTGGAAATATCGGGTGGCCTTGCCCAAATCTTTTTCATGGGCCGCGAGCAGGCGGAGGCCGAGGGGGTGGAGTATGGCTCCAGTCTTTTCTGGATGGGCAAACGCCTGGTGTCGGACGAGCCGATCCGCGGCACCCAGGAATCGACCCCGCTGGACACGCAGCAGAACAGCCAGATCCCGCAATATGCCGGCAATTGGCATGTGCACCCCTACAAGCAGCGCATGTCCAACACCGTCTCGATCGGCCCCTCCACCGCCGATCTCAACATCTGGCTGAACCTGCAGCAGAATGGCCGCGTGCTGCCCATCCGCCTGCATTTCGTCATTGCCGGGCCGAAGCTGTGGCTGGTGGTGATGTATCCCTGGACGGATCCGGATCCCGCCCTGGCGAATGGCGTGAACACCGATATCAGCCAGGTGCAAGCCTGGCTCTATGGCGACGAGAACCGCTTCGAGCTCTGGCACAGCGCCGTCCATCGGATCAACGATGCGACCACGTTGCAGAACAAGATCATCACCGACCGCCTGATGAACGACGCTCTGCCGGGCCACGCCGCCATCTTCGCCGGCGCCAGCCTACAGATGAACCGCAATCTGGCCAGGCGTCACCAATACGGCCTGTATATCGGCGAGTTCGGCAACCGGAACACCGGCACGCAGCACCAGCCGATCCACCTGTTCCAGCAGCAATGAGGCTGCCCCTTGCGGCAGGCTTGAACCGGCGCTTGCAAAGCCCCTGAAAAACCGCCATGTGCACGGTTGACGGTCCGCCGCCCCGCCCATAGGTTTGCGGGGTCGTTCCGACAATCGGCCAAGCGTCGCGCTCTGCGGCCGCGTAGCCGGTCCCTCCTCTCCTCCACCACTTCTCCTGGTCGCCGCAACCTTGCCCTGCAACGGGAACGCGGCGCGGGAATGGCTCCGACATTCGGCCTTCGCCCCTGGCGATAGCGAACGACGCCCAGACCGAGACCCCAGGTCCGCCCGATTCCCCTTCCTCGCGCACGACGGACGCGTCCGCACATGCATCTCTCCGAACTCAAGGCCAAGTCTCCGGCCGATCTCCTCGCCTTCGCAGAATCCCTGCAGGTCGAGAACGCGTCGTCGCTGCGCAAGCAGGACATCATGTTCGCGATCCTGAAGACCCTGGCGGAGAATGAGCAGGCCATCTACGGCGACGGCACGCTGGAAATCCTGCCGGATGGCTTCGGCTTCCTGCGCAGCCCGCAGGCCAACTTCC
>LNFM01007836.1_pt1 | contig 22747 bp, 15 predicted proteins | sample 596031 | NCBI WGS metagenome assembly LNFM01 (sample SAMN04254537, study PRJNA301005) | activated carbon metagenome | isolation source: dual media filters at the Ann Arbor, Michigan drinking water treatment plant | place: USA: Ann Arbor | reverse complement strand
CGTTGTCCGCCAGCGAACTGAAGAACTGCGCCGTCATGATGGTGTAGAAGCCGCGCTTCATGGCGATGATTTTGAGCGCCGAAGGGCCTCAGCGGAGAGTGGCTGAGCGGGTCGCAGCGGCTTTTTTATGCGACAGTTGACGGGTGTCTCCAAGGGATGCGGGGTTATAGCACGCGGCCCTGAAACGACCACGTATTCACCGGCGTTGAACCCGCTTTCAACGCCTTTCGATGACGGACCTCACGCCCGCCCCATGCCCCGCCCCATCCTCGCCACCATCCACCCCGAAGCCCTGCGCCACAACCTGCAACGCGCCCGCGAATGCGCCCCCGATGCGCGGGTCTGGGCGGTGGTCAAGGCCAATGCCTACGGTCACGGCATTGAGCGCTGCTTCGAAGCCCTGCGCTCGGCAGACGGCTTTGCCCTGCTCGATCTGAATGAGGCCGAACGCATCCGCGCGCTGGACTGGCGCGGCCCCATCCTGCTGCTCGAAGGTGTGTTCGAGCCACGCGACCTGGAACTGTGTTCGCGCCTGCACCTGTGGCACACGGTGCATTGCACCGAGCAGATCGACTGGCTGGCCGCGCACAAGACGCTGGCACCGCACCGCGTTTTCCTCAAACTCAACAGCGGCATGAACCGCCTGGGCTTCACGCCCAACGCCTTTCGCAGCGCCTGGGCTCGGCTCAATGCGCTGCCACAGGTGGACGAGATCTCGCTCATGACGCACTTCAGCGACGCCGACGGACCCCGCGGCATCGCGCACCAGGTGGCCGCCTTCGAAGCCGCCACCGCCGACCTGCCGGGCGAGCGCACGCTGTGCAACAGCGCGGCCCTGCTGCGAAACCCAGGCGATGCGCTGCGCGGCGAGGGCGTGACGACATTGGCCGCCGACTGGGTGCGCGAAGGCATTGCGCTCTACGGCAGCGCGCCCGACTTTCCCGCCCGCTCGGCCCTGGAGTGGAACCTGCAACCGGCCATGACCTTGTCCAGCCGGATCATCGGCGTGCAGAGCTTGCAGGCTGGCGACACCGTGGGCTACGGCTCGGCTTTCACGGCAGACAAGGCCATGCGCATCGGCGTGGTCGCTTGTGGTTATGCGGATGGGTATCCAAGGCACGCGCCCAATGGCACGCCGGTGCTGGTGGATGGCGTGCGCACGCGGGTGGTGGGGCGGGTGAGCATGGACATGGTCACCGTGGATCTCTCCGGCCTGGATGGGTCCGGCATCGGGTCGGAGGTGGTGTTGTGGGGGCGGGCTTCGTCCGGGGCTGTGTTGGGGGTGGATGAGGTGGCGGCTGCGGCGGGGACGATTGGGTATGAGTTGATGTGTGCGGTCGCGGCGCGGGTTCCGTTTTCTTTGTCGTGATGTTTTTTCTTTCGTGGCTGGCCGGGTCTCGGCCCGGCTCGCCACGAAAGCAGAACCATCACTTCAAAAGAACTTCAACGACGCCCAGGAGAGCAGGCCACAAACCCATACCGCTCACAAAAAGGACTCCCCAACACCGGCAACCACTTCGGCACGTCGTGAAACTCCCGAGCGACAACGGCCAGCACCCCGTCGCGATAAGCCTGAAACCGGAACCCCACCCCATCCACCGCGAAGAACGGCACACCCTCCACCTCGAAGCGCTTCACGCTCACGCGCTCGAAGTAGGGCGTGAACTCGGCGAGCACCGGTTCGTCGTACAGAAACACACGGATCGGTTTGCCGTCGTACGAACGGAAGTCGACGATCTGGTCGTCCTGCCGTGCATGGTGGCGGCCCACACCGAACACCGGCACGTAGGCGCCGTGGTGAAACGCCAGCATGCCCGCCGGGTTGTAGGTGCGCGCCATCAACGTGGCGCCGGCCGGCATGTCCTGCCTGAGCTCTGCGACCACCGCCGGCGTCTCGCGCAGGAACACCGTGCGGTCGTGAATCTTGAAAGGCTGCCACCAGGCCAGCGGTGCCCACGCGATAGCCGCCACCACCAGCAGGTGCGGCACCGAGAGCACCACCGTCCATGTCAGCGCGCTGCGCAGCGGCCGCGCTTCCAGCCGCAGCCCGGCCCACACCACGAACAGCGGCACGAAGCCCAGCACCCAGTGCAAGCCGATGGTGCGGCGCGTGCTCAGCAGCGCAAACACCACGATGGGGAAGAGCCACAGCACGGCCAGCGTGGTGCGTGTCGTGGCCGAGGTGCCCGCGATCGGGCGGGCGGCGGCGCTGCGCCAGAGCAACCAGGGTGTGAGCAGGTAGACCGCCATGGCCACATAGGTGCCGAAGGTCTTGAGGGACCAGGCCGAGCCTTCGTTGCGGTTGAACACGTTGAACATCACGTTGGTCCAGCCGTGCGTGGCGTTGAAAACCACGTTGAGCGCGATCGAGGGCAAGGCCAGCGCGAAGATGAGGAACGGCGCCCACCAGCGCTCGCGCCGCCAGCCGAAGCAGTGCGCGGCGTAGGCGAAACCCAGCAACGCCGCAAAGTACTTGGACAGAAACGCCAGCCCCAGGAACAGCCCCGCCAGCGCGTACCAGGGCAGGCTTCGCGTGGCGCTGGTGTCGGCCCGCAGGTAGGCCCAGGCCGAGAGTGCCATGAAGAAGATCAGCGGTGTGTCGGTGGTCACCAGCACGAACAGCCAGCTCCACGGCATGGCCAGGTACACCGCGCCGGCCAGCCAGGCGCTGGCGCAGCGCATCGACGATGCCCAGCGCGATCACGCTGGTGACGATGAGCGTGAAGCTGCGCAGCACCAGCGGGTGTTCGCTGACCTGGCGCAGCGCGGCGAGCAGCCAGCCCACCATTGGCGGGTGGTCCGAGTAGCCCCAGGCGGGGAACACGCCCCACTGGTAAAAAAAGGCTTCGTCGCCGGTGAAGGGAAAGCCCGCCGCGATGACGACCTTCAGAACGAGCGTGATGACAAACGTCGACCAGAAGATCTGGCGCGAAGCGTGGGCGGAAAACTCAGAGGCGCGCATCAAAGGGTTCTCAAGCATCCAGCGCCAGCAGCGAAACACCCACCACGATCAGGGTGCAACCCGCCACACGCAACCACGAAAACGGCTCGCCCAGCCACAGCACTCCCAGCGCCATGGTCACCACGAATCCCAGACTGACCAGCGGGTACGCCAGGCTCACGTCGAGCCGAGACAACACCCACAGCCAGAGCACGGCGCTGGCGCCGTACAGCACCAGACCCAGCCACACCATGGGGCTGGTGAGGGCGTGCAGGTAGGTGGCGCCCACATCACCACCCACAGGCGCGCCCATGCCTCGCTTCATGGCGAGTTGCGCCGCCGAGGACAGCAGCACACAGAAGACGGCGAGGCCGATGGCGATGGATTTCATGGGTGCTTCAGAGTCCGGTGGTGGCCGCCAGACCGATGGCGCCCATGGCGAGCAGCGTCATCCAGCTGAAGGGGTCTTTCAGTGCGAACTGCAGCGGGTCCTCGCCGTGCAGCTCGCGCCGCCCGGTCTTGAGCCAGATGCGCATGACCCACAGCAGCAGCACGGGAGCCGCGGCCCACAACCACTCGGGGTTGGCGTAGAGCATTTCGCTGTTCTGGCTGTCGATGTACAAGGCCAGCACCATCACCGCCAGAAAACCGCTGGCCATGCCCATCGCGCGCAGCGACGGCAGGTCGCGCGGCTGGTAACCGCGGCCCGGCGCCAGCGTGGTGCGCTCGTCATCGAGCTCTTCCAGCTCGGCGCAGCGCTTCACCAGCGCCAGGCTCAGGAACAGGAAGATCGAGATCGCGGCCAGCCAGTTGGAGAGCACCAGGTTGGCGGCCACCGCGCCAGCAGCGATGCGCAGGGTGTACAGGCCGGAGAGCACCAACACGTCGATGAGCGCCAGCCGCTTGAGCACCATCGAATAGGCCAGCGTGGTCAGGGTGTAGAGCAGCAGCATGGCGGCGAAAGCCGGCGACACCGCCCAGGCCAGCACGAAGGCCAGCACCAGCATCACACTGCCCAGCGCTACCGCCAACGGGATGCTGATGGCGGCTGAAGCCAGCGGGCGGTGGCGCTTGAGGCGGTGCGCGCGATCGTTGGGCAGGTCCAGCAGGTCGTTGAACAGGTAGGTGGCCGAAGCGCACAAACCGAAGGCCACAAAGGCCATCATCACCACGGCCCACAGCCCGGAGTCGGTGCGGTGCGACGCGAGCAGGGGAATGAACAGCAGGGCGTTCTTCGACCACTGCTTGAGGCGGATCGCGCGCAGCACGGTTTTCAGACGCAGCGGCTCACGTTCAAACACCCGCGCCTGCGGATGCACCTTCTGCAACGCGTGGATGACGCCGGCAGGTGCGTTCACCGCCACCGCTTGCGCGCTGCCCTGCCACACCGCGATGTCATCGTGGCTGTTGCCGGCGTAGGCCCAGCTGCTGTGGCCGCGCGCCTGCGCGTGGGCGGCGATCGCGTCGCGCTTGTTGCCCCGGCTGAGGTTCACGCCGTCGGCGCGGGCGTTGGTGCCGAGCGTGTCGTCAAACAGCTTCAGGTGTGCGGCCACGTCCTGCACGATGCGCGAATCGGCGGCGCTGGCCAGCACCAGGCTGCGGCCGCGCGCGTGTTCCTCGCGCAGGAACTGAACGAAGCGCTCGTGGTACGGCAGGCGGGCCGGGTCGGGGCGCACGGCGTTGGCGAGTTTGAGCTTGAAGCCGGCCTTGCCCAGCAGTCAGCGGGTTGCGCCGGATGAACAGCATCACCGACTCGTACAGCGTGTCGCTGGGCGTGAGCGTGCCGTCCAGGTCCACGTACAGCGGGCAGGTGTCGGCGGGGCGGGCGGTGGTGGCGGCAGGCGTCAAACGGTGGGTCCGGTGGGTGTGCGCCGATTCTAGGCGCCGTACCCGCGGCGTTTCACCCTGCCGCAGCGGGTGTCAGATGGGCAGCCAACCCCGGGCCCGGTCCACCAGTTGCACCAGCAGGTGGGCCAGTGATGCGGTGTAGGCCAGCGCCGCACAACCCGTCAGCGCAGAGACCGCCAATGCCATGCCGTCGCGAAACATCCAGCCCAGGCTCAGCAGGATCAGGCTCATGCTGGGCAGCACGTTGCCCAGCGGCAAGGGCAGGAAGATCACCCCTGCCATCAGGGCGATCCAGACGCCCCAGCCCCAGCGCGTGGCGCCGTGGCTCAAGACCAACCACCGAGGTCGCAGCCAGCGGTTGGCGCGCTCGTACACCCAGGCCAGGCCGTGCAGGCAGCGCCCGGTCCAGCGTTCGTTCAGGCTCAGCGCGCCCAGGCGATCGGGCAAGTCCACCGAGTCGCGCCCGCGCGCCCAGCCCCAGGCGATGACCAGAATGCCCAGGCTGAGCACCGTGCCCGCACCGGCGATGGGCACCACGGTGAGCAAGGCCATGAGCATCAGCACCACCGCGGTCGAACTGTCACCGTGCAGTTGCAGCAACTCGGCCAGGTTCAGGCGGAGATCGGCCGGGTCGGTGGGTGGTTCCGTCCGTGCACTGGCCGCGTGCGCGTGGGCCGCGCTGCGCAGCGATTGCGCCAGCCGCTCGCTCAAACGTGGCCTTGCGAAGGGACGCCGCGCAGCGCGGTGGGTTTGTTCAAGCGGCCCACCATCCAGTGCAGGCCGATCGCAGGCACCAACAGGCACAACATGCCCAGACCCCAGCCGGTCCACAGCAGCGGTGTGATCCAGCCCATGACGCCTTCGCTCGACGGTGCAACCTGGCCCAGCCACTGCACGAGGTCCAGCCACATCAACTGCAAGGACTGGATCCACGCCGGGTCCACCCACAGCGCGGCCCAGGCCGGCACTGGCCACTCGCCCACGGCCGTGGCGGCAGAGGTGGCCTGACCCGAGCCGGCGGCGCCCACCAGCCAGTGCGTCAATTGCACCGACAGCGCGATCAGCGCGGTCCAGCACACCGCAAGAAAGGCGAACACGCCCCAGATGATGGTTTTCAAGGCAAGACTCCTTCGAAGTTTTGGTGGGTCTGGGGCATCTTGCGCCAGGCATGTGTCAGGCTGTCGAGCATCGCAGTTTCCCCTTCGGCCAGGTGCCCGTCGGCCTCCACCACCGCTTCGCACAAGGCCACGATGGTTTCGCGCAGGCCCGGGTCGGTCACCTCGGCCAGCAGGGCCTGGCGGGTGGCGGCATCGAGCTGCGACGAGCCCAGCCATTCACCGTGGGCGCCGAGCAGCAGGTCTTCGCAGAAAGCGTCGATCACAGCCTTGAGGTCTTGCGGCGGCAGGCCGAGCTGGCGTGCGGCGTCCAGCCGGTCCAGCGCCCTGATCTCGCTCAGGGCGTAGTTGCCATCGGCCACCAGGGCCATGGCCAGCAGGCGGGCAGCGGCCTGGGGACTGTTGACGGAGTAGGTGCGCATGGGGATCTCCTGACGAAAAGCGCGAGCATAAGCACGCACAGTGCGTTGAAAAAGCAGAAAATCGCTGCGCAATCATTCCGAAAAGACGATGCATGAACACGGAACTCAACTACAAGCACCTGTACTACTTCTGGGTCACGGCCAAGGAGGGCGGCATGTCGCACGCAGCCGACCGCCTCGGGCTGGCGGTGCAGACGGTGAGCGCGCAAGTGCGCTTGCTGGAACAGTCGCTGGGCCACGCGCTGTTCAAGCCCGCCGGGCGCGGGCTGGCGCTCACCGAGGCGGGACAGGCTGCGTTGCAGGTGGCCGAGCAGATCTTTCATCTGGGTGAGCAACTGCCCGCGGCCGTGCGCGACGCCACGCGCGCCAGCGAGGTGCGTCTGGTGGTGGGCATTTCCGACGGCCTGCCCAAACTCGCCGTGCGCGACCTGCTCGAGCCTGCCATGGCGGAGCCGAACCTGCGCCTGCTGTGCCACGAAGGCGAGTTTGACGACCTGCTCGCCGAACTCGCGCTGCACCGGCTTGACGTGGTGCTCGCCGACCGGCCGGCCCCGGCCAACCCCAACCTGCGGCTCTACAGCCACGCGCTGGGCTCGTCGGCCCTGGGCTGGTACGCCCCCAAAGCCTGGCTGGCCCAGGCGAAGCAGGACTTTCCCAACAGCCTGGCCAACGTGCCGGTGCTGCTGCCCACCGCCCACGCCTCGGTGCGCCTGCGCATCGACCAGTGGTTCGAGGGCCACGGCGTGTTGCCGCGTGTGGTGGGCGAGTTTGAAGACAGCGCGCTGCTGGCCACCTTCGGTTCGTCGGGCATGGGCGTGTTCCCGGCCTCCGAGCGCATGCGCGAGAAGTTGTCCAAGGGCTACGGCCTGCAGTGGATCGGCGCCTGCGACGGCGTGCGCGAACACTTCTACGCCATCGGCACCGCGCGCAAGGTGCAGCACCCGCTGGTGCAGAGCCTGCTCAGCGCGCCGGCCGCTTGAAGCGCGCGCGGCGCCAGAAAGTGGCACCAACGGCCGCGCAGCTCTGCGGGAAGATCGGTGCACCATGCCGACCCTGACACCCGCCCCCCAGATGCCCTGGCCCGTGACCCGGCCGTTTCGCATGCACCCCGGTCTCAAGCGCCTGCCCGCGGCACCCGCAGTCGATGTGCCACCGCTTTTCATGCGCGATGCGTTGGCCGGTGCCTACGCCGATGAGAAGGCCGCCGTGCTGCAAGCGCCGGGGCCGAACGCCCTGCACGGCGAGCCCGACGCCGAGGTGCTGCAGGCCATCGCGCAGGCCTACGCGGCGCAGACCGGTGTGCACCTGGATGCCACCGCAGACGCGCTGGCGGGCGGCATGCAGGAAGACTTTGTGGTCCTGCACGACGAGCCGGCGGGCATGCGAGCGCGTTTTCTGGCGGTGTGTTTTCCGTCGAACTGGAACCCGGCCGAGAAGCTGGGCCTGGACTTTGCCGCCATCCACGCGCCCGTGGCCGACAACGCGTTGCTGCAGGCGGGCGCAGCAGGCATTGTGGACATGGCGTTTCGCAAGGCCTCGATGCTGCGCCATGTGTGGCTGATCACACCCGGCGCCGACCTGTCCCAGCACCCCGAAAGCCGCCGCAGCCGCTGGGAAGACGCGCTGCTGCAGGCCGAGATCTCGCTCTCGGGTCGGTTGATCGATCAGGTGTTCTTTCGCGTCGAGCGCCAGACCACGCTGCCGCTGCCCGCGCTCCAACGCGGTGTGTTCTTCATCCGCGTGATGGTCTGTGGTCTGGTGGATGTGCTGTCGGTGGAGCCCAGCCGCGCGGCCGAACTGCGTGAGGCCTTGCACTCCATGAGCGACGCCGTGGTGCACTACCGCGGCATGCAGGGCGTGCGGGAGCGCCTGTTGCAGGAGCTGCAGGCGCTCGGCTGAGGCCAGGCTTCAGGGTTTCGCGGAATCGACCGGCGCTTGCGCCTCAGCCGGCGCCGGCTGCGTGGGCTCCACCACCGGGGGCTTGTGCGGCGGAATGGTTGGTCGAGTGGTGGTCTGGATGTGCCAGACCGCCACAAACATGGCCGCGATGGTGGGGCCGATCACAAAACCGTTGATGCCCATCACCGCGATGCCGCCCAGCGTGGTGATCAGCACCAGGTAGTCGGGCATGCCGGTGTCCTTGCCCACCAGCAGCGGGCGCAGCACGTTGTCGGCCAACCCGATCACCAGCACACCCCATGCGACCAGCGCTGCGCCTTGCCACACCTGGTCCACCGCAAACAGGTACAGGGCCACCGGCACCCACACCAGGCCGGCGCCCACGGCGGGCAGCAGCGAGAGCGCAGCCATCAGAACCGCCCAAAGCAGCGCCCCGTTGACGCCCAGCACCCAGAACGCCAGGCCACCCAGCATGCCCTGCACCAACGCCACCACCAGGTTGCCCTTGACGGTGGCGCGCAGCACGGTGCCGAAGCGCTCCAGCAGTTCCTGCTTGTGGTCGGGCGGCAGCGGGATCGCCATGCGGATGCTGCGCACGATGCTGGCGCCGTCGCGGGTGAGAAAAAACGCCAGGTACAGCGTGATGAACAGGCTGATGACCAGCGTGAAAAGGTCCTGGCCGAAGTTGAAGGTGTGGGTGGCAATCAGCTCGCTGCCCTGCGTGAGCAGCGCGTTGAACTTGCGCTGCACCTGGTCGAAGCTGCCCAGACCGAAGCGCCGCAGAAATGCGATCAGCCCGTCGGGCAAGGCGTTGAACAGCCCGCGCAGCATCAAGGCCGGGTTGACCTCGCCCGACTGGATGCGGGTGTACATCTGTGTGGCTTCGCGCGCCAGCGAGATGACCACCAGCACCGCCGGAAGCACCACCACCAGCATCGCGGCACCCATGGTGGCCAGCGCGGCGCGTGTGTGCCGGTGGTTCATGCGCGGCAACAACCAGCGGTAGAGCGGCGCGAACATCAACGCGATGATCGAACCCCACAAAATGGTGCCGAAGAAAGGCAGCAGGATCCAGAAGAACGCCACCGTCACGGCGGCCAGCATGAGGCGCAGCGTGAGCGGGGCCGAGACTGCGGGCGCCGGCAGGGGCGACAGGTCTTGCGCCTCGCTGGAGGTGGATTCGACCGCAGCGGGGTCGGCAGGTGTGGCGGGTGTTGTCATGTTCACGGCCGGGAGTTTGGGGGCGCGCCGAGTATGGCGCTGTTCGCCAGCGCACTGGTGCGTTGTGCGGCGGTCACGCCCTTGCAATCCGCCGAAACGTGCTTAAATGCCATCCATATGGATTCCACATGGATGGCAAAACAATGACAAACCGGATGCACGAGCTCCGCCCCCGCGTGGGTGATTCGGAAAAGATGACCGTCAACCTCGGCGTGGTCGATCTCGGTCAGGTTGACCTGCTGGTGCAGGAAGGCTTCTACTCCAACCGCTCCGACCTGGTGCGCACGGCAGTGCGCAACCTGCTGGCCACCCACGCCGACACGCTCAAACAAACCGTGGCCCGCAAGACGCTCACGCTCGGCCTGCAGCACCTCACCCGCGCCGGGCTGGAGCGCACCGTGGCCGCTGGCGAACGCCTGCGCATCCAGGTGGTGGGCCTGGCCCGCATCGACGAGGACGTGACGCCCGAACTCGCCCTGGCCGCCATCGAATCCGTCTCGGTGCTCGGCGCCTTCCACGCCAGCCCCGCGGTGCGCCGCGCGCTGGCGGCCCGCACCGTTTGAATCTTCTTTCCCTTTGACGAAACACACACCTTGAAAACACCCCACTCGCCGACCTTGGCCATGAACATCAACGACACCCTCAGCAAGGCGTTCGCGCAGGCCGGACTCGACACCCGCAGCGGGCCGCTCCAGGGCGTGACCGAGACCATCCGCAAGGCGCTGGCGTCCGCAGGGCTGGGAGGAGGGACTGTGGTGTCCCGCGCCGATGCGGACGTGTTCGACGTGCTGGCGCGCAACATCGACGCCAAGCCCTCGGCACCCGGCGCCGGCCAGTTCGTGCGCCGCACGCTGCAGCGCCCGGCCGGCGCGCGCGACTACAAGCTCTACCTGCCGGCGCTGCGAGCCGGCACGGTCCAGGGCCCATGGCCGCTGGTCGTCATGCTGCACGGCTGCACCCAGTCGGCCGACGACTTTGCCGCCGGCACGCAGATGAACCGCCTGGCGGACGAACACGGCTTTCTGGTGCTCTACCCCGAACAATCGACCACCGCCAATGCCTCGCGCTGCTGGAACTGGTTTCGCCCGCAAGACCAGGTGCGCGAAGGTGGTGAACCCGCGCTCATCGCGGCCATGGTGCGCACCGTCATGGCCGAGCAACCGGTGGACGCGCAGCGCGTGTTCGTGGCCGGGCTCTCGGCCGGCGCGGCGATGGCGGTGGTGCTGGGCGAGACCTGGCCCGACCTGTTTGCCGCTGTGGGCGCGCACTCGGGTCTGCCATACGCGGCTGCGCACGACATCCCCTCGGCCATGGCCGCCATGAAGGGCCGTGCCGTGATGGGCCGCGCGCATTTCCCCGGCACCGGCGACGACCCACGGCGAAGCGCCACACACGCCGTGCCCACCATCGTGTTCCACGGCGACCGCGACCACACCGTGCAGCACAGCAACGGCGAGCACATTGCACAGCAGGCCCGCCAGGCCACGCCCGCGCTGGACATCAGCCACCACAGCGGCACCGCCTCGGGCGGACGCAGCTACACACGCGACGTGCACGCCGACGCCACCGGCCGCGTGCTGGTGGAGCAGTGGACCGTGCACGGCGCGGGCCACGCATGGTCGGGCGGCGACGCCGCAGGCTCGTACACCGACAACGCCGGGCCCGATGCCTCGGCCGAGATGCTGCGCTTCTTCCTGGCGCAGAAGCCGCGTGGCTGAAGTCCGACGCCGCCGCCTGCTGGCCACGCTGCGCGCGCGCTTTGACGGCGCGGCCCTTCAAGTGGCGCTGCCGGGTCAGCCGGCCAACGCGGTGCGCAAGCCGTCCGCCACGCAACTTGCGCAGTGGGCGCCGTTGCAAGCCTGGAGTTTCGAGGGCGCCGGCACAGGCAGCAGTCCGCTGCTGCGGCCCACACAAGCACCGCAAGTGGAGCTGCCGTTCTCTGCTGCGGTCTGGCCCGCGGACGACCCCACCGCACTCGACCTGATCGATGCCTTCAGCCGCCACCTCGACGGCAGCCATCAGCTGCTGGCGGCCGGTGGTGCACTGGCGGGTCTGCGGCTGCGCCTGCGGGTGAAGGCTTGCGATGTGATGTGGTGGCGCCGCCGCCAGGCCTCAGACCCGTGGGACTGCGGCTATGCGCTGAACGAGCCTGAAGCGCGTGCGGCGCTGGCGCGGTTCGAGCCGCGCCGGGCCACGCTCGTGGTGGCTGTGGGTTGGCCGCAAGAGACCTTGGTGGAGACTTTGGCGGCGATGCAATCGTCGTCGTTGCGGTTCGCGCACCCGGTGCGCTGCCTGGTGGTCCAAACGGGCCCGGGCTCCATCACCGAGCGGCTGCGCTCGGCCGGGGTGCCGGCGACCGTGCTTCAGCCGCGGGCGGCTGAAGCCTGAAACGACGGCACGACCAGCACCGCGGCGGTGCTCGCGCCGTCCGCGCCCACGCTGTGAATGAGCTCGGGCAAGGGCCCGTCGTGGTCAAAAAACACGCGGCCACGCACCACCACCACCAGCGCCGGGTTGAGTGACGCGCGGCGCACATCGGCGATGGTCTGCGCCATGCGCGGCATCCAGTCCTCGCGGTTGAAAGCCAGGCTGAGCGAGAGGTCCACCACGTCGAACCACTGGCGCTTGACCAGCTTGATCAGCGTCGCGTTGTCCTCGGGAAACTCGCAGTGCGTGTCCCAGCCTTCGCGCCACATCATTTCTGCGTCGAACACGGCACCCATCAGGTGCTGCTCACCCGGCAGCGGCGCGATCAGGATGCGACCACGCAGGCGCTCCTGGGGTCGGTCGTTGTGATCGGCCTCCAGGCACAGCTTGCGAAACGACTGCTGCAGCCGACCCAGCCCGAGCGTCACGTCGAATTCAGACACTTCGTCGGACGCCCACAGGTCGCCCAGGTCGCGCGCGGCCGGCTCCGAGACCCACATGCACGAAGCACGCAGCGAGCCGGCTTCGGCGTGCAGCACATCAAGCAGCGCAAACGCCTCGGCCGGGTCCGCCGCCACCAGCAGGCGGGCCAGGCTGGCCATGCGGGGATCGCGATCGGCCTCGACGTGCAGCGGCTGTTCGATGCCGTAGCGCGGCGTCACCTGCGGCAGCACGGTGGAATCCACCACGCGCCGCAGGATCTCGTGGTCCAGCCGGGCGAACTCGTGTTCGAACGCGGGCTGCGCCGGGGCGCTCTGCCAGAGCTCGGTGGCGCTGGCATGCGGCATGCCTTGCTGGCTGCGCAGCAGCTCGATCAGGTTGTGCGGCGGGCTCATGTGCGCGTCGTTGGCGGCATCGGGCCGCTCGCTCGCATCGCGGTCGCCCAGCTTCATGCCCCAGTCGGGGAAACAGCGCACGGTGCTGGGCATGTGGCCCAGGATCTCCACATCGGTGTGCCGGCTGTCGACCCGGATCGACTGCCAGATGCGGTTCACGCTCTCGGCCGGGCCTTCGAGCCACTGCAGGAAACGCCCACCGTCGTAGATCAGCAAGCCTGTGACCGACTCAGCCTGGTTGCGCTGGAGCGCGGCCTCCACCAGTTGCTTCAGCGCGGAATCGTCCAGTGGGGTGACGCAGCGGCTGCGGTAAACCAGCGTGGCCAAGGCCGGCTGGGCGCTGGCCTGGGCAACGGCAGACAGAGGGGTGGAGGGGCGGGACAACACGGCGCTCTTGAGTGAACAGGTTGGGTGTCGCGGGATGGCGGTGCGCGCTGGTCGGTTCGTTAACTCGAGCAGAGGAACTCTTGACCGAGGGCATGATCCTGCCGCGTCCAATTCCCTGTCAAGCAAGGTTTACCCGGGCCTGAAAAACACAAAACAGGTGCTGCAAAACGGGGTTGGGCCGTCGATGTAACGCGAAGGCATTCAGCCGCCCCTTCCGGAGTTTGCCTGCAAACGCCGTGCTGTGTTTCACGGTCCGCCGAATTGCGGCCGCCTCAGGCTTGCCCGCTGGCGAGGCCCCGATATACTCCCCCCCGTTTCATACAGCAACGAATTTCTCACATCTGAAACATGTGAACTTTCGTGGTTCCACGCCAGTTCTGTCCAACGGTTTCAGCGCCCGATACCTTCAGGCGACGAGCCTGCAAGGCACGCCACCGGGTTTTAGACATGAGTCGTTGGAGTTCTCGCGCACGCAGCGCGGGTGGGTTCGTTCGCTCGTTGGTGCTGGCCTGCGTGGCCACGCTGTTCTTCGCGGCCTCGGCCCACGCCACCCTGGTGGTCAGCCAGAGCGTGAGCGCCAACACCATCGTGGTGGGCGAGCGCGTGCGCCTCACCATCACGGTGAGCAACAGCGACGTGCAGGTGAACGGCGCCCAGCTGATCAACAACTTTCCACCGCAGCTCAGGCTGTACGACCCGGGCTTTCCCGGCTATGTGGCGCCGTCCAGCACCTGCGCGGGCGCCACCATCACGCCAACGCCTGCCGGGGGCAACGACACGCTGACCGTCAGCGGCTTCAGCATCCCGGGCATCAGCGGCGGCATTGACGGCACCTGCGCGATCGAGGTCGACATCACCTCCTTCCAGGGCGGAAGCACCTGGACCAACGTCATCAACCCGACCGACCTGACGCCCAACGCCGCCACGGTGGCGCAGCAGAGCATCCTGGTCAACAACATCCTGCTGCCTGCGGTCAGCAAGAACCTGGGTGGCGCCACACTCACGCAAGGGCTCTCGCGCACCGCGACCATCACCTTCACCAACCCCAACCCGGGGGTGAACATTCCGTTCACGACCTTCACCGACAACCTGCCCGCCAACCTGCAGGTGGAGGGCCCGGTCACCACCACCTGCGGCAGCAGCACCAGCTTCAATGCCAGCAGCGTCACGCTCACCGGCGGCGCCATTCCCGCCGGCTCCCCGGGCACCTGCAACCTGCAGTTCACCATTCGCGGCGTGCTCCCGGCCGGCGTGGCCTCGCTGGCCGGCACCAACACCATTGCGGCAGGCGACATCGGCAACACCCGGGGCGTCAACTACCCGGGCACCAGCACAGCCATCACCGTCAACAGCCCGATCGTGTTGGGCAAAGGCTTTTCGGTGACGCCGTTGACGGCCGGCACCAACTCGCAGCTCACCGTGCGCATCCGCAACAACAGCCTGGCGCCGCTGACTGGCTTGGGCCTGGCCGATGTGGTGGGCACCGGCTGGCCAGCCCCCGTGCGCAACGCCGGCGCCATTGGCGCGGGCAACCTGACCGCCTGCGGTGCGGGCGCGACCCTGACCACCGGCACCGACGCGGGTGTCGACAAAGGCTTCACCCTGGCCAACGCCACCATCGCCGCCGGCGCCGAGTGCGTGATCAGCTACCCCGTCACCTCCGACACACCCGGCACCCACACGAACAGCATCCCGGCCGGCAACGTGGGCAACACCCAGGGCGTCACCAACGACCAGGGCTTCATTTCACCTGCGCGCTCGGCCGCGCTGGAAGTTCGCAACAACGCGCTCACCGTGGCCAAGACCTTTGCGCCAACCACCGTGGCGCCCGGCGACGTGGCGACCTTCTCGGTGGCCCTCACCTCGTTCAGCCTGGCCCCGCAGACGTCCGTCACCTTCACCGACACCTTGCCCGCCGGCATGGTCTACGTGGACACCACCGAAGGCGGCATCACGCCCACCATCAGTGGCGGCTGCAGCTTCTCGGCACCCTTCCCCGCACCCCTGGCCACTGCCCCCCAGTTCACGTTCGACTTTCCGTCTGCGGCACCCGGCGGCACCACCTGTGTGGTGCGCTTCACCGCACGCGTTCCCACCAATGCAGCGCCCAGCACCACCCTCACCAACGCCAGCTTCGGCGCGGGCAACGGCACCGTCTCCGGCAGCTCGGGCGCGGTCAGCTTCACGGTAGTGAACCCGCTGGTGGTGACCAAGACGTTTGATGGCGTCAATGCGCGCCAGCTCTTCCAGGGCTCGCCTTCGGTGGTCGAAATCGTGCTGACCAACAACAACTTCTCGGCTCTGAGCAATGTCGCCTTCACCGACACCCTGCCCGGCACACCGGGCGTGCTGCGGGTGGCCAGCCCGGCCAATGCGGTCAGCACCTGCGGCGGCACCGTCACGGCCAACCCGGGCGACACCGGTTTCAGCCTGAGCGGCGGCAACATCCCGGCGCGCAGCTCGGTCACCCCGTTTGCCGCCGGCCTGTGCAGCGTGCGGGTGAACGTGGTCGGTGGCACCGTGGGCGTGCATACCAACAGCATTCCCGCCTTCACCGGCGCCAACGCCGCCGACACCGTGAGCGCCACCGGCACCATCGGAAACGTGCCAGGCAGCACGGTGCGCAACCTCAACACCACCACCGCCACGCTGGAATACCTGCCCGCCCTCACCGCGGCCAAGACCTTCCTGACCAACCCGGTGCAGGTGGGCGGCACAAGCCGCGTGCGCATCACGCTGGGCAACACCGGCAGCGGACTGCTCAGCAACGTCAGCGTCACCGACCCGCTGACCGGCACCGGCCTGGCGCTGGCCGCCGCGCCCAACCCCAGCACCACGTGTGCCGGCCCGGTCGTGCTGAACGCGCCTGCGGGCGGCGTCTCGGCCAGCCTCACCGGCGCCGAGATTGCCGGCAGTAGCAGTTGCGACTTCCTGTTCGACGTGACCACCTCCACCAGCACGCCGTCGACCAACACCCTGCCGGTGGGCAGCGTCACCGCCAACGGCGGTGTGGCCAACACCAACCCGGTCAGCGCCACGCTCAACAAGATCACCACGAGCGTGAACCTCACCAAGGCCTTCTCGCCTACGACGCTCAGCGGCCCGGGCAGTGTCTCGCGCCTCACGATCAGCATCGACAACCTCAGCGCCACAGCCCTGACAGATCTCGGCGTGGTCGACAACCTGCCCTCGGGCATGGTGGTCGCGCCGTCGCCCAATGCCGCCACCACCTGCCCCGGCGGCATCGTCAACGCCGCCGCCGAGTCCACAACGGTCAGCCTCTCCGGTGGCTCGGTGGGCGGCAATGCCGGCTGCACGGTGTCGGTCAACATCACCTCGGCCTTCGTGGGCACGCTCAACAACACCCTGGCGGCCGGTGCGATCACCAACACGCAAGGGGTCACCAACGCCAACCCCTTCACTGCCAACGTGGCGTCACTGGCCGGTCTGGGTGTGGAGAAGTTCTTTGATCCCACCGCCGTCGGTGTGGGCCAGCCTGCGCGTCTGGTCATCCGCATCCGCAATTCGCTGCCGCAGGCGCTGACCAACATTTCCAGCACCGACAACTTCCCGGCCGGGCTGGAGCTCTCCACACCCCCCAACGCCACCACCACCTGCGCGGGCGCCACGCTCACCACCACCGCATCGAGCATCGGCTTCAGCGGCGCGCAATTGCCTGCCGGCCCCAGCGTGTGCGAGATCCGCGTGGACGTGCGCGCCAATGCCCCCGGTGCCTACGTGAACACGATTCCCGGTGGCACCGTGGTGGCCAATGAAGGCGCGGTGACCAACCCGCAGCCCGGCCCCACCGCCACCCTGTTCGTGCTGGCACCTCCCACCGTGAGCAAGGCCTTTGCGGCCAGCCCCGTGGCGCCCGGCGCGCCCAACCGGCTCACCGTGACGATCAGCAACCCCAACGCCACACAAGCACTCACCGGCGTCGCGCTGGTCGACAACCTGCCCAGCGGCCTGTTCGTGGCACAGGTGCCGAACACGGCAACCACCTGCGCCGGTGGCACCGTCAGCGCACTGGCCTCGGCCACCAGCGCCCAGGTGTCGGGCGCCACCGTGCCCGCCAGCGGCTCGTGCAGCTTCTCGTTCGACACCGTGTCCAACACACCTGGGCTGTACATCAACACCATCCCCACGGGGGCGCTGACCGCCACCGAGGGCGTGAGCAACGCCGACCCGGCGACGGCCCAGGTCCGGGTGCTGCAGCCGCCCACGCTGAACAAGGCCTTCGTGCCGCCCACTGTTTCGCCTGGCGGCGTGTCGCGCCTGATCATCACCCTGGGCAATGCCAATCCGTCGGCCCAGACGCTGCAGCAGGCCCTGACCGACAACCTGCCCGTGGGCGTGACCGTGGCCCCAACGCCCGCCGTGGGCGGCACCTGCACCACCGGCTCCGTCACCGCCACCGCCGGCAGTTCGCAAGTGGTTTACGCCAACGGTGCAAGCATCCCTGCCGGTGGCTGCACGATCGAGGTCAATGTGACGGCGGCCAACGCCGGCACCTACACCAACCAGCTTCTCGCCGGCGCCCTGCTCACCAACGCGGGCAGCAACGGCCAGCCCACCACCGCCGAGCTGCGCGTCAGCCCGCTGGGCTCCATTTCGGGCCGGGCCTACATCGACGCCAACAACAACGGCGCCTACGACGTGGGCGAACTCCCGCTGGCGGGCCAGTCGGTGAGCCTGATCCGTTCTCTCGACAGCGTGGTGCTGCAGAAGACCACCACCGACAGCGGCGGCTTTTACGTGTTCAGCGAACTCGTCGATACCGCTGCCCAAGGCTCGGACTATTCGGTGCGCTTCCTGCGCTCCGGCAGCGACGTGCAAGGCTCGGGCGCCTCGCCCTCACCGAGCACCGCCACCAACGCCCTCAGCGGCACCTTGCCCGGTCGTCTCACACCGGCCACCACGGCCGAGTCGAGCATCACCGGCGGCACCGGCACGGTCGGCACACCGAACAACAGCAGCGTCGACTTCATCTCCCGGCGCTCCAACATCCAGCTCAACCTTTCCGGTGGCAACGTGGCCAGCTCGGTGGGCAACAACTTCGGTGAGGTGTTGCCGTCCGAGGTCTCGGGCAAGGTCTACCGCGACGACAACAACAACGGCGTGGCCAACGGCACCGAGCCCGGCATCGCCGGCGTGAGCGTCACCTTGCAGGGCGTGGACGACCTCAACCAGTCCGTGAACCGCAGCGCGGTGACCGATGCCAACGGCAACTACAGCTTCACCGGCCTGCGACCCAGCTGCTCGCCCCTGGCCGCACCGGGATGCCCGGGCTATGTGCTCACAGAGGGCACACAGCCCGCCGGCACGGTCAATGGCCAGACCAGCGCTGGTGCAGTGACCAACCTGACTTCTGGGGCCGCCACCGGCACCGCAGGCACCGGCTCCAACAACGCACCCGCGGTCGCTTACGGTGGCCCGCCCACGGCCTACGTGATCGATGCCGGCACCAGCCGAGTCACCGGCATCGTGCTGCCGCCCAACACGCGTTCGGCCAACAACAACTTCGGTGAAGTGGCCAGCGACCGCACCATCAGCGGGCGCGTGTTCACCGACGCCAATGGCGACGGCCAGGTCAATGGCCTGGACGCCGGCGTGGGCAGCGGCGCCCCCGGCGCCAACAACCTCGTGCAAACCATCACCCTGACCGGCACCGACATCGCCGGCAACCCGGTGAACCGCACGGTGGACACCGATGCCAACGGCAACTTCAGCTTCACCGGCGTGCCCCCGGGCGCCAGCTACACGCTCACCTGCAGCAGTTGCGCAGCGCCTGCAGGCCTGGCCAACAGCACCACGCCGCTGGCCTGGCCGGGCAGCGGCGGTGGTACCGCCGCCGGCACGCAAGCCGTGCCGCAAATCACCGGCATCTCGCTCACCGGCGGCGCCAGCGCCGCCATTGACAACCTGTTCACCAAAACCCCGCCCGCCCAGCAGATCGGCGGCACGGTGTACTTCGATCCGGACAACAGCGGCGGCGCCTTCACCGCGACCGACTCGCCCGTGGCCGGCATCACGCTGGAGCTGCTGGACGCCGGTGGCGCGGTGCTGGGCACCACCACCACCAACGCCGCTGGCCAATACCTGTTCAGCTCGCTCAGCCTGCCGGCGCTGGCGCCCGGCGCCAGCTACCAGGTGCGCCTGGCCACACCACCGGCCGGCACCACCGCCGGCATCACCACGGCCGGCAATGTGGGCGGCACGCCCACCGGCGTGGCCACCGCACCGGGCGTGAGCCCCGCGGTGGTGAGCGGCATCAACCTCGGTGCGGCGCAGCAGTCGGTGCAGAACAACTTCCCGCTGGTCTCCAACATCCAGGTGGCCGGCCGCGTGTTTGAAGACCGCAACCTCGACGGAAGCTTTGGCGGCACCGATGTCGGCATTGCCGGCAACACCCTCACGCTGCTGGGCACCGACGCCTTTGGCAACAGCATCACCCGCTTCACCACCACCGACGGCACCGGCCAGTACAGCTTCAGCGGCCTGCCGCCGGGCAACTACACCGTGCGCCAGACCCAGCCACTGGACTACACCAGCGTGCTCAACAGCGCCGGCCCGGTGACCGGTGGCAGCGCAGGCACCGTGGGCCCGCTGGGCGGCGCCACCGAAACCGTGGCCCTGAGCTTCAACGCAACGCCGGGCGCGGCCCTGCAGGTCAACTTCGCCGAAACCGTGACCGGCGCCACCCTGCGCGGCTACAAGGCCGTGCGCATCGTCTCGCCCGTGGCGGCGGTGGGCATCTCGCCGGGCGCTGAAGTGGTGTGGCAGGTGATCTACCAGAACGACAGCGCCTTCCCGCTCACGCTGGACATCAGCGACACACTGCCCGACTTCATGACCCGCGCCGGCGCACCCGCCCTCACCAGCCAGAGCGGTGGTGGCGCCAGCATCGTGCTCAACGCGGGCTACAGCGGCCTGGCCGGCAACGACGTGCTGGGCAACGCCACATTGCCCGCGGGCGGATGGGTGTCGATCGAGGTGCCGGTGACCGTGACCCCGGGGGTGACCACTGCGCGCCTGAACCAGGCGCGTGCGGGGGGTGCCGCGATCCGCACCGACGCGGTGGACGCCACCACGCCCACCGGCGGCGCGGGCAACCCGCCACCCGGCGTGATCAACCCGGCCAGCCTCACACAAACGCCGTTCCAGACCGCAGGCATCGACCCCACCGGAGTGCCGCTCTCGGCCCTGCCCGCCACCCTGTCGGGCTTTGTCTGGCGCGACAACAACGCCGACCGAAAGCGCGACCCGGGTGACACGCCTGTGCCCGACTGGGCGGTGGAGATCCTGGATGCCAACGGCGCCGCCGTGCTGTGCCGCACCGTGCCGAGCAACAGCGTGCAGGGCTGCGTGACCATGCCCGACGGCCGCAGCCTGTTCCGTACCGGCGCCGACGGCAGCTACGGCGTGCTCGGCCTCGTGCCCGGCGACTACCGTGTGGCGTTCCGCGACCCGGCCAACAACGTGATCTACGGTACCCCGCAGAACTCGGGCGGCGACCCGGCCTCGCGCGTGGCCAGCAGCCGCGACTACCTGGCCGTCACGCTGCAACCCGGCGCCAACCTGCAGCAGCAAGACCTGCCGCTGGACCCCTCGGGCGTGGTCTACGACGCCAGCACGCGACAACCCATTGGCGGCTCCACCGTGCGCTTCTGCGGCCCGCCCGGCTTCAACCCGGCCACCATGCTGGTGGGGGGCGCGAGCTATGTGAACCAGGGCAACTGCGCCCAGATGGTCACCGGCCCGGGCGGTTTCTACCAGTTCCTGCTGGCGCCGGGCGCCACCACGGGTGAGTACACGCTGAGCGCCTCGGCGCCCAACTACGCGCCCACGCCGATCGCGTCCATCCCGCCCTCACCCGGCGTGTTCACGCCCGCCGGAGCCTCGCCCTTGCTGGTGCAGGCGCAGGGCCAGCCCACCACGTATTACCTGCGCTTCAACCTGGCCGCCGGCATGCCCGATGTGATCCACAACCACATCCCGCTGGAGCCGTTCGCCGGTGGAGGTCTGTTCCTGCAAAAGAACGTGGCGCGCGAGGTGGTCGAGCTGGGTGACTCGGTGCAGTACACGCTGCGCGTGCTCAGCCCCAACGGCGCCGCGACCAACGTGACCATCACCGACCGCCTGCCCGCCGGCCTGCGCCTGATTCCCGGCACCGTCACGCGCGACGGCGTGGTGGTGGCCGACCCGGCCGGCGCGCCCGGCCCGGTGCTCAACTTCAACGCCGGCAACTTTGCCGCCAACGTCACCGTGACCATCACCTACCGCTTGCGCGTGGGTGTGGGCGCGCAGCAGGGCGACGGCATCAACCGCGCCCAGGCCAGCGGCACCGTGGGTGGCACGGTGGTGTCGTCCAACCGCGCGCAGGCACGCATCCGCATCACCGGCGGAGTGTTCTTTCAGGAAGCGTGTGTGCTCGGCAAGGTCTTTGTGGACTGCAACGGCAACCGCATCCAGGACGCCGAAGAACCCGGCATCCCCGGCGTGCGCTTCTACTTGCAGGACGGCACGAACCTCACCAGCGACAGCGAAGGCAAGTACAGCATCTGCGGTCTGCCCGCGCGCACCTCGGTGATGCGGGTCGACTTGACCACCCTGCCCGCCGGCAGCCAGCTCGTGACCAGCAGCAACCGCAACGCGCTCGACGCCGGCAGCCTGTTCCTCGACCTGAAGTTCGGCGAGTTGCACCGCGCAGACTTCATCGAAGGCAGTTGCTCGCCCGCCGTGCGCGACTCGGTGGATACGCGCCGGCGCACCGGCCAGGTGACCACACCGCTGGTGGATCCGCCGGGGTCTGCGCCGCCCTTGCAGGCACCCAAGCCGCGTGTGTTCCGCTCCACCGACCTGCCCGCCGGAGGTGCGCGATGAACGCCCGTCTGAACCCGATCGCGCTGGCCGCCGTGATGTGTGCGCTGCACGCGCCGCAGGCGTTGGCCCAGTTCAACCACGACCGCATCAACAACCGCACCGGTGCCCTGCCCGAGCCGGTGACCAGCCTGCCGCTGGCCGCCGGCCTGCGCGCAGCGCGCCTGGCCGACGACGGTCAGCTCGTGCTCGAAGTGCTCAGCAGCAACGCACCGGCCGATGGTCGCAGCGTGGTGCCGGTGACGGTGCGCCTGTTAGACCGCGCGGGCCAGCCCGTGACGGCGCCCACCGAGGTGCTGCTCTCCACCAACCGGGGACGCCTGCGTGTGCCCGGTGCCGCCATCGACGAGCCGCCGCGGCGCGAGCTGCGCCTGGCCGTGCGCGATGGTGTGGCGCTGGTGGAGCTGGTGGCCTCGCCCGACGCGGGTGACGCCGAGTTGCTGCTGCAATCGGGCAATGTGCGCGTGGCCGGCAGCGTGAGCTTCGTGCCCGAGCAACGTCCCATGGTTGCGGTGGGCGTGATCGAAGGCACGCTCAATCTCAACAAGCTCGATGCCTCGCAGATCAGCCCGGCGCGCGAGGACGACGGCTTCGAGCTGGAGATCCGCCGCAACCTGGGTGGCAACGACGGCGACCGCAGCACCCTGGGTGCGCGCACTGCGTTCTTCCTCAAAGGCATGGTGCGCGGCGACGTGTTGCTGACCCTGGCCTACGACTCCGAGAAAACCGAACGTGGCCGCCTGTTCCGCGACATCGTGCCGGACCAGT
>LNFM01010415.1_pt1 | contig 22749 bp, 21 predicted proteins | sample 596031 | NCBI WGS metagenome assembly LNFM01 (sample SAMN04254537, study PRJNA301005) | activated carbon metagenome | isolation source: dual media filters at the Ann Arbor, Michigan drinking water treatment plant | place: USA: Ann Arbor | reverse complement strand
GTCCTCGTCGCGGCCGAAGCGGTCGCGCGGCTGCAGCACCGGCGGATGCTTGTCGGCGACCATCGCCAGCTCGTCGAGCCGGCCGCCGGCCAGCCCGCCCAGCCGCTCGAAGTGGGGCGTCATCTGCCGCAGCAGGCCGGGCTCCATGTAGAGCCGCATCAGGTCCTGGAACTGCCGGTCGATCGCATAGAAATTCTGGCCGTGCACATCGGCGGCGATGTGATGCGCGCCGTGCGGCCCTTCGTTCAGTCCGTGGGTCATGTCGGGCATTACTTCCTCCGTCTCTTCTTCTCGCTCTATCGCCAGCCCTGCGTCAGCACACGCGCCACATAGGGCGGCACGGTCCCGGTGGCGGGGCCATAGATGTGTTCCTGGAACAGGCTCTTGTTGCCGGTCGGCTCGAGGTTGAGCTCGACCGTGCGGGCGCGCGGCGCGTGGCGGCGCACGTGCAGCACGAAGCCGGCAGCGGGGTAGACCTCCCCCGAGGTGCCGATCGCCAGGAAAAGGCCGCAGCGCTCCAGCACCTCGTAGATCTCGTCGAGATGCAGCGGCATCTCGCCGAACCAGACGATGTTGGGCCGGAGCTCACCCACCGAATTGCAGTGAGGGCAGATCGACGTGGGATTCAGGTCGTGATCGGACGCGAACACCGTCTTGCATTCCATGCAACGGATTTCGCCGTCCTGCCCATGCATGTGGATCACCCGTTTCGACCCGGCCTGCTCGTGCAGCAGGTCGATGTTCTGGGTGATGATCGTCACTTCACCATCATACTCCCGTTCCAGCCGGGCCAGCGCCTTGTGTGCGTCGTTCGGGGCGATGCCGGCCGCGCGGAACAGGGCGCGTGTCCCATTATAGAAGTCGAGCACCTTCTTCTTGTCGCGGTGCCAGGCTTCCAGGGTCGCGACCTCCTCGAGGTCGACCCGGTTCCACAGCCCGTCGGCGTCGCGGAACGTGTCGATCCCGCTTTCCTTAGAAATGCCGGCGCCGGTCAGCACCGCGATGCCGGGCGGGAAGAAATCCTGATGCATGCCACCACTCTAGCGCCGTGCTAGGGTCGGCGACCATGACCATTGGCATCCTGTTCGTCTGCACCGCAAACCTCTGCCGCTCGCCCACGGCCGAAGGCGTGTTCCGCTCGCTGGCCACCAAGGCCGGCCTCGCCGACGCCTTCGAGATCGATTCCGCCGGCACCGGCGCCAGCCATGTCGGCCAGCCGCCGACCAAGCCGGCCATCGACGTGGCGACGGCGCGCGGGTACGACATCACCGGTATCCGCGCGCGCCAGATCACGGGCGAGGACATCCGGCACTTCGACCACGTGCTGGCGATGACACGTGGCCATCTCGTCGAGATGCGCTGGCTGGCGCCGCGCGACCTCGTGGACAAGCCGCAGCTCCTGATGAGCTATGCCCCGCCGCTCGGCATCCTCGACATTCCCGATCCGTTCGGCGGCACGGTCGACGACTACGAGCGGGCCATCGGCATGATCGAGTCCGCCACCCGCGGCCTGCTCGCCCGGCTGACGCCCGAAGTCAAAAAGGCCACTTGAGTCCGAGCTCGCCGAACTTGTTCACGACGTTGAAGGTGAGCCGCGACACGTCGTTGTCGAATTTGTTGTGGGGCAGGCTGCCGCAATAGGTGATCGAGCCGACCGAGAACACCGCGCCACCCCTGGGCTTCTCGATGTAGGTCATGTCGGCGCGGATGAGCTGCTCCAGCGTCTGGCCGGGAATGGTCGTGGTGAAGCCCAGCCGCTCCTCGTGCACCACGACGAAGTTCCGGCGGTCGTGGCCTTCCGACGAGGCCAGCACCACCGCGTTGAGCGGGCTGCCCAGCCGGTGGTCGAGCCGGTCGAGTTCGAAGCCCGCCGCACCGCCGCCCGAGAAGCCGTAGCCCCCGAACAACTCGTCCTTCACGCCCTCGAACACCCAGGCGTGGGTATTGTCGCGTGCCGCCGGCGATTGCCGGTAGGAATCGCCGACGAAGGTGCCCTGGCTCGAGAAACCGATGCCGCAGAGGAGGTTGGGCGGCCGGTCCGAGCGGCGCCACAGGCCGCCATAGGCGCCGTCGAAGGCGTGGTAATACTCGCCGGGTTCGGCCGCCCAGGTGCGGATGCCGCCCTCGGTCCGCCGCACCTCGATGGCGCCGGGCACCTTGGGTGACAGCGCCACGCGCCAATAGAAGCCGTTGCCGCCGAGATACATCAGCCGGCCGCCGCTCTCGGTATAGGCCTGCAGCGCGTCGAGCGTGCCCTCGGTGTGATATTCCGGATGCGACCCGGTCAGCACGACCTTGTAGGAGGAGAGGATCTCAACGCCCTTCTCATCGAGATCGTGATCGGTCACCACGTCGAAGGCGATGCCCATGCGGTCGAGCCAGCCGGTGAGATGCGTGTCGGCCGGCAGGTGGCGCAGGCCCGATCCCGCCTCGTCGTTGAAGCTGAGGAAGTTCGGCCGCCAGGTGAGCAGCGGCCGCAGCCGCGAGGAATAGGCCACGCCCGAACCGTCGCGATGATGGTTGTAGGTCGAGAGGCCATAGTCCCGGTGCTCGTCGGGATTGTGCGGATAGGCTTTCCAGTCGGCGACCCTCTTGCGGAAGGCATCGTCGTACACGCCGCGCGAGAAGTTGGAATAGACCTGATAGGTGAAGGTCGAGGCCAGATAGCAGACCTTGGCCTGCGGTTTGCCGACCTGCGGCCGCACGAAGAACGGGATGACGTCGCGCTGCGTCCCGCAGGAGAGCTGCATGCCGTAGATGCCGCTCTTCATTTCCTTGGGGATGGTGAAGCTGAAATCGTCCAGCCAGCCGCAATCGTGCAGGTCGTCGTCGTGGAAATGGATCGCCGCATAGTGATGCGGCGCGCGCCGCCAGTCGCGCTCGGCGCCGGTCCAGGCCGAGCCCTTCATGGCGCGGGTCGGCAGGTTGATCAGCTTGCCATGCAGACGGTTGGGGCCGGTATCCTCGATCTCCATCGAGTCCATGCGGCGGGTGAAATCCCAGGCGGCAAAGCCCTGGATGCGCGGCGCCTCGATCTTGCCGTTGAAGCAGCGCTGCGCCGGCCGGTCGGTTGCGGGCTCCGCACCGATCATCACCGGGGCGGCGGCCTCCAGGGCAGGAGACGACGCCTTGCCGCTCGCCTCGCCCTCGTCGTCGGTGCCGAAGGCGCGCGCCAGCGGTTGCTGGCCGACGCGCAGCGTGCCGCTCTCGGGATCGGCGCTCGCCCAGACGCGATACCAGATGCGCGCTCGCAGCTTCTTGCCCACCACGATGCGATCCGTGCCGGTCTCGAGTGCCATCCCGTCCGGCGTCAGGACCAGCGCGAATCCCGCGCCGGTGGCGGCCTCTCTCCGCGAGATCACGGTCTGCGGCCCGTCCTCGGGCAGGGTCGGCCAGATCAGCGCCTCGACCTGGAGCGCCCCGGGCAGTTCGATATCCTTCGCCCCCTCGACCAGACCGTAGGAACCGGGCCAGGCGTGCTGCACGCGCGACGCGAAGCGGCCGTCGAACAGCTCGGACAGGTCCTCGAGCTTCGGCGGCGGTCCGCCGGGGTTGGGATCGCCGCGCACGATGCGGACCAGCATGGCGTGATAGGGTGCCGGTCCCGCGCTCGAGACCTTGAAGCTGATTTTCTCGCCGCTCCGTACCGAGATGCGATCTGTGTACCCAATCAATGCTGCGGTCACATTTAACTCCCAATTGGCGGACGATATAGTCGCCCGAACAAGGGAGCTTCGCCATGACCAATAAGACAATCGCCAGGATGATCGGGCGCCGCAGCCTCATCGCGGGCGCCGTTGCCGTTCCTCTCGCCGCCCCGATGCTGGCCCGCCACGGCTGGGCGCAATCGACCTACCCCAACAAGCAGGTCCGCGTCGTCGTGCCCTTCGCACCGGGCGGGACGACCGACCTGCTGGGCCGCATCGCCTCGGCGCACCTTCAGGAAGTCTGGGGCCAGACCTTCGTGGTCGACAACAAGAGCGGCGCCGGCGGCAATGTCGGGGCCGAGATCGTCGCCAAGTCCCCGGCCGACGGCTACACGCTGCTGCTCGGCACCGTCGGCACCGCCGTCACCAACCAGTTCCTCTACAAGAACATGCCCTACGACAGCGTGAAGAGCTTCGCGCCGGTCGCGCTGTTCGGCGAGGTCGCCAATGTGCTGGCGGTGCATCCCGACATGCCGGTGAAGACGGCCAAGGAATATGTCGAGTATTGCAAGAAGCAGGGCCCCAACAAGGTGAGCTTCGGCTCGCCGGCGATCGGCGGCACCGGCCATCTGGCGATGGAGTATTTCCAGTCGCTCGCGGGCTTCAAGGTCGAGCATGTCGTCTATCGCGGCAGCTCGCTGGTGCTGAAGGACCTGCTGGCCGGGCACATTCCCAGCACGATGGACAACCTGCCGCCGTACCTGCCGCACATTCAGTCCGGAACGCTGCGGGCACTGGGCGTCAGCTCGGGCAAGCGCTGGTTCGCGCTCCCGGATACGCCGACCATCGCCGAGCAGGGATTCCCGGGCTTCGATGCGGCGCCCTGGTGGTACGTGGCGGCGCCGGCCGGCACGCCGCCGGAGATCGTGAAAAAGCTCTCCGACGAGCTGGTGAAGGCCTCCAAGGAGCCCGACGTCATCAAGAAGATCCGCGCCGCCGGCGCCGCCGAGCTGGGCGGCTCCTCGGAGGACCTCTCCAAGCACATGACCGCCGAGTATGCGAAGTGGAAGAAGGTCGTCGAGGCCGCGAAGCTGGAGCCGCAATGAGCCGTCCGGAGCTGAAGGGAAGAATCCAGACCGTCCTCGGGCCGATCGAGCCCGAGCGACTGGGGCGGACGCTGATGCACGAACACGTGCTGTGCGACATCCGACCGCCCGGCACACGCTCGGATAACGATCTCGGCCCCGAGATCACCCTGGAGAATGTCTGGCAGACCGGCCGCAAGTACATGCTCGACCTCGAGGACATCGCCACCCGCGAGGTGGCGATGATGAAGCACGAGGGCGGCGACGCCATCGTCGAACTGTCCTGCGGCGGCCTCTCGCCCGATCCCAACGGGCTGCGCCGCATCGCGGCCGGCACCGGCGTCCATCTGGTGATGGGCTGCGGCTACTACGTGAACGACTACCAGGATCCCCGGAACCACGACCGCACGGTCGAGGACTTCGCCGCCGAGATGATCGGCCAGATCCACGACGGCGCCTGGGGCACCGACGTCTGTGCCGGCATGATCGGCGAGATCGGCTGCCAGGCGCCGTGGACCGACACCGAGAAGCGCGTGATGCAGGGCGCCTTCATCGCCGCCACCGAGACGGGCGCCTCGATCAACGTCCATCCCGGCCGCGATCCCGACCAGCCGCAGGAGATCGCCGACTTCGCCAAGGCGGCCGGCTTTCCGACCGAACGCATCGTCATCAGCCACATCGACCGCACCGTCTTCGACGAGCCGCGCCTGCTGAAGCTGGCCGACTCCGGCGTGACGGTCGAGTTCGACCTGTTCGGCCAGGAATCGAGCTATTACGGCCTGAGCGACATCGACATGCCCAACGACGCGACGCGGCTCAAGCTGATCCGCGCGCTGATCGAGGCCGGCCATCTCGAACGGGTCGTGATCAGCCACGACATCTGCTACCGCACCCGCCTTGCGAGCTTCGGCGGCCACGGCTACGGCCACATCTTCCGCAACGTCGTGCCGATGATGAACAAGCGCGGTTACAGCGAGGCCGAGATCGACGCGATCCTGGTGGGCAATCCGCGCCGGCTGCTGACGTTCGTTTGATGCTGACTCCAGTTGTCATCCTGAGCGCAGCGAAGGATCTAGCGCCCGCAAAGGAGTGCTCTGATCGTTCCGTGAGGTCCTTCGCTGTGCTCAGGACGACAGAAAGCAGGAGCTAAAACGTCAGCCGATACTCCGCTTCCGCCGTGTAGATCGGCCCGCCGCGGCCGGTGCGGCTCGAATAAAGCGTGAAGTGCTCGGCGACCCACGGCTCCAGCCGGAAGGTGCCGTGGCTTGCCATGAACTGCGCGATGTGATGGCCGGTCTCGCCGCCGGCCGGAAAGCGCGCCAGGGTGACGTGCGGGCGGTACTTGCGGCGATCGACCTCGATGCCGCAATTGCGCGCGACCGTCGTCACCTTCTGCTGCAGCCAGTCGAGGCGCTCGCTGCGCTCCACCACGGCGACCAGCGCGCGCGGCTGCTTGCCGTTGCTGAACTGGTCGACGCCGGCGATCGCCACCGAAAACGGTGGCCCCGCGATGTCGGCAAGCTCCTCTTCGAAGTCACGCTTCGGGCCGCCCTGGACCTCGCCCGCGAAGCACAGGGTGACATGCAGGTTCTCGGCCGGTACCCAGCGCGCATCGGGGACTCCCGATTGCAGCGCCGACAGGTCCTCCGCGATCTCGTCAGGGACGGGCAGAGCGACGAACAGACGCGGCATCGTCGAGATTCTTCGTAACGAAAGGAAGGATACGCTCGACGATGACGTCGACGCCTTTGGCGTTGGGGTGGATGCCGTCGGGCTGGTTGAGGGCGGGATCCTGGGCCACGCCATCGAGGAAGAAGGGATAGAGCGGCACGCCGTGCTTGTCGGCCAGCCTCTGGTAGAGGCCGTCGAACTGCTTGACGTATTCCGGGCCGAAGTTGCGCGGCGCCAGCATGCCGACCAGCCAGACCGTGGTGCCGGCCTGCTTCAGCTTGCCGATGATGGCGTCGAGGTTCTTTTCGGTACTGGCGGGATCGAGGGCGCGCAGCATGTCGTTGCCGCCCAGCTCGACCAGCACGATGTCGGGCTTGTCGGCCAGCATCCAGTCGATGCGCTCGAGGCCGCCCATCGTCGTGTCCCCGGAGACGCCATGATTGATGACGGTTACGTTGCGGCCCTTGTCCTTCAGCGCCGCCTGCAGGCGGTTGGGAAAGGCCTGGGCCGGGGCGAGGCCGTAGCCCGCGGCCAGGCTGTCGCCCAGGATCGCGAGCTTGACCGGCTCGGCCCCCGTTTGCCCGATTTGTGCATGGACCGTCGCGGGCGCCGTGACGGCCGCAAGGTACAGGATCAGCGCCACGAATGCCGCGATCCGTGAATTGACCGTCGCCGTAAAACCACCATATCGAGTTTGCAGTTTCATTCCTTGCCTGTCCCAGGAGCCCGCTTGGCCGAGCCGCTTCCCATCGCACAATTTCCGATCGTTCGCCTGACCGATGTGCATCTCGACATGGCGAGCGATGCCGGCACGGTCAATATCCTGCGTGGCATCACGCTGGACATCGCGGCCGGCGAGATTACGGCGGTGGTGGGGCCGTCGGGTGCCGGCAAGTCGAGCCTCATGATGGTGGCGGGCGGGCTGGAGCGGGCGACCTCCGGCAGGGTCGAGGTCGCCGGCAACGATCTCGGGCCCATGGGCGACGACGACCGGGCGCGGCTTCGGCGCGACCATATCGGCATCGTGTTCCAGGGCTTCCACCTCATCCCCACCATGACCGCCCACGAAAACGTGGCACTGCCGCTGGAATTCGCGGGCCGCTCCGATGCGTTCGGGCTCGCCGAGGCGGCGCTGAAGCGCGTCGGGCTCGGCCATCGCATTGGCCACTATCCCGCCCAGCTGTCCGGCGGCGAGCAGCAGCGCGTGGCGGTTGCCCGCGCCTTCGTCGGCCGGCCCAAGCTGATGCTGGCCGACGAGCCGACCGGCAATCTCGACGGCGCCACGGGCCGGCAGGTGATGGATCTCCTGTTCGAGGTCGCGCGCGCCGACAACACGACGCTGATCCTGATCACGCACGATATGGGCCTCGCCGAGCGGTGTGACCGCGTGCTGCGCATCGCCGACGGCCTTCTGGTCGCGGACGATCGCCTGCGCGCGCTCGCCGCGCAGTGACGGTGTCCTCATGAGCCTTGCCTTCCGCCTCGCGCGCCGCGAGATGCGCAGCGGCCTCGGCGGCTTTCGCCTGTTCATCGCCTGCCTGGCGCTGGGAGTCGGCGCGATCGCCGCGATCCTGTCGTTCAGCCGCGCCATCGAGGAAGGGCTGCGCGCCGACGCGCGCGAGATCCTGGGCGGCGACGTCGCGATCTCCCTGCTCTACCGCGAGGCGACGCCCGAGCAGATCGCCTTCATGCGCGAGCAGGGCGAGTTCGTGCGCTGGCTCGACAGCCGGGCCATGGCGCGACCGACCAAGCCCGACGGCCGCGCCACGCTGGTGCAGCTCAAGGCCGTCGAGCCGGCATATCCGCTCTACGGCAAGGTCGAGATGGCCGATGGCGGCACGCTCGCCAATGCGCTGGGCAAGCGGGACGGCATCTGGGGCGCCGCGGTCGAGGAAGCGGCGCTGCGCCGCATGAACATGGCGCCCGGCGACACGCTGAAGGTGGGTGACACGGCGGTCGAGGTGCGCGGCATCATCGCGCGCGAGCCCGACCGCGGCCTGAACGCCTTCGCGAGCCTGGGGCCGCGGCTGATGATCCCCCTGGACGCCGCGCTGGAGTCGGGTCTGGTTCAGCCCGGCAGCCTGCTCACCTGGGAATACCGCCTGCGCCTACCGCCCGGCCGCTCGGACCGGGCGGTCATCACGGCGCTGAAGGCCCGCTTTCCCGACGCCGGCTGGCGGGTGAGGGGCCTCGACGATGCCGGTGGCGGCATCCGCTTCTGGCTCGACCGGCTGACGCAGTTCATCGGCCTGATCGGCCTCGCCTCGCTCCTGGTCGGCGGGGTCGGCGTGGGCAACGCCGTCTCGAGCTTCCTTGCCGCGCGGCTGCGCACCATCGCGACTCTGAAGTGCCTGGGCGCGCCCGAGCGGCTGGTCTTCACGACCTATTTCATCCAGCTCGCTGCCCTGGCGGCGCTGGGCGTCGGAATCGGCCTGGTGATCGGCGCGGCCCTGCCGTTCGTGGCCCAGTCGGCAATCGCCGACGTGCTGCCGGTCCGGGCGCGGGTGGCGCTCTATGCCGGACCGCTGGCGACCGCCGCGGGATTTGGCCTGCTGGTCTCGCTCCTGTTCGCCCTGGTGCCGCTGATGCGCGCCCGCAGCGTCTCGGCGGCGACGCTGATGCGCGGCGCCGTGGTCCAGCAGGGCGGCCGGCTGGCCTGGCGAGATGCGCTGGCGATCGCCGCCGTCGCGGTCGCGCTGGCGTCCTTCACGATCTTCACCGCCGACAGCCGCCGGATCGCGGCCTATTTCGTGGTGGGCTCGGTCGGCGCCTTCATCGCCTTTCCCCTCCTGGCGAAGCTGCTGATGTTCGGAGCCGCCCGGATCGGCAAGCCCAGGTTCGCCGCCCTGCGGCTGGCGCTCGCCAACCTGCACCGGCCGGGCGCGCCGACGCCGATCGTCATGCTCTCGCTCGGCCTCGGGCTCACCGTGCTGGTGGCGACGGCCCTGATCGAGGGCAATCTGCGCCAACAGCTGACGCAGCGCATTCCCGGCGACGCCCCGGCCTTCTTCTTCGTCGACATCCAGTCGAGCCAGATGCCGGCCTTCGAGAAAGCCATCTCCGCCATTCCTGGCGCCGGACCGCTCGACAAGGTGCCGTCCTTGCGCGGCCGCATCGTCAAGATCGGCGGCAAGCCGGTCAGCGAGATCGCGGTGCCGTCCGATGCACGCTGGGCAGTCGAGGGCGATCGCGGGGTGACCTATTCGGCGACGCCGCCCGAGGGCTCCCGCCTCGTCGCCGGCGAATGGTGGCCGGCCGACTATCGCGGGCCGCAGCTCATCTCCTTCGACGAAAATCTGGCCAACCAGTTCGGCCTGAAGCTGGGCGACAGCATCACCGTGAACATCCTGGGGCGCGACATCGAGGCGAAGATCGCCTCGCTGCGGCGCATCGAATGGACCACGCTCTCCATCAACTTCGTGTTCGTCTATTCGCCCGGCACGCTCGACAAGGCGCCGCACACTTTCCTCGCGACGGTGAAATCGACGCCGGAGGCGGAGGAGGCGATCTTCAAGGCCGTCACCGACCAGTTCCCCAACGTCACCGTGGTGCGCATCCGCGACGCCATCGAGACGGCGGCGGGCGTTCTGGGCAATATCGGGCTGGCCAGCCGGGTGATCGGCTTCCTCAGCATCCTGGCCGGCGTGCTCGTGCTGGCGGGGGCCATGCTCGCCACCCAGCGCCGCCGCGTCCACGAGGCTGTGGTGATGAAGGTGCTGGGCGCCACCCGGGCCCGCATCGCCGGGACTTTCGCCTGGGAGTTCGCCTTCCTGGGCCTGGCCACCGCGGTGGCGGCTCTGGGGGTGGGGACTCTGGCCGCCTACCTGGTGGTGCGCCGGCTCATGAACCTCGAATGGACGTTCCTCCCGACCGTAGCGGTGGCGGTCGCCGTGGGCGCCATGGCGCTCACCCTGGCCTTCGGACTGGCGGGAACTTTGGCAGCATTGAGGCAACGCCCCCTGGCATTGCTGCGCAACGAATGACCTATTCGTTACAGGGTGCGGGTCAATTTGGGTTCTAGAACCGACTCTTGGCTATTGATTCAGTCGCGCTGTAACCCCAAATTAGCTGTCGAAGGGGCTCGGCAAACGAGGCCCCCTTGGAGGCTTGAAACCAGATGGTAAATCCGAACTTCGGCACCTTTAATCGCGCCGGCACCGTTGCCGACCAGGCGTCGTTCGATGTCGGTCTGCGCGCCCACATGGTGCGCGTGTACAACTACATGGCTTCGGGGCTCGCACTGTCGGGCATCGTGGCCTTCGGCCTGTTCAGCTCGCCGGAACTCGCGGGCATGTTCTTCCAGCTTCAGGCGGGACGCGTCGTCGGCCTGAACGTGCTGGGCTGGGTCGCGATCTTCGCTCCGCTCGGCCTGCTGCTGCTCGTCTCGTTCCGCGCCGCTCAGATGAGCACCGCTGCGGTACAGGCGGTCTACTGGACGGTCACGGCATTGATGGGTGTCAGCCTGTCGCTGCTGCTGTTCCGCTACACCGGCGCCAGCGTCGCGCGCACCTTCTTCGTGACGGCCGCCGCCTTCGCGTCGCTCAGCCTCTATGGCTACACGACGAAGCGGGACCTGACGGCGATGGGCAAGTTCCTGTTCATGGGCGTGATCGGCCTGATCCTGGCCGGCATCGTCAACATGATCTGGCCGTCGGGCACGATGAGCTTCATCATCTCCGCCGCGGGCGTGCTGATCTTCTCGGGCCTGATCGCCTACGACACCCAGAGGATCAAGGAACAGTACTCCGAGGCCTGGGGTACGGACATGGTCGAGAAGGTCGCCGTGTTCGGCGCTCTCAGCCTGTACCTGGACTTCGTGAACCTGTTCCAGTTCCTGATGAGCTTCATGGGTCAGTCGCGCGACTAACCGACTGAACCTTCGATAAAATCGAAAAGGGCGCCCGGGTCGAAAGACCCGGGCGTTCTGCTTTATGGCGACTGGTGGGGTGCCAAGATTGCGCCGTGCGCGTGCGGCCCTATACTTTCGGGATGCGGCGCACTTCCTATGAGCAGATGAATTGTTCGATCGCTTCGGCGCTCGACGTCGTCGGCGAGCCGTGGACGCTCCTCATCGTGCGCGATGCCTTCTACGGCGTGCGCCGCTTCGACGACTTCCAGGAGAATCTCGGCATCGCGCGCAACGTGCTTACCGCGAGGCTGAAGAAGCTCGTGGAGGCCGGGGTCTTCCGCAAGACCGCCTATCGCCAGCGCCCGCTGCGCCACGAGTATCGCCTCACCGAGAAGGGCGCCGCGCTGTTCACCGTGATCGTCGGGCTGAAGCAATGGGGCGACCGCTTCGGCACGGCCGCACGCGGCGGCAAGCCGATGGACCTGGTCGATCGTGCCGACAACCGGCCGCTCGATCCGGTTCTGATCGACGCCGAAAGCGGCCGGCGCCTCGAACTTACCAACGTGCGCGCGGTGGCGGGACCGGGCGCCGACGAAAACACGCGCACCTTCTTCGAGCGCCTGGCGATCAACAGGACCGTGCGTTAAGCACCAAATAACAACCCGTCGTCTCGACCGGAGCGCCCCTCGAGTACCCTCGGGGTAAACTCCGCGCGGAGTGGAGAGACGACGGAAGCTTTTAGTCTTTCTTTTCCGGCTCCAGGCGCTTGCCGTCGATCAGACGCGCGGCGCGGTCGGCAGCGTCCCTGTCGGCGTCTTTCTCCGCGCGCGTGCGGCCGAAGCGGCGGCGGTTCGCGTCCGCTTCCGCTTCGCGTTCGCGTTTCGCCTTGTCCTTGCGCGTGCGTCGCAGGTTGACGATCTCGGCCATGGATTTCTCTATGCCGTGCCTGCAGGCGATGCGCTAGTCTCGGACTGCCGGACCGGGGAGCCCTGCCATGACACCAACAACCCGCAAGCGTCTCCTGATCGGCGGCGGCGGCATCGTCGCGCTGCTGGTCGTAGCCCTCGTGGCCTTGCCCGCGCTGATCGACGTCAATTCCTACAAGCCGCTAATCGTCTCGCAGGTGAAGACGGCGACCGGCCGCGACCTCGTGATCGACGGACCGATCTCGCTGTCGCTGCTGCCGACGCCGACCGTCTCGGTGACGGGCGTGAAGTTCTTCAACGCGCCCGGCTCCAAGAACGCCAACATGGTCGAGGTGAAGTCGGTCACCGTGCGGCCGTCGCTGCTGGCCCTGCTGGGCGGCAGCATCGAGGTCAGCGAGGTGACGCTGGTCGAGCCCAAGATCGTGCTGGAGATCAATGCAGAGGGTAGGCCGAACTGGGAGTTCGCGCCCTCGGTGGCCGAAGCGAAGCCCGCCGCCGCCAAACCCAGTACGCCGCGGCCGCTGTCGCTCGGGCGGCTCACCATCGACAACGGCACGCTGATCTTCAGCGATTCCAAGGCGGGTCTCTCGGTCGTCGCCGAGAAGGCGAACTTCACCGCCTCGGTCGGCTCGATCGACGGTCCCTATTCGCTGGCGGGAGACGCCTCGGTCAACGGCGCGCCGCTCCGGCTCGACCTCGCGGTCGGCGCGCGCGGCAGCAACGGCCATACCGCCGACCTCGCCCTGCAGGCAGGCGGCGGCAAGCTCGGCTTCAAGGGCACGCTGAGCGAGCTGGGCGTGGCCGCGAAGATTTCCGGCGCGGCCTCCGCGTCGGCCGACTCTCTCACGACCTTCGTCGGCACGCTGGTCAGGCTCGCGGGCCAGCCCGAGCCCGTCCTGCCGCCGATCCTTGCCGGCAAGTTCAGCTTCGACGGCGGCGTCGACGTTTCGCAAACCGCGTTCGCGGCGCGCGACTTCAAGATGGCGCTGGGCCAGGACAATGGCTCGGGATCGCTTTCGGTTGCGCTGAAGCCCAGGCTCGCGGTCGAGGGCAGGATCGTCGTGCCGAAGCTCGATCTCGACCGGTGGCTGGCCGCGCTCCAGCAGCCCGCACCTGGCGCAACAACCGCTGCTCCGGCCCCTCCGCCGGCGAACGCACCGGCTGCGACGTCGCAAAGTCTCCTGGGGGATCTGACGGCCAAGCTCGCCTTCGAGATCGGCGAGGTGATCTACAACAAGCAGCCGGTCCGCAACGTCGTGCTCGATATCGATGCCAGGGGCGGCGCCGTCGCGGTGCCGAAGCTCACGGCTACCTTGCCGGGCGACATGGTCCTGCAGGCGCAGTCGACCCTGACGGGCGACGCCGCGCGGCCCGGCGTCACCGGGCAGTTCAGCCTGGTCGGGCCCAAGCTGCGCGAAACGCTGTCCTGGCTCGCCGTCGACGTGTCGTCGGTGCCGCCCTCCAAGCTGCAGAAGCTCAGCCTGCGCGGCCGCATGTCCTCGACCGGCGGCAACGTCCAGGTGAGCGATGCCGTCTTCGAACTCGACGACCTCAAGGGCAGCGGTGGTGTGACGGTCACCTTCACCGTGCCGCTGTCGATCGTGACCAGCGTCAGTCTCGACACGCTCGATCTCGATTCCTTCCTGGTCCCGGTCGCGGCGCGGCAGAAGCCTGCTGCCAGTGCCTCCGCGCCGGCCTCGGCACCCGCCGTGGCCGGCCCCACGGTCGGGCTCAAGGCCAGGGTGGCCAGGCTCATCTATAACAAGGAGACGATCCAGGGCGTCGATGTCGACGTGGCGCTGCAGGGAACCACGCTGCGGCTGAACGACGTCAAGGTTTCGAACCTGGGGGGCGGCCGTCTCGCGGTCCGCGGCACCGTGGCCAACTATTCGGCACCGCAGCCGAGGGCCGACATCGCCTTCAACTTCGAGGCGCCCGACATGAGCCGCGTGCTGAGGGTCGCCGGGACCACGGCGCCGGCCGATCTCGGGGCAGTGAGTGCGAGCGGCGGCGTCGCGGGTACGATCGAGCAGCTCACGCTGCGCGATCTGAACGTCAATGCCATGGGCCAGAGCGTGAAGGCGACCGGCACCCTGGCGCTTCCGGGCGCGTCGAGGGGGGCGCCGCAGTCGGTTGCCTACAAGGGCAACCTGGTGCTCAACGGCCAGGCGCTCGACGGATCGATCGACGCCCGCCTGAGCGGCCGCACGACGATCAATGCCGACCTGCGCGCGAATGTGCTCGACCTCGACCGGATCGGCGGCAGCGGCGGAGCGCCCGCGCGGCCGGCCGCGCGCGGCCAGGCGGCTTCCAGGCCGATCGACACGGCGCCGCTGCGCAGCATCGACGGCTCGCTGAAGCTGGCGGCCGGCACGCTGGTCAGCTCGCCGCTGCGGATCGGCAATGCCGACCTCGCGGCCTCGCTGAAGGATGGCATCCTGACGGTCCAGCACTTCAAGGGCTCGCTCTATGGCGGTTCGCTGGCGCTCGCGGGAACCGTCAACGCCACCCGGCCGGCGCTCTCCTTCGACTTCAAGGGCGACGCCAACAGCATCATCCTGGGCGAGATGCTGCGCAGCACCTCGGGCACCAACCAGTTCGGCAGCGCCATCAAGGTGACGGTCGACGGCAAGCTGAACGCCAACGGCATCACCCTGCGCGGCGGCGGTACGACCTCCGACCAGATCCGGGCCTCGATGGCGGGCGGCGCGCAGCTCGGCGGGCACATCTTCATCGGCGCCGACCGGGCTCTGCAGATGCTGGGCTCGATGGCGGCCGGCGCGGCCAGTACGGTGATCGACCAGACCCTGGGCAATGTGCTGGGCGCCGTCGGCCAGCGCGGGATGTCGCCCACCAGCATGCTGAACGCGATCTCGCTGGTGCTGAACCGCTTCGTCAATCACGACAGCCCGATCGGCGGGCAGATCGACATCGCGGGCGGCGTGCTCACCGACAAGGGGCTGGCGGTGCAGGGCAACCGCGCCACGGCGCGGATCTCCACACGCACCAATCTCGGCGCCTCGACCACCGACACGACGGTCAACTTCTACATCGCCGAGGATGGCTCGGCGCCCTACCTGATCACGACGGCGCGCGGCTCGATGTCGTCACCGTCGCTCAACGTCTCGCGCGGCAGCGCCAAGGACCCGCCGGGCATGGCCAGCACCCTGCCGGGCGCGCAGCAGCTGCAGCAGCTTGAGCAGCAGATCCTGCCGGGCCAGCAGCGCTCGCTGGTCCCCAATATTCCGATCCCCAACATTCCAATCCCCAATATTTTCGGCCGTTAGGAGTTCCCGTGCTTGATCGTTTGAAGTCCGTGCTGAAGGCGCGGTTCGGCTCCGCGCCCGCTCTGTCGGAAGCTCCCAGGGGCGTCGAGGTCCTGGCCGAGATGGCCAACCGCCGGGTCGTGCGGCGCTATTCCGACAAGCCACTGGATCCGGCCCTGCTGGACACGCTCTGCGCGGTGGCGCTGTCGGCGCCCTCGAAGAGCGACCTGCAGCAGGCCGACATCGTGATCGTCACCGACAAGGCGCAGCGCGAGAAGCTCCAGGCCCTGATCCCGGAGAATCCGTGGGCCGCCGCCGGTCCGGCGCTGCTGGTCTTCTGCGGCAACAACCGCCGGCACCGGCTGCTGTTCGACTGGCGCGGCCGGCCCTTCGTGAACGACTATCTCGACCCGTTCTTCAATGCCGCCGTCGATGCCGGAATCGTGCTCGCCACCTTCATCGCCGCCGCCGACCGGGTCGGACTCGGGACCTGCCCGATCAGCCAGATCCGCAACCAGGCGGCCCGCGTCTCCGAGGTGCTGGGGCTGCCGCAGCATGTCTTCCCGGTGGCCGGGCTCGGCGTCGGCTGGCCGTCCTTCGAAGGCGTGATGAGCCCGCGGCTGGGACTGGACGTCTCGATCCATCGCGACCGCTACGACGAGACGGGCCTGCGGGAGAAGGTCGAGGCCTACGACCGGCGGCGCAACGAGACCCAGCCCTACAAGAACCAGCGCTTCGTGGAGACATTCGGCGAGGACCCGGCCTATGGCTGGTCCGAGGACAAGGCCCGGCAATATTCGGTGCCGGAGCGCGCCGATTTCGGCGCATTCGTGCGCACGAAGGGCTTCAATCTCGACTGATCGTGCGTTGCTTCAGTTCGTGGAGCACATGAAGCCGGAGCGCGCTCGACAGGTTGGTCTGCCCCTGCGTCCGGCCGCGGTCGACCTCCGCCACCAGGGCGTTGAGCGACAGGCCGCGCGCCTGGGAGAGGGCTGAAAGCTCGGTCCAGAAGGCATCTTCCAGCGAGATGCTGGTACGGTGGCCGTCGATTGTGACCGAGCGTTTGCGCATGACGGGACTGTGGCAGCGGGCCCGGGCAGCGGCAACACGCCTCCTCATGCTGCCTTGCCGCCGTCACAGAGCGTGCGTATAAGCGCGCCCAACCAACCCTCCGGACAAATCATTATGGAAATCCGTAACGTCGCGATCATCGCGCACGTCGACCATGGCAAGACCACACTGGTCGATTGCCTGCTGAAGCAGAGCGGCACCTTCCGCGAGAACCAGCAGGTGGCCGAGCGCGCCATGGATTCGAACGACCTCGAACGCGAACGAGGGATCACGATCCTCGCCAAGGCGACCTCGGTCGAGTGGCATGGCACGCGTATCAACATCGTCGATACGCCCGGCCACGCCGACTTCGGCGGCGAGGTCGAGCGCATCCTCTCGATGGTCGATGGCGTGGTCCTGCTGGTCGACGCCGCCGAAGGGCCGCTGCCGCAGACCAAGTTCGTGCTGGGCAAGGCGCTGCGCCTCGGCCTGAAGCCGATCGTGCTGATCAACAAGGTCGATCGTTCCGACGCCCGCGCCCATGAGGTGCACGACGAGGTGTTCGACCTGTTCTCGGCGCTCGAGGCCAACGACGAGCAGCTCGACTTCCCGACGCTCTTCGCCTCGGCCCGCCAGGGCTGGGCCGCGACTTCGCTCGAGGCCGAGCACACCGACATGACGCCGCTGTTCGAGCTTCTGGTGAAGCACGTGCCGGCGCCGAAGGTCGATCCCGATCCCGCATTCCGGATGCTGGTGACGACGCTCGAGGCCGACAACTTCCTGGGGCGCATCCTGACGGGGCGCATCCTCTCGGGTTCGATCAAGCCCAATTCGATGGTCAAGGCGCTGGCCCGCGACGGCAAGGAACTCGAGCAGACGCGCATCACGCGCATCCTGGCGTTCCGCGGCCTCGAGCGCGTGGCGCTCGAGTCGGCCGAGGCCGGCGACATCGTGGCCATTGCCGGCATGAAGGTCGCCACCGTGGCCGACACGATCGGTGATTTGACGATCTCCGAGCCGATACACTCGCAGCCGATCGATCCGCCGACTCTCGCCATGACCTTCATGGTGAACGACTCGCCGCTCGCCGGCACCGAAGGCGACAAGGTGACGACCCGCATGATCCGCGCGCGGCTGATGCGCGAGGCCGAGGGCAACGTCGCGATCCGCGTCACCGACACGGAAAACGCCGACTCCTACGAGGTCGCCGGTCGCGGCGAACTGCAGCTCGGCGTGCTGATCGAGACGATGCGCCGCGAGGGCTTCGAACTCGCCGTCGGCCGTCCGCGCGTGCTGTTCCAGACGGATCCGGTCACCGGCCAGCGGCAGGAGCCGATCGAGGAAGTCGTGATCGACGTCGACGACGCCTATACCGGCGCGGTCGTCGAGCAGATCTCGCTGCGCAAGGGCGCGTCGGGCGCCGGCAAGACGCGCCTGGTGTTCTACGCCCCGTCGCGCGGCCTGATCGGCTATCACGGCGAGTTCCTGACCGACACGCGCGGCACCGGCGTGATGAATCGCCTGTTCCACGAGTACGGCGCCTATCGTGGCCCGATCGCCGGCCGCCGCAACGGTGCGCTGATCGCCAACGCCGCAGGCAACGCGGTGATGTACGCGATGTGGAACCTCGAGGATCGCGGCCCGATGTTCATCGAGCCCGGCGTGCCCGTTTACATGGGCATGGTGATCGGCGAGCACAGCCGCGGCAACGACCTCGAAGTGAACGTCCTCAAGGGCAAGCAGCTCACCAACATCCGTGCCGCCGGCAAGGACGAGGCCGTCCGCCTCACGCCGCCGCGCAAGATGTCGCTCGAGCAGGCAATCGCCTATATTGAGGAGGACGAACTGGTCGAGATCACCCCGAAATCGATCCGGCTGCGCAAGCGCTTCCTCAATGCCGAGGACCGCAAGCGCGCCAAGAAGCAGGCCGCTGCGGCGGCGGAGTAAAGACTAGGACATGAGCGGCAGGAACGTGGATTTCGGCGATCGCCTTGCGACCGCCGCGGCGGCCAAGCAGGCCTTGCTCGATAAGGCCAAGGCCAAGGCCAACGATCCGGAACTGATCAAGAAGCAGGCCGAGCGCGCCGCCATCGCGGCCGCCCGCGACGCTCGCGAGGCCGAGCGCCGGGAAGCCAAGCGGCTGGAAGACGAGCGCATCGCCGCCGAACTGGCGGCGGCGAAGGAAGCGGCGGACGCGGCAGCTGCCATAGCGGCCGCAGAGGCCGCAGCCGCGGCCGCAGAAGCCGCTGCGGCGGCCGAAGCCGCGGAGGCCGAGCGGGCCGCCCGGCGGGCTGCTGCCAAGCCGGTGCTGACGGAGGCCGAGCAGAAGGCCGCCCGCGACGCCCGCTACGCCGCCCGCAAGGCGCGCAAGGGCAAGCGATAGAGTGTCGGCCGGCGGAGTGCCTCAGAGCGCTCCGCCCGTCAACGATGCGCGCTGGCTGATCTCGATGTGGTTGCCGTCGGGATCGCAGACGAACGCATAGCGCACCGTGTCGCCCAGCACGCGCGGCTCGCCGCCCGAGGCGCCGCCGCGCTCCAGGATGCCGGCATATTCGGCCAGGCAATCCCACACCTGCACCGTCATGTAGCGATAGCCCGGCCCGCGCCACTGGCCGACCGCGCTCTCGACCTTGCCCTGCTCCGCCACCACGACCAGCGAGTCGCCGCAACGGTAGCGGCCCTCGCCGGCGCGCTCGAACTGCATGGCGTGCGTCCAGAACCGGTCGTGCGCCGCGGGATCGTTGACCCGGAGCAGGATCGCGACGCCTTCGACGCCGTTGCGGCCCTTCGGCACCAGGGTCACCCGGTTGCCGTCCGGATCGGTGAGCGGTTGCGGTGCCGCGAGCCCTTCGCGCGCGATTTCCAGGCCGACGATGCCGGAGGGCGGCACGTCGGGCAGGGGCCCGCGCGCATGGTTCATCTTCAGGATCGAGCCGTTCATGTGATGGCGGTGCTGCTGCATGCCGCCCCCCAGCTTGCCCATATGGTCGTAGGGCAGGCCGACCGTCTGCTGCCAGAAGGCGAGCTGTTCGTCGCGCGTGGTGGAGAAGAGGCCGACGTCGAGATGCTGCTTGGCGAGGTTCATGGGTGCCAGTGTAGCGCGGGACGGGAAACAAATCTTACAAAGCCCGCCACGACGACGCTGCACAGCGGTCCTAGAACCGATCGGGGGAAGGGACCGGCTGCTGGGGAGCCGCCGGCAAGAACATGGGAAGGGCTTCGGTGGTTCGCGTCATCATCGGCACGGTCGCCGTGCTTGCCGGCTTCGCCGTCGTCGAACGCTCGGTCGATGCCAGTACCGGTCCGGCCGGATCGTGCGTGCCGACCGAAGTTCATGCGCTGCTGCCACCGCAAGACACCGTGGCAGTGAGGTCAGGGTCGACGATGAACTCGCCCGTGACCGGGGCCCTTCGCGGCCGCGCGGCCGTCATCCTGTCCGGCGGTCAGGGCGGGTGGGCGCACATCGCGATCGCCGACGCGCCGCACCTCGATGGCTGGGTGCCGGCGGACCAGCTCTGGGTCGACGTCGAGGCGGGCCGCGCGCTCCATAGCCTGCCGGGGCCGCTCGGCCGGAAGCTCGCGACGTCCGATGATAAGGTCGAGAGCTTCCGCGTGCTCGGCTGCCACGGCCCCTGGCTGCACGTCATCAACGCCCGCGCGGGCGCCGTGTGGATCGACAGCCGCCAGTCGTCCTAAGCCCGTCGTCTCGACCGGAGCACCGAAGGTGCGGAGTGGAGAGACCTGCTCTCCACGCAAAGCCGGCAAATCGTGGAAAGAAGGTCTCTCCACTACGCCGAGCTGCGCTCGGCTCCGGTCGAGACGACGGAGGCTTTCTTCTTTCAGTGACAGTCAGATCTTCAGGTCGCTGAAGAAGTCGTTGCCCTTGTCGTCGGTGATGATGAAGGCCGGGAAGTTCTCGACCTGGATGCGCCAGATCGCTTCCATGCCGAGTTCGGGATACTCCAGCACCTCGACCTTCTTGATGACGTCCTGCGCCAGGATGGCGGCCGGGCCGCCGATCGAGCCGAGATAGAAGCCCTTGTGCTTGCGGCAGGCGTCGACGACCTGCTTGCTGCGGTTGCCCTTGGCCAGCATGACCATCGAGCCGCCATTGGCCTGGAAGAGGTCGACATAGGAATCCATGCGCCCGGCCGTGGTCGGGCCGAACGAGCCCGAGGCCATGCCGGTCGGCGTCTTGGCGGGGCCGGCGTAATAGACCGGGAACTGCTTGAAATAGTCCGGCAGGCCCTCGCCGCGATCGAGCCGCTCCTTGAGCTTGGCATGCGCGGAGTCGCGCGCCACGATCAGCGTGCCGCTGAGGTTCACGCGAGTCTTCACCGGATGCCTGGTCAGCACCGAGAGCGTGTGCGCCATGCCCTTGTTCAGGTCGACCGAGACCACGTCGCCCGAGAGCTGCGCCGGCTCGACCTCGGGCAGGAACTGCGCCGGGTTGTGCTCGAGCTGCTCGAGGAAGACGCCGTCCTTCGTGATCTTGCCGACGGCCTGGCGGTCGGCCGAGCAGGAGACGCCGATGCCGATCGGCACCGAGGCGCCGTGCCGGGCGATGCGGATCACCCGCACGTCGTGGCAGAAATACTTGCCGCCGAACTGCGCGCCAATGCCCATCTGACGCGTGAGCTCCAGCACCTTCTGCTCCATCTCGCGATCGCGGATGGCGACGCCCTTGTTGTTGCCCTCGCCGGGCAGGTCGTCGAGGTAGCGCGTCGAGGCGAGCTTCACCGTCTTGAGGTTCATCTCGGCAGAGGTGCCGCCGACCACGATGGCCAGGTGATAGGGCGGGCAGGCGGCGGTGCCGAGCGTGCGGATCTGGGTGTCGAGGAACTTGAGCAGCGAGGCCTCGTTCAGCACGGCTGGCGTCTGCTGGTGCAGGTAGGTCTTGTTGGCCGAGCCGCCGCCCTTGGCGACGAACAGGAACTTGTAGGCGTCGCCGTCGGTCGCATAGATGTCGATCTGCGCCGGCAGGTTGGTGCCGGTCTGCACTTCCTTGAACATCGACAGCGGCGAGACCTGCGAATAGCGCAGGTTGGTCTCGGTGTAGGTCTTGTAGACGCCCTTGGCGATCGCTTCCTCGTCGCCGCCGCCGGTCCACACCGCCTGGCCCTTCTTGGCCATGACGATGGCCGTGCCGGTGTCCTGGCACATCGGCAGCACGCCGCCGGCCGAGATGTTGGCGTTCTTCAGCAGCTCGAGCGCCACATAGCGGTCGTTGGCCGAGGCCTCGCCGTCGTCGAGGATGTTGCGCAGCTGCTGCAGATGGCCCGGGCGCAGGAGGTGGGAAATGTCGTGGAAGGCCGCGGCCGTCAGGGTGGTGAGCGCCTCGGGTTCGACGGTCAGCACGTCGCGGCCGTTGAATTTGGTGGTGCCGACGAAGTCCGAGGTGAGCTTGCGGTAGGGCGTCGTGTCCTCGTGGCTCGGGAACATTTCCTGAAACTGGAACTCGGGCATGCGTCTTCTCCTGGCGACCCTGTCGGGGCGCCGGTTTCCTGCCGCAGCCGGGCCGCGGCGTCTACCTACTTCTTTCGGAAGCTGTCGAGCTTGACGACCTTGGAGGCCGCGTCCTCGGGCTTGGCCGCTTCGGCGGTCGCCGCCTCGCCCTCGGTCCCGTCGGTCTCGCCTTCCGGCGGGGCGGGACGCTTCTCCGGCACGGGCAGCGGGGTCGGCTCGACCGCGCCTTCCGGCTTCTCGGCGGAGACCTTCTCTCCCGTGGCCTTGTCGCGGCGGTCGAACTGGAGACCGAAGCGGACAGACGGATCGACGAAGGCCGAGAGCGCGGCGAACGGAACCTTTATGCGCTCCTGCTGCTTGTTGAAGCTGACCGTCACCTCGAAATCGTCCTCGCGGATGATCAGGCCCCAGTACTGGTGCTGGAGCACGATGGTCATCTCGTCGGGATACTTGGCGCGCAGATACTCCGGCAGTTCCACGCCGGGATCGTTGCTGCGGAAGCTGATGTAGAAATGGTGCGAGCCCGGCAGTCCCGTTTCCGCGACCTGAGTCAGCACGCGTCGAACGACGCTGCGCAGCGCATCGTCGACGAGAGCGTCGTAGTGAAAGCGATCGTTCATGGCCTGTCGGAAATTTGAGAAAGCATCGACCCGCCCTGCCGGAGAGTCAACGATGGCAATAGCCGTCAATTGGCCGGAAGGAAAGTGGGGGGCTTCTGTTGCCCGGTGCCCCCCGGACCGCGCTTACGTCCGCTGTTTAGGCGGCAGCAGCGAGTGTAACGGTGTTATC
>LNFM01005233.1_pt1 | contig 22750 bp, 26 predicted proteins | sample 596031 | NCBI WGS metagenome assembly LNFM01 (sample SAMN04254537, study PRJNA301005) | activated carbon metagenome | isolation source: dual media filters at the Ann Arbor, Michigan drinking water treatment plant | place: USA: Ann Arbor | reverse complement strand
CGGGCGGAGCCTTCTTCAACGCCGGGCAGGTCTGCGCGGCGACGGGCCGCGTGCTTGCGCATGAATCCATCGTCGACAGCCTGTGCGCAAAGCTCGTCGCCCACGCGGCCAGGCACGTACCGGGAGACCCGTTCCACCAGGGAACGACGATGGGACCGCTCAACAACGCCAAGGTCGCGGCAAAGGTGAAAGAGCATGTCGACGATGCCGTCGCCGCCGGCGCCAAGATCCTCCACGGAGGCAAGGCAAGGCCCGACCTCGGCAGCGCGCTGTTCTTCGAGCCGACGGTGATCCGCGACGTGACGCGCGAGATGAAGCTCAACCGGGAGGAGACGTTCGGACCGGTCGTTCCCGTGATCGCCTTCAAGGACGAGGCGGATGCGCTCGACCTGGCGCTGGACACCGAATACGGCCTATCGGTCGGTGTCTTCACCGCCGATGTCGCGCGCGGCCTGAAGATCGCGAAGGCCATTCCCGCCGGCATCGTCAACGTCAATGCCGGCAGCACCTGGTGGGAGATCCACCTGCCGTTCGGCGGCGGTTCCGGCACGAAGAGCGGCATCGGCCGTCTTGGCGGAATGCATACGATGGAAGCCATGACCGAGCTGAAGATGATCACCGTGACGATCGGTGCAGAGGCAGCATGACCCTTTCCGACCGCTTTCGCCTCGACGGGAAAAGGGCCCTGGTGACCGGCGGCAGCCGGGGCCTCGGGCGCGAGATGGCGTTGGCGCTGGCGGAGGCGGGAGCCGACATCGTCATCACCGGGCGCAGCACCGACAGCCTGGACAGGACGGCAGCGCAGCTACGCGGCCACGGGCGGCAGGTCGCGACCATCGTCGGCGACATGGGAGTCCCAGAGGATTGCGAACGTGTGTGCCGCGAGGCGCTCGCAACGGGGACGCTCGACATTCTCGTCAACAATGTCGGCGACCGGCAGGTGGCCGAGCAGGTCGAGGAGGCATCGATCGAGACGTGGCGGCGTCTGATAGACCTCAATCTCACCAGCTGCGTCATCGCCACCAAGCTTGTCGGCGGCCCGATGCTGGAGCGGGGCTGGGGACGCATCATCAACATCAGCTCGATGTGTGCCCTGATCACGTTGCCTGGCATCGGCGGGCGCCACTACGAAGCCGGAAAGGCTGCCGTCCTGCAGTTCACGCGCGCCGTCGCGTCGGACTGGGCGGCGCGCGGCGTGACCGTCAACGCCATCTGTCCCGGCCTGTTCATGACGGAGCCGAACCAGCGCTGGAGCCGGGACAAGCCCGACCTGATGCAGGCCTTCGTCGACGACATACCGGTCGGAAAGGCCGGCGAGCCAGAAGACCTCGGACCCCTGGCCGTCTACCTGGCCAGCGATGCCTCCCGCTACATGACCGGCGCGGCCCTGGTCATCGATGGCGGCTTTACCCTGCGATGAAATGCGACCCCGACCCGGAGACAGCCCGATGCCAGACTCCCGATCATCCCACACTCTGAAAAGTCCGCTGCCGCCGTTGGCGCTGGCGGCGCTGTTTGCCGATTTCGTCGACGTGCTGATCCCGGGCGACGGGAAATGGCCGTCGGCGTCGGCTGTCGGCGTGCAGGGGCTGCTTTTGTCACGCGTCGTCGAGGAGTGGGGCGAGGCGCAGCCGCATCTGATCGCGGACGCGCTGATCGCCTGCGGGGCGCCGTTTGCCGGCCACGATGCTGCCGGACGCAAGGCGATTGTCGAAAAACTGGAAGCGACGCAGGCCGAACTCTTCGCGCAGCTGCGTTCGGCCGTGACGCTCGCCTATTATGAAAGCCCCGTCGTCGCCGAGGCCATTCGCGCGCTCGGGCGCCCCTATCTGCTCATGCCGCATCTGGTCGGCTATCCGAGCCGCCCCTTCGACGAGGCACAGGACAGGCCCAGGCATGGCCGCGGTCGCTATATTCCGACCGATGCCGTCGTGCCGGTCGATCCATCGGGCCTCGATCTCGACAACAACCGCACACAGAGCTGGGGGATCACGCGATGACCACGCAACGCACCTGCGACGTTCTCATCATCGGGGCCGGCGCGACCGGCTCGCTCGCAGCCGTCGTTCTCGCGCAGGCGGGCCTCGACGTGGTCTGCCTGGAACAGGGCTCATGGGTGGAGGCCAAGGACCATCCGCATCTGCATTCCGACTGGACGTGGCAGCGCAAGACCAGCTGGAATCCCGACGTCGCCAAGCGGCGCCATGCGGACGACTATCCGGTCAAGTCGGACAGTTCGCAGATCCTGATGTGGAACGGTGTCGGCGGATCCACCAATGTCTACGGCGCCATCTGGCCGCGTTACCGCCCTTCGGATTTTCGCAAGGGTACCGAGCATGGGCTGCAGCCGGACTGGCCGATCTCCTACGAAGACGTGGCGCCCTTCTATGAGCTGGCGGACCGCATGGTCGGCGTCTCGGGCGTCAACGGCGATCCGGCCATGCCGCAACGCGACCCGCCCCCGACGCCGGCCCTGCCGCCGTCGAAGGTTTCGAAGCGACTGGCCGACGCCTTCGACCGGCTCGGTTGGCACTGGTGGCCGGTGGAGGCCGGCGTCATCTCGCGTGCCTATGATGGCCGTCCGGCCTGCAACGGCTGCGGCAGCTGCAATGGCTGTCCGCGCGGCTCGATGAGCAAGTATTCCATGTCGATCTGGCCGAAGGCGCTGGAGGCTGGCTGCGAACTGCGCATCAATGCACGGGTCCTGAAGATCGAGAAGGGCCTGGACGGGCGCGCCACCGGCGCCCTCTACACCGACCGCAACACCGGCCATACGCATTTCCAGAAGGCGCGCGTCGTCGTCGTGGCGGCCAACGGCGTCGGCACGCCCCGGCTGCTGCTCGCTTCCGACAATCTCGCCAACCAGTCCGACCAGGTCGGCCGCAACCTGCTCCATCACACGCTGGTGGCCGGCGAGATGTTCGTCGACCAGCCCGTCGACGGCCACACCGGTTACGTCGCCTCGCTGATCTCGCGCGAATTTGCCGAGACCGACATTTCGCGCGGCTTCGTCAACGGCTTCAACTTCAACTGCATCACCTCGTCGCCGTCGGCCGGAGAAACGGCGGCTGGCTGGTTCACCAATTCGAAGGCGCCATGGGGCGAGGGCCATCATGGCTGGTTCGAGCGCCATTTCGGACATGGCATCGGCATTTTTGCCATCGGCGATGACCTGCCCAATCCAGAAAACCGCGTGACCCTGGATCCAACGCTGAAGGATTCCGACGGCATCCCAGCAGCGGTCACCCGCTATCAGCCAGGCGAAAACGACAAGCGGATGATGAACTACATGCTCGACCGCATCGAGGATGTGGCCAAGTCGATGGGCGCGTTCGAATACCATCTGCAGGACTATCGCGACGCCGATGGCGTGTACCGGACGCCGGCATGGCACATGATCGGCACTGCGCGCATGGGCGCGGACCCGGAAACGTCGGTGGTCAACAAGTGGCACCAGACATGGGACGTGCCGAACCTGTTCATCATGGACGGCAGCGTTCTCGCGACCGGAGGGGTGGTCAATCCCACGCCGACGATCTCGGCTCTGGCGCTGCGCGCGGCGACCTACATACGCGACAATTTCGCGACCCTGTCGCGCGCCACCCGATCGTCGCTGGCGGCCTGACCATGCTGCAGAGACCGCCGGCCGAACCTGGCATGCACGAAACCGAGGTCGATACGCCGGCCTTGATCATCGACCTCGACGCGATGGAAGCGAACATGGACGCCATGGCGGCGTTCTGCAGGCAGGCCGGCGTCGGCCTGCGGCCGCACGCCAAGACGCACAAGTCGCCGGTGATCGCGAACTGGCAGATCGCGCGCGGTGCGGTGGGACAGTGCGTGCAGAAGGGCGGCGAAGCCGAAGCGCTGGCCTGGGGCGGGGTGCGCAACATCCTGGTCTCGAACGAGGTCGTTTCGCCGCGCAAGCTCGCCCGCATCGCGGCGCTTTCGGGCATGGCCGAGGTCGCGATCTGCGCCGACGATGCGTCGGTCGTCGATCTCATCGCGGCGGCGGCGGAAGCGGCGCGCACGCGTCTGCGCGTGCTGGTCGAGATCGACGTGATGAATGCGCGCTGCGGCGTGAGGCCAGGGGCCGAGGCTGTCGCGCTGGCGCAGCGCATCGCGCAAAGCAAACACCTCGAGTTTGGCGGGCTGCAATCCTACGAGGGCACCGCCCAGCATCTGCGCAAGCCCGAGCAGCGGCGCGACGCGATCGCGGCCGCCGCGGCCAAGACGGGCGAAACGGTCGAGGCCCTGCGCAAGGTCGGGCTGTCCTGCGCCATCGTCGGCGGGGCTGGTACCGGCACCTTCGCGCATGAGGCGGCGAGTGGCGTCTACAACGAACTGCAGACGGGCTCCTACATCTTCATGGACGGGGACTATTCCCGCAACGAGGATGGCCCGGATTTCGCACAATCCCTTTTCGTGCTGGCGACCGTGATGAGCGCCGCGCGCAGCGGCAGGGCGGTGCTCGACTGCGGGCACAAGGGCGTTGCCGTCGACTGCGGCCTTCCCGAAGTGTTCGGACGCCCGGACATCACGTGCCTCGGCGCTTCGGACGAACACTGCACGCTAAGGCTCGATGGTTCCGGAGCGGAAGTGACGGTGGGCGAGATGTTGCGGCTCGTGCCGGGCCACTGCGATCCGACCGTGGATCGCCATGACTGGTATGTCGGCATGCGCGGACAGCGCGTCGAATGTGTGTTCCCGATCGCCGGCCGGGGAATGATGCAGTGACGGTGGAAGGCAGCGGCGCGATCGAAGCACTGCGCTGTCTGGCCTGCGGAACCGCGCACCCGATCGCGCTGCTCTATCGCTGCCCGGCCTGCCGCGGCATCCTTCAGGTGGAGCGGTCCGTTCCCGCGTCCGGCATGTGGCGGCGCAGCGATTTCGTCGCCGACGAGGTGACGCTCGGCGAAGGCGACACGCCGCTGCGCGAGGTGCCGGCCTCGCTGGTGTCGGCCGAATTCGGCGGGCGCCTTTACGTCAAGGACGAGACGCGCAATCCCTCGGGCTCCTTCAAGGACCGTCTCGTCGCTGCCGCCATGACCCAGGCGCGCCGGCTGGGCGTCGAACGCGTCGTCAGCGCGTCGAGCGGGAATGCGGGCGCGGCAGCCGCCTGCTATGCCGCGAATGCCGGCATCCCCGCGTTGATCTGCTGTCCCGAGTCGACGCCGCACGGCAAGCTCGCCCAGATCAAGGCCTATGGTGCGCAACTGGAACTCGTGCCGGGCCATTACGGCAACTCTTTCGCCCGCGCCATGGAGCTCACGAGGCAAGGCTACGCCAACCTCACCACGACCTATCTCAACCCGTTCGGCGTGGATGCCCTGCGGCTGTTCGGCCAGGAGATCGTCACGGCGCTCGGCAAGGGCACGGCGAACTGGGTCGCCATTCCGACGAGTTCCGGGCCTCTGGTGCAAGGCGTCTACCAGGGTTTCGCCGACCACGGCGCAAAGGTGCGGATACTGGCCGCCCAGGCAGAAGGCTGTGCACCGATTGCCAGCGCCTTTGCGTCGAATGCCGCTGCGGTGCAACCGTGGAACAACCCCCACACCGTCGCATCCGGCATCTCGGACCCGCTCATCGAGCATGCGGACGAGGGCACCCATACGCTGACCCTGGTCCGCAGCAGCAACGGCCAGGCGCTGGCCAGCCCAGACGAGGAGATCCTTGCGGCGATGGCCGATCTGGCGCGCCGCGCGGGGATCTTCTGCGAGCCGACCGCTGCCGCCTCGCTCGCGTCCGTGCGACGGCTGTTTCGGGCAGGCGGTCTCGACCCGTCGGCCACCGTGGTGTGCGCGGTCACCGGCCACGGCTTCAAGGATTTTTCGGCGTGGTCGTCGCTGACGCTGAAGTAGAATATTCTTGTAGTGGTGATCACGCCAGTCAGGGCGCGCGCGCCTGCTCTTGACGGAAGGGGACGCGAAACCCGAGCCCTTTTCGAATCTCTTCATCGGGAACCTGCCGTCGGCGCTGTCACTCTCCTGTATGTGCTTGGTATCTGCCGCCTCTGCGGGGCAGGGCCGTGCCATGTCACCTCGACGTTGACGTCCATCGCCGGGCGTGCGCTTGCTTGGCATGACCGGGCGCGAGGGCCGGGCGGGAGATGGACGCTATGACGCCACAGGCAGGCTGGATCGACCGATTCGAGGGACTGAAGCGGCTGCCGCCGGAGCTGCAGGCGGATCTGGTGCGCGGCAGCCGCGTCGTTTTGGTTCCCGCCGGCACGCTCGTCTTCGAGCCCGGCCAGTCGGCCGACAATTTCCTGCTGCTTCTCGACGGCACGGTGCGGGTGCAGCAGAAATCGGCGACGGGGCGCGAGGTCTTCCTCTACCGCGTCCATGCCGGCGAGAGCTGCATCCTGACGACGGCCTGCATGCTCGCCTACGAGCACTATGCGGCGGAAGGGACGGCGGAAACCGACGTGACGGCGGTCGCCATCCCGCGCGCGACCTTCGACGACCTAGCCGGCCGGTCGTCGCTGTTCCGGCAGTTCATTTTCCAGGCCTATTCGCGCCGGATCACCGATCTGTTCACGCTGATCGACGATATCGTCTTCCAGAAGATGGACGTGCGGCTGGCCGCGAGGCTCCTGGAACTCGCGGGCGATGGCGACATCGTCCATGCCACGCACCAGTTCCTGGCGACCGAACTCGGCACGGCGCGCGAGGTGATCTCGCGCACGCTCTCCGAATTCCAGCGCAGGAGCTGGATCGAGCAAGCGCGCGGCGAGATCCACCTGATCGGCAAGGCCGGGCTCGGCCGTCTGGCGCGCGCCGCCGGAGAACGGTGACGGAATCATCGGAGAACGGTGACGAAGTCACCAAGGAGTCTGCCCAGACCGTGCGAAGATGCCTCCATCGTCAATCACAGGAGGATGTCATGCGCACCAACATGGGAACGATCGACCGGGGAGTGAGGCTCGTCGTGGCTGCGGCGCTCCTCTATGCCGCCTTCGGCACTGCTTTTGCCGCGACAGGCTTGCTGCATTGGGCCGCGATCGCCGTCGCGATCGTCTTCACCCTGACCGCGCTGGTCGGCACCTGCCCGCTCTACAGCATACTGGGCATCCGCACCTGCCGCGTCGCCTGACCGGAGACCAGCCATGGCCTTCCAGACCCAGATGGACGTCCGGCCGGAGGTGACAGCCTTCTTCGACCCGGCGACCAACACGATCTCCTACGTCGTGAAGGATCCGGCGTCCGCTGCCTGCGCCGTGGTCGATTCCGTCATGGACATCGACTATGCGGCGGGGCGGATCTCGCATGACCATGCCGACGAGATCATCGCCTTCGTCGAGACGAACGGGCTCACGGTCGAGTGGCTGATCGAGACACATGTCCACGCCGACCACCTGTCCGCCGCGCCCTACATCCAGCAGAGACTTGGCGGCAGGCTCGGCATCGGCCGCAACATCACGGTCGTTCAGGACACCTTTGGCAAGGTGTTCAACGAAGGCACGGAATTCAAGCGCGACGGGTCGCAGTTCGACCGGCTGTTCGACGACGGCGACACCTATCACGTCGGCCAGATGCAGTGTCTTGCCATCCATACGCCCGGCCATACGCCGGCCTGCATGACGCATGTCATGGGCGATGCCGCCTTTGTCGGCGACACGCTGTTCATGCCGGACGGCGGATCGGCGCGGGCCGACTTTCCCGGCGGCGACGCCGGCGTGCTCTATGATTCGATCCAGAAGGTCCTGTCGCTGCCCGACGGGATGCGGCTCTTCATGTGCCACGACTACGGCCCGAACGGCCGCGAGATCCGCTGGGAGACGAGCGTCGCCGAGGAGAAGGCGCACAACATCCATGTCGGCGGCGGCAGGTCGAAGGCAGACTTCGTCAAGTTCCGCACCGAGCGCGACGCGACGCTGGCGATGCCGAAGCTGATCATCCCTTCGCTCCAGGTGAACATGCGCGCGGGCGAATTGCCGCCGCCCGACGAGATTGGCCGGCGCTATCTCAAGGTTCCGGTCAACACGCTCTGAACGACAAACGCCCCGCAGCCGCGGCGGCCGACCCAAGCCATTCCCGACGCAAGGACGCATCATGCAACGCACACGACTGACCGACACGCTCTCGATCGGCCCGCAGATCCAGCCGGCCGACGTCTCGACCCTCAAGCAGGCCGGATTTCGCGCCATCGTCTGCAACCGGCCGGATGGCGAGGGCGCTGGCCAGCCGGGCCACAAGGACATGGCGCAGGCCGCGCAGGCCGCGGGCCTGGAGTTCCGCTACCTGCCCGTCACGCCGGGCAACGTCACGAGCGAGATCGTGGCTGCCTTCGGCAAGGCGATCGACGAACTGCCGGGACCGGTCTTCGCCTATTGCCGGTCCGGCGCGCGCTCCTCGACCCTGTGGTCGCTCGCAGCCGACCGCCGACCGTGAAATAGGCGCCATGCCAGGTCGGCGATTGCGCAGGCCCTGTCGCGAATGGCCGCTCGGGCATCGCGCCAGGGCAAGCATCACCGCCCGATGAAGAAGGCCCGAATGCCCCCACTTGCCCGCTATCTGCCGATCCTGACGTGGGGCCGGACCTATTCGCGCCACGCGCTTTCCAACGACCTCCTGGCGGCGGTCATCGTCACGATCATGCTGATCCCGCAGTCGCTGGCCTATGCGCTCCTGGCCGGGCTGCCGCCCGAGGCCGGCATCTATGCCTCGATCGCGCCGATCCTGCTCTATGCGATCTTCGGCACCAGCCGTGCGCTCGCGGTCGGTCCCGTCGCCGTCGTCTCGCTGATGACGGCAGCCGCAGTCGGCCAGGTCGCCGAGCAGGGCACTGCCGGCTATGCCGTCGTGGCGCTGACGCTCGCCTTCCTGTCCGGCGCGCTGCTTGTCGTGATGGGCGTCCTGAGGCTCGGCTTCCTCGGCAATTTCCTCAGCCATCCCGTCATCGCCGGCTTCATCACCGCCAGCGGCATCCTGATCGCGGCAAGCCAGGTGAAGCATGTGCTGGGCATTGCGGGCGGCGGCCATACGCTGGTCGAGATCGTCCGCTCGCTGGCCGAGAACCTGAGCGCGACGAACTGGATCACGCTCTCCATCGGCCTTTCGGCCACAGCCTTCCTGTTCTGGGTGCGCAAGGGGCTCAAGCCGCTGCTGCGGCGGCTCGGCGTGCCGGCGCGGGCCGCCGATGTCGTCACCAAGGCTGGACCGGTCTTCGCCGTCCTCTCCACCACGCTCCTGGTCTGGGGGCTCGACCTGGCGGGGCGCGGGGTGACGATCGTGGGCGCCGTGCCGCAGAGCCTGCCGCCGTTGACGCTGCCCGGCTTCGCGCCGGACCTGATTGCGCAACTGGCGGTGCCGGCGATGCTGATCTCGATCATCGGCTTCGTCGAATCGATCTCGGTCGCCCAGACTCTTGCCGCCAAGAAGCGCCAGCGCATCGACCCCGACCAGGAACTCATCGGCCTGGGCGCCGCCAATCTCGGCGCGGCGTTCACGGGCGGCTATCCGGTCACCGGCGGCTTCGCGCGCACGGTGGTCAATTTCGACGCCGGCGCCGAGACGCCGGCCGCAGGCGCGTTTACGGCGGCCGGGCTTGCGATTGCCGCGGTCGCGCTGACGCCGCTGATCTACTTCCTGCCGCAGGCGACGCTTGCCGCAACGATCATCATGGCGGTGCTCAGCCTCGTCGACTTCTCGATCCTGGCGCGGACCTGGGCCTATTCGCGCGCCGATTTCGTCGCCGTCGCGGCGACGATCGCGGTGACGCTCGGCCTCGGCGTCGAAGCAGGCGTGTCGACCGGCGTGGCGCTCTCGATCGGCCTGCACCTGTTCAAGACGTCGCGCCCCCATGTCGCCGAGGTCGGGCTGGTGCCCGACACCCAGCACTTCCGCAACATCGACCGGCACACGGTCGAGACAAGCGAGACGGTGCTGACGCTGCGTGTCGACGAGAGCCTCTATTTCGTCAACGCCCGATTCCTGCAGGACCTGATCCAGGACCGCGTCGCGCGAAGCCCATCGCTGCGCCACGTCGTGCTGATGTGCTCGGCCGTCAACGAGATCGACTTTTCGGCGCTGGAAAGCCTCGAAGCTGTCAACCACCATCTGCGCGACACCGGCGTGACGCTGCACCTGTCGGAGGTCAAGGGCCCGGTCATGGACCGGCTCAAGTCCACCCATTTCCTCGCCGACCTGACCGGCAAGGTGTTCCTGTCGCAATACGACGCCTGGGCCGAACTGGCACGCATCGATCCATCGCGACCGAACGATCCACCGGGCGCTGCCCGAGGACCGCTTCCGGCTTGACGGGTCGCGGATCGGTACCGGACGGAAAGGTAAGGACGTTGTCCAGACCGTCGTGACAAGGCCCAGGGAGCAAGACCCGGCGATGTAGCCGGTTTCGCCTTCAGGATCGTTGCGCCCGCCGACCAGGCTCGGCGAAGCTCTGCCCTTCAGACGGCCCGGTTCGGCTTGATCGATGTCAACGCCGGCAGGCCCATGACGCCGTACTGCTCGCAGATGCAGTGGCGCGAGGCGGCATGATTTCGAAACTGGAATGGCCGAGCGAAGATCAGTCAGAATTCGCGGCCCAGGCGACGCGTTTCCTGAAGCGATGCGCCAATCCGGACAGATTCCGGATCCTGATCGCCTTGCGCGAGAAGGACCATACGGTCGCCGAACTGGGGCACAGGCTGGACATCCGGCAGCCGGCCCTCTCGCAAAGCCTGGGGGAACTGCGCCGGACAGGCTTGGTCGCCGCCCGGAAGGCGTCCAGGCATGTCGTCTACAGTCTCGCGGATGCGCGCGTGATCGGCCTGATCGATGCCTTGACGACGATCTTCAGCACCATTCCGATGCCACGCCCCCTGCAGCCTGCGATATCCGATCCCGCCTGGAGCCGGTCGCCACACGTGGCCTGAGGGTGACCTGCCGAAGGTGACGATCCAGCCTGGCACCGCGGGCGGTGCCAGCCGCTTCTCAGGCTCGCGCGCTGCGCTGACCCTGTTCGCCGAGAAGGCGGGCGGCCCACATGCCGGCCAGCATGGCGGGCACGAAGACGAGCGTGCCGGGTGCGGCGAGGCCGAGCGCCGTCAGCGCAGGGCCTGGACAGAAGCCGCCGAGGCCCCAGCCAATGCCGAAGATCGCCGGGCCGGCGAGGATGCGGCCGTCGATGTCCGAGCGGGTCGGCAGGTGGAACCTTTTGGCGGCGACAGGCTTCGGTTGCTTCAGCACGATCCGGTAGCCGACGAAGGCGACGATGACCGCGCCGCCCATGACGAAAGCCAGCGACGGATCCCAGGTGCCGAAGAGATCCAGGAAGTTGAGGACCTTGGCGGGGTCGGACATGCCGGAGACGACGAGGCCGACACCGAAGACGAGGCCGAGCGCGAGATTGACGAGAAACGACATGCTTCAGGCTCCGACGAGGTGACGGGTGACGTAGACGGTGGCGAAGGCGGTCGCCATGAACACCGCGGTCGCCACCATCGAGCGGGTCGATAGCCGCGACAGGCCGCAGACGCCGTGGCCCGAGGTGCAGCCATTGCCCCAGACCGCGCCGAAGCCGGCGATCAGGCCGGCGGCGGCCATCAGCGGCAGGTTGGCGGAAACGGTCTGGAGAACGGGCGCGCCCGTCACCGCCATCATCAGGAGCGGCGCGGCAACGAGGCCGATGACGAAGCCAAAGCGCGAGAGAAACCGGCTGTCGGCATAAGGTGGCAGAAGGCGGCCGGCGATGTCGCTGATGCCGGCGATGCGGCCTTCCCATGCCATCAGCAGGACGGAGGCAAGGCCAATCAGCGCGCCGCCGAGAAGCGACGCCAGAGGTGTGAATTCGGTCATTGTTCGGTTCCGGATGTGTGTGGAGACGGGCCTGCCGGCTGGCAGAAGAGGCGGTGCATGACCGAGACGAATTCGGTCACGCGGGCATCGGCGAGGTGGTAGAAGACCGACTTCGCCTGCTTGCGCCCGGCGATGAGGCCGGCCTCGCGCAGTTCGCCGATCTGTTGCGACAGGCCCGGCTGGCGGATGCCGAGCGTATCTTCGAGGTCGCGCACGGAGCGCTCGCCGTCGACCAGCGCGCAGACGATCATCAGCCGGTTCGGGTGCGCGACCTTCTTGAGGAATTCGGCGGCCGCGGCCGCATTGTCCAGCATGGCCGCGACGTCAGGGGTCGGGTCGATCCGCATCGCGTCAGTCCCACGCCGCGCCGTCGAGTGCGTCGAGCGGGAAACGCAGATAGCGCCGACCGTTGGCCTCGGGCTCCGGCAGGCGGCCGCCATTGATGTTGACCTGAAGCGCATGGAGAATGAGCTTGGGCATGGCAAGCGTCCTGTCGCGCGCCTCGCGCAGGGCAACGAACTCCGCTTGCGAGCGGCATGTCGAGATATGGGTGTTGGCAGCCTTCTGCTCGGCGACGGTCGACTCCCAGCGCGGCTCGCGCCCATCCGGCTGATAGTCGTGCCCCGTGAAGACGCGGGTGTCGTCCGGAAGGGCCAGGATATCCTGGATGGTCTTCCAGAGACGGCTCGCGCTGCCGCCGGGAAAGTCGGCCCGCGCGGTGCCACTGTCGGGCATGAACAGCGTGTCATGCACGAACGCCGCATCGCCGACGACATAGGTGATCGACGCCAGCGTGTGCCCGGGCGAGAACATCGCCCTGGCCGGGATCGACCCGACCGAAAAGCTCTCGCCATCGGCAAGAAGCCTGTCCCACTGCGAGCCGTCGGCGGGCAGCCCAGGCCAGTTGTAGATGTCCTTCCAGAGCTTCTGGACCTCGACCACCTTCTCGCCGATCGCCGTCGGCGCGCCGGTCTTCGCCTTGAGATAGCGTGCTGCCGAGAGATGGTCGGCATGCGGATGGGTGTCGAGGATCCATTCGACGCTCAGGCCATTGTCGTTGACATAGGCGAGGATCGCGTCTGCGTTGCGTGTCGCGGTGGCGCCCGACTTCTCGTCGAAATCCAGCACGGGATCGACGATGGCGCAGCGTCCGGTTGCCGGATCGCTCACGACATACTGTATCGAGAATGTGCGCTTGTCGAAGAAGCCCTTGACGCGTGGTTTCGCGGTGTTCGCCATTGTTCGTCCATCGATTTCGGCCTGGCCCGTGCCGCCGGATGCAGGGAAATGCGTCGGTTCGACGGCCGACGCTTCGATGCATGTAGAACGGTATTGTTTTTTTGCAATCGTTTTTTTGAAACTATTCGAGCGGCGGCGCGGCTGCTCGCGCGGGCTGCAGGGTGGCGCAGCGTCTCTGCGCGACAAGGGCTCCGCCGCCCTTAGACGAGCAGGTGCGACATCGACGGATCGGGGATCACCACGATCGGACTGCCGTCCCGAACCGTGTCGTAGAGATGCGCGACGTCCTGGTTGACCAGCCGAATGCAACCGGATGAAACGGCCTTGCCGATCGACGACGCGTCCGGCGTCCCGTGCAGCCGGTAGAGCGTATCGCGGCCACCCTCGTGTATGTAGAGCGCCCGGGCGCCGAGCGGATTCGTCAGGCCGGGTCCCATGCCGCCATTGGTGATGGAATAGGGCTCGAGTTCCGGCTGCCTTGCGACCATCGAGTCGGGCGGCGTCCAGCGCGGCCACTTGCGCTTGTAGGCGACGGTGGCGCGGCCCGCCCAGGCGAAACCCTCGCGACCGACACCGATCCCGTAGCGCATCGCGCGGCCGCCGGGCAGGACATGGTACAGGTATTTTCCCGGCGTATCGACGATCAGCGTGCCGGCCTGCTCATCTTGTGGATAATCGATCTCCTGGCGCCAGAAGCGCCGGTCGAGCCTGCGCATGTCGACAGCGGGTATCGGGAACTGCTCGTCCGGCATCGCGGCATACATCAGCGGTGTCGGCGCTGCGGGCGGCGGGGCGGCAATGATTTTTGGCGCGGGAGCGGTGGGAAGCACCGTTGCGCAGCCGCCAAGAAAAAGTGAACCGGCCCCGACGAGAAAGGCGCGGCGGCCAACGCCGGTTCGCGGCGGCGTGGCTGAGGGATCTGGCGGGAAGGTCATGCTGGCCTCGATGCTGAATGATGTCTGGCTTCCCGGGCTCCCGTCAGCTTAAGACTGCCTTAAGGCCGGACCGTAACCTCCAGGCTTCGACAACACGGCAGGACAATGATGAACCACGCAAACCATCGCGCTCGCAGGGCGGCACTTCTCTCGAACTCGGCGTCGCGCCGCCAGGTCCTGCTCGGCATCGGTGCCGCGGGGCTACTGCTCGGCAGTGGCGCAGGTGCTGGCTGGGCGAATGCCCAGACGCTCGACCCCGAGATGGTGCTGAACGATCCGGATTCGCCGGTCGGCGGCAATGCGAAAGGCTCGCTGAGCATCGTGACCTTCTTCGACTACAACTGCCCATACTGCCGGCGGGCCAGCAAGCCGCTGGCGCAAGTCGTCGAAGCGGACGGAGACATCCGCCTCGTCTACAAGGAATGGCCGATCCTGACCGAGGCTTCGACCGAGGGCGCCGTCCTGGCTCTCGCGGCCCAGCGGCAGGGCAAGTATGAGACGGCCCACGCGGCCCTCATGGCGCAGACGGGACGCGCGGACGCTGCGGCGATGCGCTCCGCTCTGGCTGCGACCGACATCGACATGAAGCGGCTGGATTCGGACATTTCGGCCCATCGCAGCGCGATCGACGCGCAACTCGCCCGCAATCTGGGGATCGCCGATGCGCTCGGACTGCAAGGCACGCCCGTATTTCTGATCGGCCCGTTCCTCGTTGCGTCGGCGCTGGACAAGGCCGGCTTCGAACAGGTGATCAAGGATGCCCGCGCCAGCGAAGACGAAGGCTGACCGGATCACGCCCTCGGGAAGTGGAGGGTGGCCCTGAAACCGCCACCGTCCAGGTTGGCGAGGGACAGGCTTCCACCGACCCGGCGCATGATCGTTTCCACGATCGCAAGGCCGAGGCCTGAACCGCCGACATCGCGGTTCGTGCCCCGGTAGAAGCGCTCGCGAGCATGCTTTAGGTCAGCTTCCGTCATGCCGTCGCCGCCGTCCGCAACGGTGAACCGCATCTCCCGATCCGCGATCGTGACGGCGAGGCGAACCGTTCCGCCCGGGGGCGAATGCAGGATCGCGTTTTCCAGGATGTTGCGCAGCGCCGTCGTCGCCAGCGCGCGGTCGCAGGGAAGCGTCTCCAGGGGAATGTCCCGTATCTCGACGCGGATGTCTTGGCGTTCGGCAAGGGTCTGCACGGATTGCACGGCATCGCGCGCGACAGCCGCCGGATCGGCTGATGCTGCCGTATCCCGCTCCTCGGTTGCATCGGCGGAGGCGAGATCGAGCAGTTGCCGGACCAGCCGCGACGAGCGGTCGACGCCGCCTGCGATCTGTTCGAGCGCGTGGCGACGGATTTCGGGATCATCCGATGCCAGCGCGATCTGTGCCTGGGTCTTCAGGCCGGCGAGGGGCGTCTTCAGTTCGTGCGCGGCGAAGGCCGAAAAACTCTTCTCCCGCTCCCGGGCCGAGGCGACGCGTCCGAACAGCCCGTTGATGGCATCGAGCGCGGGCCGCAACTCGCCGGGCGAGTCGGGCAGGTCGAGCGACCGCAGATCGTTCGCGTGACGCTGGCCCAGAAGATCCGCCATCCGGTCGAGCGGACGCAGGCCGCGCTGGACCGACAGCCAGATCAGGAGGCCTGCGACCGGCAGGACGAGCGTCATGGGCACAAGCGTGCCGGTCATGACGTCATTCACCAGCGACTGGCGGACCTGAAGGCTGTCGCCGACCATGACCTGCAGGCCGCGGCCGGAGTTCAGGACCGTATAGACGCGCCATGTCTGGCCATCGATGGTCGTCTGCGAGAAGCCGTCGGCGCTGGACGCCAGGCGAAGGCGCGGAGCGGCTTCGGAGCGGCCGACCAGCGTGCCGGCCAGGGACCAGATCTGGCAGGACAGCTGGTGGCTGTAGGGTTCGGCGGTCAGCGTCTCGACGTCGAGCCCCTCGATCGCGCCGGCAGCCGTTGCGATCTCGATCCGGCGGTCCGTGATCAGCGAATCGACCATGCGCGCGGCTTCGCGCAGCCTGGCGTCCAGCACCTGCTCGACGCGCGCCTGCGTGCTCCAGTAGATCCACGCCGCCGCCGACAGCCAAACTGCCCCCGTGGCGAGCAGCAGGACAAGGAGCAGCCTGGCGCGCATCGAATTCACGGCTGCTCCCCGCCGACCCGATAGCCGATGCCGCGCACGGTATGGACGATGCCGGGGCCGAGTTTCGCCCGGAGATGATGGATATGGACCTCGACGGCATTGCTCTCCACGCCTTCCTGCCAGCCGTAGATCGCTTCCTCCAGCGCGGTCCGGGCGATGACGGCGCCGGGATGTTCCATGAGAAGGCGCAGGATGGTGAACTCGCGGCGCGTCAGGGCGACGGGCCTGTCGTCGCGGGTGACCGAGTGCGTGGCCGGGTCGATCACGATATCGTGCCAGCGCAGCGTCGCGCTGGCGCGACCCGAGCCGCGCCGCTGGATGGCGCGGAGGCGGGCAGCCAGCTCGTCCAGATCGAAGGGCTTGCCCATATAGTCGTCGGCGCCGGCGTCGAGGCCGGCAATCCGGTCGCCGACCTGATCGCGCGCCGTCAGGAGCATGATCGGTGTCGCGTCGCGCTCGCGACGTCGCTGGGCAAGCAGGTCGACGCCCGATCCATCCGGGAGCATGATGTCGAGCACGACGGCCTCGTAGTCGCTGGCCCGCAGCGCGGCGTCGGCATCGGCGCAGGTCGAGACCGCATCCGGACTGAAGCCAGCGAGCCTCAGCCCGACGGTCAGCCCGTCACGCAGGGTGGGATCGTCCTCGACGATGAGAATGCGCATGCGGTTCGTGCAACTCCCTGGGTGGCGGTTCCAACTCGGGCTCCTCGCTTAAGGCTGCCTTAAGCTGGCGCGTCGAAACGGCGCTGCTTCGCAGGACAAGAAGGCCCCATCAAGATGCGGTCGAGTTCTCCCCGACGAGCCGGTCAGTCGGCCACCACAGCCCAGCTACGCCGTCCCGTGTCGGGCCTTGGCGGCGCGTTCGCGCGCCAGGTCGATGAAGGCCCGGTGAGCGGCCGAGGGATTGCGCCGTCCCGGATAGTAGAGGCAGAGTTCCTGCGGCGGAGGCATCCATGCGCCGAGGACGCGGATGAGCCGTCCCGCTTCGATGTCGTCGCGGACGTCGCTCTCCATGAAGTATCCGAGCGCCACGCCCTCGAGCGCTGCGACGCGCGACAGGGTTGCCTCGTCCAGCGTGATCGGACCGCCCACCTCGATGAGCAGGGGCTCGCCGTCCTTCTCGAACCGCCAGCGGTAGAGGGCGCCGTTCGGCAGCCGAACACGGATGCAGTCCTGCCGGAGCAGGTCGGTCGGCGTCGAAGGCATGCCGTTGCGCTCGAAATAGGCCGGCGAGCCCGCGACGACGTGGCGCTGCGGCCGACCGAATGGGACGGCGATCATGTCGCTCGGCACCAGGTCGGCGCGACGCACGCCGAGATCGAAGCCCTCGGCGACAATGTCGAGGAGCCGTCCTTCCGTGACCAGGTCGATGTGAACCTGCGGATAACGCCTGAGCGACTCCAGGATCAGCGGCGACAGGATCTCGCGCGCGGCGCTGACATGCGCGTTGATGCGCAGCCTTCCCGAAGGGATGTCCTGCTTCGAGCGTGCCGCTTCCATCGCACCGTGGATGTCCTGGAGGGCAGGCCCGACGCTCTCGACGAACAGGCGCCCGGCATCGGAGAGCGATACGCTGCGCGTCGTGCGATTGAACAGGCGGACGCCGAGATGTGCCTCTAGCTTGGCAATGGCGTTGCTCAATGCTGTCGTCGACATGCCCAGATCAAGCGCTGCCGCGCGAAACGAGCCCTTGCGCGAAACCGCCATGACGGCATCCAGATCACGAATTCCCGGCTGGTCCATTATCCCGATTTCCGCAATGCGACATCCCCGTTTATCCCAATTATCAGCATACACAAAGATGGCTATCTCAGGGTGGCCAGCAGCGAGAAGGAGAGCGACCATGCACTTGCCACAGACGATCAGCACCTATTTCGAAGCAGACAGAAGAAACGACTGCGCGGCAGTCCTGGCCTGTTTTTCACCAGACGCCACCCTGCGTGACGAAGGCCGTTCGCACTCCGGGCATGATGCCATCGCGCATTGGTGGGAGCACTCCAAGGCAAGCTACCGGCACGTGGCCGAACCGCTCGAGGCAACGACCCGGGAGAATGTCACCAGGGTGCGGGCCAGGGTCACCGGCGCGTTTCCGGGCAGCCCTGCCTTGCTCGCCTATGCATTCACCCTTGCGGGGGAAGAAATCTCTGCGTTGGAGATCGGGGCATGAGCGGCTTTCTTGATCTTTCAGGCAAGCGCGCGCTGATCACGTCCGGTACGAGGGGAGCCGGCGCTGCCACGGTCGACCTGTTTCGCAGCCTGGGCGCGCGCGTGCTGACGACGGCACGCTCGGCCACCGAACATGTTGCGGCCGAGGCATTCGTCGCCGCCGACCTCACCACCAGCGAAGGCTGCGCTACGGTGGCAGATGCCGTCCGTCGACAGATGGGCGGGGTCGACGTGATCGTGCACATGCTCGGCGGATCGTCCGCTCCGGGCGGAGGCTTTTCGGCGCTGAGCGACAGCCACTGGCAGAAGGAACTGGACCTGAACCTGTTTGCGGCGGTGCGGCTGGACCGCGAGCTCGTCCCGGGCATGGTCGCGCAGGCAAGCGGCGTGGTGATCCACGTGACGTCGATCCAGAGGCTGCTTCCGCTGCCTGATGCCACGACAGCCTATGCCGCGGCAAAGGCGGCGCTATCGACCTACAGCAAGGCCCTGTCGAAGGAGGTTTCGCCGAAAGGGGTGCGGGTCGTGCGCGTCTCGCCAGGCTGGATCGAGACCGAGGCGTCCGTCGACCTCGCACAACGGCTTGGCCTGGCCGCCGGCACTGACGTCGAGGGCGGCAAGAAGATCATCATGGAGGCTCTCGGCGGGATACCGATCGGCCGCCCTTCATCGCCCGCCGAAATCGCCAATCTGGTTGCCTTTCTCGCCTCCGACCGCGCCGCGACGATCACAGGCACAGAATATGTGATCGACGGCGGAACGATACCGACGGTCTAGGGGAGGTCGCGGCGGTGATGCGCAGGCGGGCAAGGTCAGGCCGTGGAACTCCAGCTACCCGTTTGCGCGTAGATGGCGTTGCGGAGTTCCCGGACGTCACGGGTGATCTCGTTCAGATGCGTAGGACTTTGCCCGGAGGCGGAGAGCAGGGCATCGGCAAGGCAGCCGGCGCGGGATTTGAGCTCACGACCCTGATCGGTCAGTGCAACCACCACCTGCCTTTCGTTCGCGGGATTTCGTGTCCGGCGCACCAGCCCGGCGACTTCGAGGCGTTTCAGCAGGGGCGTCAGGGTGCTCGATTCCAGCGCCAGCCTGTCGGCGATGCCACCAACGGTCTGGCTGTCCTCGCGCCACAACACGTTGAGCACGAGGTACTGCGGATAGGTCAGCCCCAGTTCGTCGAGCAGCGGCTTGTATACCCGCTGGATGGCCATGCCGGCGGAATAGATCGCGTAGCAGAGCTGTTCGTCCAGCGGCAGCAGCGGATTTGTCTTCGGCATGATTGGCCTCCTTTGCGACCCTTGTAGCGCAACCGATCGCAAAAAAGAATATCGCGATAAAAATTATGCTGGACAGGTGAATCCACAGTCGGTAGTAGAAAAATATCGCGATAAATGATATCGCGATTAACCCGAAGGAGATGACGATGATCACCAAGACGACACGCCTGGCGGCCACGGCCGCTGCCCTGGGGATTGCGGCCGCCACAGCCGCTCATTCCGCCGAAAAGATCGCCGACGACCAGACTGTCCGCAATGTCGTGCTGGTGCATGGCGCCTTCGCCGACGGTTCGGGCTGGCGCGGCGTCCATGACAGGCTCACCGCACGCGGCTACCGCGTGTCGATCGTCCAGAACCCGCTGACCTCGCTTGCGGACGATGTCGCCGCCACCAATCGCATCCTGGACCGTCAGACCGGCCCGACCATCCTCGTCGGGCATTCCTGGGGCGGCACGGTGATCACCGAGGCAGGCATCCACCAAAATGTCGCCGGGCTCGTCTATGTGTCGGCCCTGTCGCCCGATGCAGGCGAGACGACGGCGCAGCAATACGAGGGATACGTGACCCCGCCGGAGTTCGTCCTGGAGACGACGCCGGACGGATACGGCTTCGTGACGCCCGATATGTTCAAGGTCGGCTTTGCCAACGACACGAGCGATGCGGATGCCGCTTTCATGCGGGACTCCCAGGTGCCGATTGCCATGGCGTCCTTCGCCACGAAGCTCGAGAATGCCGCATGGCGGACCAGGCCAAGCTGGGCGGTGATCGCCACGGACGACAAGGCCTTCGACCAGCGGATGCTGCAGGGCATGGCCAAGCGCATCGGTGCGACGGTCACGGAGGTTGCGGCGAGCCATGCCGTCTTCATGACCCAGCCGCAGGTCGTCGCCGACGTGATCGACGAGGCTGCAATGCAGCTTTCCGCCGGGACGCGGTAGTCAGGCCGCCAACGGATGGCCGCCGGCACCCGTTCCTGCGAAGCGCGTGAAAGCCGGGAGCGCGTTCATCGATGACGAAGACGCTCCCGGCCTGTTCCGATATGCTCCACCAAGTGCCGTTGGAACTTAGATTCCAGCGCGGAAGAGACAAGAAACGCGAGCGCGGCCCGGGTGATGCCGAGCCGCGTCCGGTTCAGGCGGCCTTCTTTGCCTTGGCCCGGGCGTTGGCGGAGGCATCGGCCAGATTGGTCAGATCGCTGTCCGTCGCGGTCTCCTCCTGCAGCGTTGCGTCCAGCAGCGCCGCGGCGTCCTTCATGCCAAGTTCGGTCGCCCACCGCTTCAGCGTGCCGTAGCGGGTCATCTCGTAGTGCTCGACGGCCTGTGCGGCGGAGATGAGACCGGCGTCGAGGGCCACGGTTCCCTTGTACTCGTCCATGATTTCGTCGCCTTCGGCGATGATGCCTTCGATCGCATCGCAGGTCTTGCCCTGGGCACGCTTGCCGATGAGCTCGAAAACCTGCTGCAGACGCTCGATCTGCCCCTCGGTCTCCTGCTTGTGCTTTTCGAACGCGGCCTTCAGCTCTTCGGACTGCGCCGCCCGCTGCATCTTGGGCAATGCCTTCAGGATCTTGCGCTCGGCGTAGTAGATGTCCTTCAGCGTGTCGTGGAAGAGGGTGTCCAGTGTCTTTTCGGTAGCCATGTCAGTGTTCTCCGGTGCATGAATCAGTGAAGAGCCAAGAGAACTCTGACCGGGCAGCCTCGTTCCTATAAGATTTGATACAGTGGCGTTCTCGGGCGGCTCCGCGCGCCACGCCGGACATGTGTCCGGCAGCTATGCCAAGGGCATCGGCGCCCTGCGCTCGGCCCTAGAAATTCACCCGGTCGCCGCCCTTCAGCGACAGCATGGCGCGGGCTTCCTCGGGCGTTGCGATCTCCATGCCGAGCTCCTCCAGGATGCGCCGGATCTTGGAGACCTGCTCAGCGTTCGAGGTGGCGAGCTTGCCGCGCCCGATATAGAGCGAATCCTCCAGCCCGACGCGGACATTGCCGCCCATCAGGGCCGCAAGCGTCAGGAACGCCATCTGCGTCTTGCCGATGCCGAAGGCCGAGAGCTTGTAGTCGGAACCGAACAGGCGGTCGGCGGTCTGCTTGAAGAACATCAGGTTTTCGAGATCGGCGCCGATGCCACCGGAAATGCCGAAGATGCCCTGGATGAAGTAGGGCGGCTTGACCAGGCCACGGTCGACGAACTGCTTGAGATTGTAGAGATGGCCGATGTCGTAGCACTCGAACTCGAAGCGCGTGCCGTAGGCCTGGCCGACCTCGACCATCACCCGCTCGATCATGTCGAACGTGTTGGGGTAGATCGATTTCCACGAACTCTCCAGATAGGCCTTCTCCCAGTCGTGCTTCCATGCTTGCTGCTTGCCGGCGAGCTGGGCGACCGAAAAGTTCATCGAGCCCATGTTGAGGCTGGTCACCTCCGGGTGGGCGCGGTGGGCCGGCGCGAGCCGCTCGTCGAGCGTCATGCCGAGGCCGCCGCCGGTGGTGAGGTTCAGGACGGCGTTGGTCGACTGCTTGATGCGCGGCAGGAACTGCATGAACAGGTCCGGGTCCTGCTTCGGCTTGCCCGTCTCGGGGTCGCGCGCATGAAGATGGATGATCGCGGCGCCAGCCTCGGCCGCCTCGATTGCCGAGGCAGCGATCTCGTCGGGTGTGATCGGCAGATAGGGCGACATGGTCGGCGTGTGGATTCCGCCCGTGATCGCGCAGGTGATGATGACCTTGTTGCTCATGCTGTTTCCTGCCCCGGTTTTTCGTTGACGGTGTTCTTGAGCGCCATCAGCCGCATCAAGGCGCGGTCGCGCCAGAGCATGCGGTCGGCGACGGCATCGGATGGCGTGGCCGCCCTGCGGACGTCCTCGATCTTCTGCAGCGCGACCGGGTCCCACGGATCGGCGACATGCAGGTCGCGGCCCATCGCTTCGTAAAGCGCGCCGTAGCGGGTGGCGTAGTCGAGGAAGCCCGACGGCGCATTCATGTCCATGGTCTCGAAGGGTCCCATGAAGGCCCAGCGCAGGCCGAGGCTGTGCTTCATGATGGCGTCGAGGCCGGCGGGATCGACCACGCCCTTCGCGACGAGAGAGATCGCCTCGTTGACGACCGCCGTCTGCAGGCGGTTCATGACAAAGCCTTCGATCTCGTGATGCACGACGACGGGTACCTGCCCGATGGAGGCAAGCAGCGCGCAGGT
>LNFM01006112.1_pt1 | contig 22751 bp, 20 predicted proteins | sample 596031 | NCBI WGS metagenome assembly LNFM01 (sample SAMN04254537, study PRJNA301005) | activated carbon metagenome | isolation source: dual media filters at the Ann Arbor, Michigan drinking water treatment plant | place: USA: Ann Arbor | reverse complement strand
CGATGTGCGTCACCGCGCTGTATGGCTGGACGGTCGAGCGCGTGGCCTATCGCCCGCTGCGCGGGTCGTTTCGCCTCGCACCGCTGATCTCGGCCATCGGCATGTCGATCGTGCTGCAGAACTACGTGCAGGTGGCCCAGGGCGCGCGCCCCAAGCCGATCGAACCGCTGCTGCCCGGCGGGATCGAGGTGCTGAACATGGACGGCTTCGCCGTGCAGTTCTCCTACATGCAGATGCTCATCATCGGCGCGACGCTCGCGGTGCTGGTGGTCTTCACCTGGCTGGTCACGCGCACGCCCATGGGCCGCGCCATGCGCGCCTGCGAACAGGACCGCAAGATGGCCGGGCTGCTCGGCATCGACACCGACCGCACCATCAGCCTGACCTTCGTGATCGGCGCGGCACTCGCGGCGGTGGCGGCCACGTTGTACCTGCTGCGCTATGGCGTGGCGGATTTCTTCATGGGCTTCCTGGTGGGGGTGAAGGCCTTCACGGCGGCGGTGCTGGGCGGCATCGGCTCCCTGCCAGGCGCGGTGCTGGGCGGGTTGCTGATCGGGCTGATCGAGACCTTCTGGTCGGCCTACTTCTCCGTCCAGTACAAGGATGTCGCGGCGTTCTCGATCCTGGTGCTGGTGCTGATCTTCATGCCCACCGGACTGCTCGGCCGCGCCGAGGTCGAGAAGGTATGAACGGCGAGGTCGCCGCCATCACCATGGCGGCCCGCCCGAAGGTCGCAGCCGCGGCGGTGAAGGACGCCGCCATCACCGCGCTGGTCGCCTTCGGCCTGTTCTTCATGCTGGTCGGGCTGCGGACCGATGTCGGGCCGACAGGCGGCCTGGTGCTGCGGCAGCGATGGGGCGAAGTCGCTGCCCTGGTCGTGCTGGCGTTCTTCGGGCGCCTGGGCCTGCTGACCTTGCGCGGGCTGCGTGGCGAAGCCCGGCCCGCCACCGCCGCGCGCACCGAGACACCGCGGCGCATCGGCCGGCTGGTCGCGCCGGTCTTCATCGTGCTGGCGCTGGCGCTGCCCTTCGTCCCGGGCACCGGGCGCTATGAACTCGACCTCGGCATCCTGGTGCTCACCTACGTCATGCTCGGCTGGGGGCTGAACATCGTGGTCGGCTTGGCCGGGCTGCTCGACCTCGGCTACGTCGCCTTCTATGCGGTCGGGGCGTATTCCTATGCGTTGCTGGCCACCACCTTCGGCCTGTCCTTCTGGATCTGCCTGCCACTGGCGGGCATCCTCGCGGCCTTCGCCGGCGTGCTGCTGGGCTTCCCGGTGCTGCGGCTGCGCGGGGACTACCTGGCCATCGTGACGCTGGCCTTCGGCGAGATCATCCGCGTCGTGCTGATCAACTGGGCGTCGTTGACCGGTGGGCCGAACGGCATCACCGGCATCCCGCGCCCGTCCTTCTTCGGCCTGCCCTTCAGCATGTCGGGCGAACCCGACACCTTTGCCGGCTTCTTCGGGCTGGAGCCCTCGCCGGTGCATCGGGTGATCTTCCTGTATTACCTGATCCTTGCACTCGCGCTGCTGACCAACTGGGTCAGCATGCGCCTGCGCCGCCAGCCGCTGGGGCGCGCCTGGGAGGCGCTGCGCGAGGACGAGACCGCCTGCCGCGCCCTGGGCATCAACGTGACCGCGACGAAGCTCACGGCCTTTGCGCTGGGGGCGATGTTCGCCGGCATCGCCGGGTCGTTCTTCGCCACGCGCCAGGGCTTCATCAGCCCGGAATCCTTCACCTTCATCGAGAGCGCGATCATCCTCGCCATCGTCGTGCTGGGGGGCATGGGCAGCCAGATCGGCATCGCCATCGCTGCACTCGTGATGATCGGCGGCTTCGAGGTGTTCCGCGACCTCGATGAATACCGCATGCTGGTCTTCGGCGGCGTGATGGTGCTGATCATGGTGGTGCGCCCGCGCGGCCTGGTGGGCAGCCGCACGCCCACGGTCGCACTCGGCACTCGGCGCGCGATCGGCGCCGAGCACGTCGCCGAGGGGCGCGGCTGACCATGGCGGAGCCAATCCTTCAGGCCGAGGCGCTGACCATGCGCTTTGGTGGCCTCACCGCCGTCGATGCCGTGTCCTTCACCGCCTCGCGCGGCGACATCACCGCCATCATCGGCCCGAACGGTGCGGGCAAGACCACGATGTTCAACTGCATCACCGGGTTCTACCGGCCGACCGAGGGCACGCTTCGGCTGTTCCGCGACGGCGCGCCGGTGGACCTGCAATCCCTGCCCGGCCATCGCATCGCCCGCGCCGGCGTGGCGCGCACCTTCCAGAACATCCGCCTGTTCCCCGGCATGACGGCGCTCGAGAACCTGCTGGTCGCGCAGCACAACACGCTGATGGCCTCGACCGGCTGGGGCATCGGCGCGCTGCTCGGCGCGCCCGCGTATCGGCGCGCCGAACGCGCGGCGATCGACAAGGCGCGGCATTGGCTCGACGCCACCGCGCTGACCGAACGCGCCGACGACCCGGCCGGCGCCCTGCCCTATGGCCAGCAGCGGCGGCTCGAGATCGCGCGCGCCATGTGCACCGACCCGCTGCTGCTCTGCCTCGACGAACCCGCCGCCGGGCTGAACCCGCGCGAATCCGACGAACTCTCCGCGCTGCTGCGCCGCATCCGCGATGGCGGCTGTTCCCTGCTGCTGATCGAACACGACATGGGCGTGGTGATGGGCATTTCCGACCGCGTGGTGGTGCTCGACCACGGCCGCAAGATCGCCGATGGAACGCCGGCCGCGGTGCGCGCCGACCCGCGCGTGATCGCCGCCTACCTTGGCGAGGGCGACGAGGGGGAGGACACAGCGTGACCGCCCGACCCGTCCTGATCCAGACGATGTGGCGCACCGGCGGGACCTACCTCGCCTTCCGGCTGCGCGAGGCGAACCCCATCGCGCTGTTCTACGAGCCGCTGCACGAGGATTACTCGCGCCATCCGCGCGCCGCCTGGGACCGCTGGGCGGCGGCCGGCATGCAGCGCGGGCTGGGCCACCCCGAGGCCGCCTTCCACTACCTCACGGACTACCCTTGCGATGCACAGGGCCTGGTTCCGGGCCACCGCGAAGCCTTCGCCTGGCAGCCCTTCGTGCTGGCGCCGGAGGATCCCGCGCCGGCGCTCGCCGCCTATCTGCGGGGCCTGGTCAGCAGCACGCCGCGCCGCGCACTGTTCAAGTTCTGCCGCGCCACGCTGCGCAGCCGCTGGATCGAGGCGCTGCTCGGCGGCACCACCCTGTATGTGCTGCGCGACCCCGCCACGATGATCGCCGCCTACCGCGCGCGATCGGGTGGCGACTACTTCTTCTCGGGCTTGCTGCGCGCCGTGCTGCTGAATGCCGAGGCGCCGGTGCTGGCGCCCGCGGCCGCGCTGCTGCTGCATCGCCACCCGGCGCTGCGGAGCCTCGCCGCGGAGGCGCTGTCCGGCGCGACGCTGTGCCAGGCGATCGGCATGGAGGATCGCATCGCGCTTGCCGCGCATCTGTGGCTGCTGTCGCTCGCCGCCCATTGCCGGGACGGCGTGCTGGCGGTCGATGCCGACAATTTCGGCGAGGCCGCCGTGCAGCGGGCGATCGCCGAGGCGACCGGCCTTGACTGCCGCCTCGATGACGCGCGGCCGCTCGAAGCACGCGGCGGCGTCACGGTGGATTTCCACCAGCCCGACTGGCGCGACGCGGCGCGCGACGCACTCGGCGCGCTCGGCGCCATCGGGGCGCTGCCGCAGGGCGCCGCCCGGCATGCCCGCCTGGTCGAGGGGCTGCTGGCATGAGCGCGCCGCTTCTGGAACTGACGGCGGTCTCGAGCGGCTACGGCGCCGTGCAGGCGCTGCACGAGGTCTCCATCAGCGTCGCCCCCGGCGAGATCGTCACGCTGGTCGGCGCGAATGGCGCGGGCAAGTCCACCCTGCTGATGACGATCTGCGGCGACCCGCGCGCGCGCGCCGGGCGCATCGCCTTCGAGGGCCGCGACATCACGGCGCTGCCGACGCACGAGATCATGCGCCAGGGCCTCGCGCAGGTGCCGGAAGGCCGGCGCGTCTTCCCGCGCATGTCGGTGCTGGAGAACCTGCTGATGGGCGCGCAGGTGGCCGGGCATGATCCCGCGCCGCTACTGGAACAGGTCTATGCGCTGTTCCCGCGCCTGCAGGAACGCCAGGCGCAGCGCGGCGGGACGCTGTCGGGCGGCGAGCAGCAGATGCTGGCCATCGGCCGCGCGCTGATGAGCAAGCCGCGGCTGCTGCTGCTGGACGAACCCTCGCTGGGCCTCGCGCCGCTGATCGTGCGCCAGATCTTCGCCGCCATCCGCGACCTCAACGCGCGCGAGGGCCTGACCGTCCTGTTGGTCGAGCAGAACGCCAACCAGGCGCTGCGCCTGGCGCATCGCGGCTATGTGCTGGTGAACGGGCGCATCACCCTGGCCGGCACCGGGCGCGAACTGCTGGCCATGCCGGAGGTGCGCGATGCCTATCTTGGCGGGGGCCACTGACGCTATAGGGCGGCCATGCTGCGGCTGACGGAGATCAAGCTTCCCCTGGACCACGCGCCCGAGGCGCTGGGGGCCGCCGTGCGCGCGCGCCTCGGCCTGCAAGGCGATGCGCTGCGCGCCGTGCATGTGGCGCGGCGCGCCTGGGATGCTCGGCGGCGGTCGGACATCCACCTGGTCTATTCGCTCGACATCGAGGTGGCGGACGAGGCCGCGCTGCTGGCCCGCGCCGCACACGATCCGGCGCTGGGGCGCGTGCTGGGGCCTAAACCCGACACTGCGTATCGCGCGGTCGCGCGCGCCCCGGCCGCGGGCTGGCAGCGCCCGGTGGTGATCGGCACCGGCCCTTGCGGCATCTTCGCCGCGCTGATCCTGGCCGAGATGGGCTTCCGCCCCATCATCCTCGACCGCGGCAAGGTCGTGCGGGAACGCACCAAGGACACCTGGGCGCTGTGGCGCCGGCGCGAGCTGACCCCGGAATCCAACGTGCAGTTCGGCGAGGGCGGTGCGGGCACCTTCTCCGACGGCAAGCTCTATTCCGGCATCAAGGCGCCGGAATCCGTGTCGCGGAAGGTGCTGACGGAATTCGTGGAAGCCGGCGCGCCCGAGGAAATCCTGTTCGTCGCCAAGCCCCATATCGGCACCTTCCGCCTGGTGACGATGGTGGAATCGATGCGCGCCAAGATCATCGCGCTGGGCGGCGAATACCGCTTCGGCACCCGCGTGGACGACTTCGTCATCGAGACCGGCCGCGACGGCGTGCGCCGCATCCGTGGCGTGGTGACGCAGGCCGGCGAGACCATCGCCACCGACCATGTCGTGCTCGCCATCGGCCATTCGGCGCGCGACACCTTCGCGGCGCTGCATGCGCGCGGCGTGTTCGTCGAAGCCAAGCCGTTTTCCATCGGCGTGCGGATCGAACACCCGCAATCCATCATCGACCGCGCGCGCTTCGGGGATTTCGCCAAGCACCCGATCCTGGGCGCGGCCGACTACAAGCTGGTGCACCACGCCGGCAATGGCCGCAGCGTCTATTCCTTCTGCATGTGCCCGGGCGGCACGGTGGTGGCGGCGGCGTCCGAGCCCGGCCGCGTGGTCACCAACGGCATGTCCCAGTATTCGCGCGCCGAGCGCAACGCCAATGCCGGCATCGTCGTGGGCATCACGCCCGACCAGGATTACCCCGGCCACCCGTTGGCCGGCGTGGATTTCCAGCGGCATTGGGAAGAACGCGCCTTCGCGGCCGGCGGCGGCGACTACAGCGCACCCGCGCAGCTTGTCGGTGATTTCCTGGCGGGCCGCGCGTCCACGTCGCTCGGCGCCGTGACGCCGTCCTACAAGCCGGGTGTCTGGCCGACCGACCTGTCGCTCTGCCTGCCCGACTTCGCCGTGGCCGCCATCCGCGAGGCGCTGCCCGCCTTCGGCAAGCAGATCCGCGGCTTCGACATGGCCGACGCGGTGATGACGGGCGTGGAGACGCGCACCTCCTCCCCCATCCGCATCAGGCGCGATGCCGCCTGCACCAGTGTCAACACGCAGGGCCTGTATCCGGCCGGCGAGGGCGCGGGCTATGCCGGCGGCATCTATTCGGCCGCGGTGGACGGCATCCGTGTGGCGGAGGCCTTGGGGCGCGCCATGGCCGGCGCGGGCGCGGCGGCCGCGTGAGGGCGTTCGATGTCGTGGTGATCGGCGCCGGCGCGGCGGGGCTTTTCGCCGCCATGCGGGCCGGGCAGCGCGGGCGACGCGTGCTGCTGATCGACCACGCCGACGAAGCGGGGAAGAAGATCCTCATCTCGGGCGGCGGGCGCTGCAACTTCACCAATACCGGCTGCGTGCCGGAGCGCTTCATCTCGGCCAACCGGCATTTCGCGCGATCGGCGCTGGCGCGCTACACGCAGCACGACTTCATCGCGCTGGTGCAAAAGCACGGCATCGCCTTCCACGAGAAGACGCTCGGGCAATTGTTCTGCGACGGATCGGCGCGGCAGATCGTGGCCATGCTGCTGGCGGAATGCGCGGCGGCCGGCGTGCAGCTGCGCCTGTCGCATCGCGTGACCGACATCACGCGCGCCGATCGCTTCGCCATCGCCACCGACCATGGCGAATTCAGCGCGGAAAGCCTGGTGCTCGCGACCGGCGGGCTGTCCATCCCGAAGATGGGCGCGACCAGCTTCGCGCATGATGTGGCGCGCCGCTTCGACCTGCCGTTGGTCACGCCGCGACCGGGGCTGGTGCCCTTCACCTTCGATGGCGCGATGCTCGACCTGATGCGCCCGCTGGCCGGGGTGGCGCTGCCGGTGGTCGCCCAGGCCGGGCGCGCCGCCTTCCCGGAGGCGATGCTGTTCACCCATCGCGGCCTGTCCGGGCCCGCGGTGCTCCAGGCGTCGTCCTACTGGGCGCCGGGCGATCCCGTGACCTTCGACCTGGCACCCGGCCGCGATGCGACCGCGACGCTGCTGGCCGCCAAGCGCGCGCGCCCGAAGGCGGAAGCCCGCACCATCCTGGCCGACCTGCTGCCGCAGCGCCTGGCGCAGGCCATGGCGGCGCTGCACCTGCCGCCCCGCGTGATCGGCGAGGTCGCGGATGCGCCGTTGAAGACGCTCGGTGCGCTGCTGAACCGCTGGGCGCTGACGCCGTCGGGCACCGAGGGCTACGCCAAGGCCGAGGTCACGCTGGGCGGCATCGACACCGCCGCGCTGTCGCAGCAGACCATGATGGCGAAGGCGGTGCCCGGCCTGTTCTGCATCGGCGAGGCGGTGGACGTCACCGGCTGGCTCGGCGGCTACAACTTTCAGTGGGCCTGGTCGAGCGGCTGGGTGGCGGGCGAGGCTGCCTAGATTCCGCCGCCCGCCCACCCCATCGTAAGCTGATGCGCGCAATCCTTCTCTCGGCCGTCCTCGCCCTGTCCGCCTGCGCCACCCCGGCCGGCTTCGATGAACGCATGCAGGCCTTCGTCGGCATGCCCGAGGGCGACCTGGTGCAGCAGATCGGCGTGCCGGATGGCGACTTCACCACGCCCGAAGGCCGGCGCTTCCTGCAATACGAACGGCTCGGCACCGCGCCACCGGTCGCGGCACCGACGATCGGCTTCGGCGTCGGCGGCTTCGGCTGGCGCGGGGGGTTCGGATCGGGCGTGGGCATCGGTGCCAGCTACCCGGTCGTGGCGCTGCCGCCGCCCTGCTCGGTGACCTTCGAAATCCGCGCGGCGCGCGTGGCGTCCTTCAGCCGGCGCGGCACCGGCTGCGTGGCGACACCGCCGGACTGACCGCGCTCAGTCCCGCGCGTCGAAGCGCATCACCACCGGGCGATGGTCGCTGGTCACGATCCCGCGCGGCAGGCCGGCATTGGCCGCGTGATGCGCCTCGTGCGCGACGAAGCCGCCGCCGGCCGGCGCGCGGAAGGGCGCCACCCCGCGCCGCGGCGACCCGGTGAAGGCCTGCGAGAACATCACATGGTCGAGCAGGATCTCCCGTGCCCGCCGCGGGTCCAGCCGGTCGTCGAACTGCACCGTCCAGCGCTGGTCCTCGCCGAAGTCGAACAGCGCGTGGTTGAGGAAGCGCCGCGCGAAGAACACCTCGCCCTGCAGCACCGAGATCAGGTCGTGCAGCAGGAACTGTTCCTCGATCCGCTCCTTGCCGGGACCGTCATTGAGGTCGCCGGCCAGGATGACGGGGAATTCGGCATTCTCGCGAAACCGTGCGTCGATGTAGGTGCGGATGCTGGTCGCCTCGGTGGACAGCTTGGCGCGCGCCTCCACCACCTTGGCGACGAATTCGGGGTGGTTCTTGAAGAAGCCAGGCTCGCCGGCCGCGCGGGGGGTCGACATGCCGATATGCTTGCTCTTGAGGTGCGCGCCGATCACCTCGAAGCGGAAGTCGCCCAGCCGCGCGAGCAGCAGTTGCGGATGGCGGTAATGGCGGTGGCTGCGCTCGGGGTCGAAGCGCAGCGTGCCGTCCTCCTTCACGAAACGCGGCATCGCGACGTTCCACTTGCGGTCGTAGTGGCCGAGGGATTCCGCGGCGGTCAATTCGTTCCAGCGGTCGACATGCAGCAGGCTGCCCTCGATGCCGGAGGCGTCGCGGACCAGGAACCAGATCCATTGCTGGCCCAGCGTGCCATAGGATTTCCCCTCCGCATCGCCGCGCAGCACCAGCCGATGACGTGGCGCGACGGCGGCGAAGAAGGCCTCGGCCCGCGCCTCGCCGCGCGGTCCTTCGGTCACCACCAGGATATCGGCATTGAGCGCCGCGATCTCGGCGGCGATGGCGTCCCGGCGCGCCTCGGCCTTCGCGAGAGCGTCGCCCTGCGCTTCCTCCAGGGCATCGACCAGCCGGTCGCACCATTCGATGTTCCAGGTCGCCAGGGTGAAGCCCGCCATGTCGTCCTCCTGCCGCTGTCCGGCAGGCGCGGAGGCTAGCGCTGCACCACCGCCAGCGGGAAGGAACGCAGGTCACGCTGCGCGGCGCGGAACACCGCGTTCTGCTGGTGCCCCTTCTCGCGCGCCAGCTGCGGCACGCGGCGCATCACCCATTCGCCCAGCGCCAGCGCCGTGACGCGGCCTTCCGCATCCACCGCCGCGCGCCCGCGCAGCCCCTCCATCAGCGCATAGGCGAACACGCCGTTGCGGTCGTCGTAGGAATCCAGCGCTTCCTGCACCGACGACGACGCCGCCAGCAGGAAGCGCCCGGTATCGTTGCCGATGGCGGCCAGCTGGTCGATGTCGATCTGCCCGGCATAGCAGGTGTCGATCATGATGAAGGCGTCGCGCGCCCGGATGCGCGCCAGCGCGGCCACCAGCGTCGAATCATCCAGCCCCTGCTGGCGCAGCGCGGTCATCGACGACGTGTCGCGCACATCCGCCGGCAGGAACAGGAAGCGGTTGCCCGGCTGCGCCACGATGCCGTGGCCGGCGATGTACAGGATGAAGGTATCGGCCGGCGCGGTGTCGCGCGCCGCCGCCGCCAGCGCATCGAGCACCCCGCGGCGCGTCGCGCGGTTGTTGGGCAGGATGCGGACATCGGTCTCGCGGAACAGCCCGCCGCCGGCGCCGCGCAGGGCATCGCCCACCGACCGCGCATCCGGTGCGGCAAACCGCAGGTTCAAATCCGCCAGCGCGTAGTCGTTCACGCCGATCGCCAGCACCACCAGGCGCCCGGCACCCGGCGGCGCCTCCGGTTCGCCCGGCCGGCGCAGCACGATCGACGGGCCTTCGGCGAACAGCGCGCCGTCACTCGCATAAAGCCGCGTCGCCAGGCGGTTGGTGCCGGGGTCGAGCGGCACCTCCACGCTGGTATCGCCCGCCGAGGGTTCGGCGCGCGCCGCGATGCGGTCATTCACCAGCACATCGAGCGGCCCGAAGCCCAACCCGCGATCGGTCGTGGTGAAGCCCATGCGAAGCGCGGTCGAGCCCTCCGGCAGGGCCCGCGCATCCCAGGCGAGCGGCCGGCATTCCTCGCCCACCACGGCGCAGAGCGACCCACCGGCCAGCGAGGGCAGCCGCCCGATGCGCTGGCGAACCTCGCCCAACTGCACGAGCCGTTCCTGCGCCGGCGCGTAATCCCCGGCGATACGCCCGCGCACCGCGCGCGGCGCATACAGCGCGCGATAGGCCTGCTGGAAGGACGCCCATTCCGGCGTCTCGTTGCGCTTGCCGTTCAGGTGCACGCCGACCAGTTCCTGCCCGCCATTGGGCGCATGGTCGAACAGCCCCTCGGAGGTCCAGAGCGCCCAGCGCAGCGTCTCGGCATGCACGAACAGCGCAGCCTGTTCGCGCAGCGCCCCGGCCTCGAAGCGGTACCAGCGGATGGTGCCGTCGCCCAGCGCCGCCACGCCCATGTCGCCGGCCACCGTCACGCCCCAGACCGCGCCCGGCGTCGGCACGGAATCGACCAGCCGGCCCTGCGCGTCGAACAGCCGCAGGTGGTTGTCCGTGCCCAGCAGGAAGCCGTCCTCGCGCACCAGGATGGCGAGGGATCGGGCGAATTCGCCCTCGCCCAGGCGCAGCGGCGTATTGCCCAGGCGGGGGCGGTTGGAGTTCTGCCAATCGGCCACGCGGATGCGCGGCGATTCGGTGCGCGCGGCGTTGAACCCGGCCTCGCCGCCCCAGGCGCCCAGGGTGCCCGTCAGCGGGTCGAAGACCAGCGGCGCGCCGCCCGCGCGCAGCGTGAAGCGCACCTGCGTGCCATCGGCCGACAGCGCCAGCGTCACGCCGGTATTGCGGTAATCCCCGCCAGGCGGGCGCGGGGCGATGGCCACCGTGCCGTCGGGCGCCAGCAACCCCCAGCCGGGATCGGCCGCCGCATAGGCCAGCCCCCCCTGCGGCAGCGGCAACAAATGCGAGATGGCGTCGCGCGCCGCCGGAATATCGGTGAAAGGCCCATGGCCGAAATCCGCCCAGCGGCGGATCACGAATTCGCGGCGTGTCTCAGGTGGTGCGACGGCGGCCGGGACCGGCGCCGGGGCGGGCGCGGGCTGCTGGTCGCGCACAACCAGCCCGCGAGCGCCCTGGCTGGAGGAAGACGACCCGGTGGCCGGCGGCGTGCTCCGCATCGGCGTGACCTGCGCGGGCGTGACGCCCGGACGGGTGTGGCGCGCATAGCCAGCGGCATGCAGCTGCACGCCGCCGCGCCCGTCATGCGCCCAGGCCACTGCCGGCAGGCCCTCCCCGCCGAGGCCCGAGACATCGGGCACGAACACCGTCCGCAGGTCGGCGGTGGCCAGCACTTCGACCCGCAGCCGGTCCTCGTAGCCCACCGCCACCAGGGCGCCATCGGGCGAGAAGGCGATGCCGAAGGCCCGCGCGCCCTGCACCGGCACGCGCTGCGCCACGCGCCGCCCCTCGGCGTTGTAGATCCGCACCGCGCCATCGGCGGAGCTGGACGCCAGGCGACCCTGCGCGTCGAAGGCGACCATGCGGGCCGGCGCGGTGTAAGACGTGTCCTCGAACAGCAGCCGCCCGTTGCGCGCGTCCCACACCTTGATGCCGGCGCGCCCGCCAAGGGCGGCGGCCAGCCGCGTGCCGTCCGCCGAATAGGCGAGATGCTGCACCGGCGCGGCGAGGCCCGGCAGCCGCGCGAACAGCCGCCCGGTGCGCGCGTCGAAGATATAGACGGCGAAGCGCCCGTCCCAGGTCGGCGCGGTGAAGCCGCCGGCGGCCACGCGCCCGCCATCGGGCGCCATCGCCACGGCGTAGAGCTCGCCCTCCGGCCCCGGCCCCATGGGTGGGCGGATGACGTGGCGCGGCGTGCCCTCCGGCAGGTTCCACAGCCGCAGCGTCTTGTCGTCCGACACCGACGCCAGCACCGTGCCCCCGGCATCGATCGCCAGCCGCCCGACCGAGGCGATATGCGCCTCGGCCTCGATCAGCAGGAAGGGCTGCTGGGGCGGTTCGTTGGTGGCCTGCACCCAGGCCGGCGTGGCCGGCAACACCGCCAGCGCCACCCCAAGGCACAGGGCGCCGAGCCAGTGGACCGGCCGGCGCCCGAAGCCGCGGCGTTCACGTCTGGCGTTCAATCCCGGGACCCGCCTCAGGCCGGGGCGAGGTCGAAGCCCTGGCCCTGGGCCAGGCGGTCGGCGTTCTGCACGCTCTCGGAGAAATTGTCGCGCCGGGCGATGTTGGTGGCGGCGAGCTGGCGGAACTCGCCATCTGCGCCGCGCCCGCCCACGCCGGCGGTCGGGCTGCCCAGGCCGCGCACGCCGACCGACGAAGCCGGCACATAGCCGACCACGCCCGAGGCGGTCTCGACACGGGCGAAATTGCCCTCGGCCGGGGTGACGGTCACCGCCTCGCGCGGGGAAATCTGGCCGACCGTGGCCGCCCCGCCATCGGGGCGGATGCGGATGGGGGCGGAGACGCGCGCGGTGGTCGGCTGCGGCGCGGCCCTGCGGCGCGCCTGCACCTGGCCCTTGGTGCCGGGGGCGAGCGTCTCGATCGCGGTGTCGAATTCGCCACCGCGGGTGCCGATCTTTTCGTTGATGGTGCGCGCCAGCGCGACGTCGCGGCGCATCAGGTCGCGCTGGTAGGTCAGCAGCGCCATGCCCTGGTCGCGCGACATGCGCCCGCCGCGCACATCGGCGCGGATGCGGCCGGCGGCGTTCACGCGGCAATCGACCAGCTGGTTGAAGGCAAGCTGCGTGGCGGCCAGCTGGCGGTTCTCGTTCGCGATGTCGCCGCCCACCGCCTGCACCAGCGCACCCTGGTTGGCGGCCTGGCGCTGCCGCGCCTGGATATAGCCAGCGGTGCCGCCGATCACGCCGCCGGCGACGGCGCCGATGGCTGCGCCGGCCAGGATGTCGCTGCCGCGCCGCCCGGTGGCCGCCGCCAGCAGCCCGCCGGCGATCGCGCCCGTGCCCGCGCCGATGGCGGCGCCGCGCAAGATGTCCTCGCCGTAGAAATCCCCGGTGGAATCGAGCTGCACCACAAAGGCGCGGCAGGCGTCGCGCCCGTCATCCGGCCCGATCCGACCCATCTGGGTGGAACACCCCGCCAACATCGCGAGGGCGGTGATGCTGGCCACGGAACGACGGATCGAGGAGCGCATCAAAAATACTCCGGGAGGAAGCGGGCGAGACAGGCTACCAGGGCGTCGCACATTCTGCCAGTGCAGCGCCTTCATGCTCCGTGTGCAAGGTCACGCTGGGCAAGCCGCCCCGGCCTCCTTTAGCCTGCGACCATTCGACCGGATGCGCGCCATCCTGGCCGCGGCGCCGGCCGGCCGCCATGAAGGAGATCACACATGCTCACGACACGCAGGCTGGTACTGGGTGCGGGCCTCGGCACGCTGGCCATCGGGCGCGACGCCTTCGCGCAGGGCGCGGGCGGGCCGATCCGCATCGCCACAGCCGGGCCCATGACCGGCCAATACGCCGCCTTCGGCACCCAGATGCGCGAGGGCGCGACCCAGGCGGTGACCGACATCAACGCCGCCGGCGGCGTGCTCGGCCGGCAATTGGCGCTGGAAGTGGGCGACGATGCCTGCGACCCGCGCCAGGCGGTGTCCGTCGCGAACCAGCTTGCCGGGCGGCGCGTGTCCTTCGTGGCGGGGCATTTCTGCTCGGGTTCGTCGATCCCGGCGCGCGATGTCTATGCCGAGGAAGGCGTGCTGCAGATGTCGCCGGCCTCGACCAATCCGCGCCTGACCGACGAGGGCAAGTGGAACACCTTCCGCGTCTGCGGGCGCGACGACCAGCAGGGCCAGGTGGCCGGGCGCTACATCCTGCAGAACATGCGCAACCGCCGCGTCGCGATCCTCCATGACAACTCGGCCTACGGGAAGGGCCTGGCGGACGAGACCAAGAAGGCGCTCAACGCGGGCGGGCTGACCGAGGCGATGTACGCCGCCTACACGCCGGGCGAGCGCGACTACAACGCGCTGGTCAGCCGCATGAAGGCGGCGAACATCGAGGTCATCTACCTCGGCGGCTACCACACCGAGGGCGGCCTCATCATCCGCCAGGCCAAGGAGCAGGGGATGAACGTCACCCTGATCGGCGGCGACGCGCTGGTGACCAACGAGTTCTGGCAGATCAGCGGCGCGGCCGGCGAAGGCACGCTGATGACCTTCTCCTCCGACCCGCGCAAGCGCCCGACCGCGGCCGAGGTGGTGGCGCGCTTCCGTGCCCGCAACGTCGATCCCGAGGGCTATGTGCTCTACACCTATGCCGCGATCCAGATCTTCGCGGCGGCGGCGGCCAAGACCAATGGCGTCGATCCGCGCCGCATCGCGGCGTCGCTGAAGGCGGATGGGCCGTGGCAGAGCGTGCTCGGGCCGATCAGCTTCGACGCCAAGGGCGACGTCACGGTGCCGGACTACGTCTTCTACATCTGGCGCAACGGGACCTACGCCGAGATCGCCTGATTTCGCTTGCATCGGCGCGGCGCTGCGACGCAGCATTGCGGTCTCAACAATCGAAAGGAGGTGATCCGGTGTCTCATCGCTTCAATCGGGCCGTCGCGCCCGTGGCCCGGATCACCGCGGGGCACTGACCCGCGGGTCACCAGGGTTTCGCGGGCCGACAGCCGGCCGCGCGATGGGAAGGCCCCGGAGGGAAACCTCCGGGGCCTTCTGCGTTCTGGACACCCCTGGCGGCGCGGGCTTGCATGGACATTACATGGCTGTTAGATGGATTTTCGTTCATGTAAAACTATCTCATCGTTAATGATGAGGCTTTCGGCATGCCCAATCCAATCAAGCCATGCCAGGAAGCCCGGCAAGGGAGCCACGATGCAAATCCGACGCAACACTGGTGATATCATTGGTGGCCTTGTCCACATAACCGTCGGCCTATGGTTCGCACAGCATGCGATGGCCGATTATGCATTTGGCTCGTTGGTTCGGATGGGGCCAGGTTTCTTTCCGGTCGTACTCGGATTTCTGGTCGCGGGCGTTGGCGTGTTGATCCTGATCCCAGCGCTGTTCACCGCCGGCGAGACCCCCTCGCCCGACTGGCGTCCTTTCGCCTGCGTCTGCGCGGCGCTGGTCGCCTTCGCCATGGTGCTGGAACGCTTCGGCCTGGTCGCCGCCACCTTCGTGCTCGTCTTCCTCGCCTCGGCCGGCCGGCCCGGCGCCCGGCCGCTTCCCACCCTGGCGCTCGCGGCCGTGCTGTCGGGCATCGCGGTCGTCGTCTTCACCATGGGGCTTGGCATTCCGATCCCCGCCTTCCGCTGGGTGCTGTGATGGAACTGCTCTCCAACCTCGCCCTCGGGTTCGAGACGGCCTTCTCGCTGCAGAACCTGATGTACTGCTTCATCGGAGTGTTCCTCGGCACCTTCATCGGCGTGCTGCCGGGGATCGGCGCGCTGGCCACCATCTCGATGCTGCTGCCGCTGACCTTCCATGTGCCGCCGGCCACATCGCTCATCATGCTGGCGGGCATCTACTACGGTGCCTCCTACGGCGGTTCGACCGCCTCGATCCTGCTGAACCTGCCGGGGACGCCGTCGGCGGCGGTTGCCTGCCTCGACGGCTATCCCATGAGCAAGCAGGGGCGCGGCGGCGTGGCGCTGTTCATGACCACCATCGCCTCCTTCGCGGGCGCGACCGTGGGCATCATCATCGTCACGCTGTTCGCACCGACCTTGTCCGAGGTCGGTCTCGCCTTCGGCCCGGCGGATTACTTCGCGATGATGCTGCTCGGCCTGGTGGCGGCGGCGACGCTCACCCAGGGCTCGCCCGCCAAGGGCATCCTGATGGTGCTGGTGGGACTGTGCCTGGGCATGGTCGGCACCGATGTGCAGACCGGCCAGCAGCGCTTCGCCTTCGGCATCCCGGAGCTATCGGACGGCTTCAACCTGGTGGCGATGGCCATGGGCCTTTTCGGCGTGGCCGAGGTGATCGGGTCGATCCTCCGCGTCAAGGACCGCAAGGTCAGCGAGGAGCAGAAGATCACCTTCCGGTCGATGGCGCCGACCCGCGACGACTGGAAGCGGTCCTGGAAGCCGATGATCCGCGGCACCGCCGTGGGGTCCTTCTTCGGCGCGCTGCCGGGCACCGGGGGCACCATCGCGTCCTTCATGTCCTATGCGGTCGAAAAGCGCGTGGCGAAGGACCCCGAGCGCTTCGGCAAGGGGGCGATCGAAGGCGTGGCCGCGCCGGAATCGGCCAACAACGCCGCCGCGCAGACCGCCTTCATCCCGACGCTCACGCTCGGCATCCCGGGCGATGCGGTGATGGCGCTGATGCTGGGAGCCATGATCATCGCCGGTGTGCAGCCCGGGCCGCGCCTGGTCACCGAGCACCCCGAGATCTTCTGGGGCCTGCTGGCGTCCTTCTGGATCGGCAACGTGCTGCTGCTGGTGCTGAACATCCCGCTGATCGGCATCTGGGTGAAGATGCTGCAGATCCCGTATCGCATCCTGTATCCGGCGATCCTGCTGTTCATCTGCATCGGCGTGTTCAGCGTGAACAACAACGTGTTCGACATCTATGCCGTGCTGGCCTTCGGCGTGATGGGCTACCTGCTTATGCTGATGAAGTTCGAGGTGGCACCGCTGCTGCTCGGCTTCATCCTCGGGCCACTGATGGAGGAACACCTGCGCCGGGCGATGCTGCTCTCGCGCGGCGATCCGGCGGTGCTCCTGCAACGGCCGATCAGCGCGACCTTCATCCTGTTGACCACCGCACTGCTGCTCTGGGCGATCTATGCGACGCTGCGCCCGCGCCGGCCACGTGCCGTGGCGGCCAGCCCGGCCGAATGAGGCGACGGCGCGGGCGCCCCGGCGTCCGCGCCGCGCCGGCACGCCGCCGGCCAGGTGGAACCGCCCGGTCGGCGGCCAGGATGCGCGATGGCGGGACCGCGGCCCTGCCGCCGGCCGCGGCGCGGTTCCTCCCGACGGGACGCCGATCTAGGCTGCCTCCCGACACCGGGGACACGGCATGACGATCCGCAACGTGCTCTACATCATGTGCGACCAGTTGCGCTGGGATCACCTGGGCTGCGCCGGGCATCCCTTCCTGCGGACGCCCAACATCGACGCGCTGGCGGCGCGCGGCGTGCGCTTCGCGCAGGCCTATGTGCAGTCGGGCATCTGCGGGCCGTCGCGCATGAGCGCCTATACCGGGCGCTACGTGTCGTCGCATGGCGCCACCCACAACCGCGTGCCCTTGAGCGTCGGCGAGGTCACGCTGGGCTGGCACCTGCGCGAGAGCGGCCGCACCCTCGCACTCGCCGGCAAGACCCACATGCTGCCCGATGCGCGCGGCATGAAGCGCCTGCTGCTCGATGGCCAGGACGAGTTGGCCGTGCTGCTGCGCGAAGGCTGGTTCACCCTGGTGGATCGCCATGACGGCCACCATGCAGAGACCGACAGCGCCTATGCCGATTGGCTGCGCGCGCAGGGCTATGACAGCGCCGATCCCTGGACCGACTACGTCATCGCCGTGACCGACGAATCCGGCGCCAAGCAGAATGGCTGGAAGATGCGCCACGCCCGCCTGCCGGCCCGCGTGCGCGAGGAGCACAGCGAGACCGCCTACACCACCGACCAGGCGATCGGCTTCATGGAGCAGCAGGGCGACACGCCCTGGGTGCTGCATCTGTCCTATGTGAAGCCGCACTGGCCCTACATCGCGCCGGCGCCCTACCACGCGCTGTATTCGCCCGACCAATGCCTGCCGGTGGCGCGCGACCCGGCGGAGCGCGGCAATGCCGCCCACCCGATCCTGCACGAATTCCAGGCCGAGGAGGTCGCGCAATCCTTCCAGGACGACGCCTGCATCGCGACGGTGCGCCCGGCCTACCAGGGGCTGATCGCGCAGCTGGACCATCACCTGGGCCGGGTTTGGGAGGCGCTGGAACGGCTCGGACGGTGGGACGACACGCTGGTCGTCTTCACCTCCGACCATGGCGACTACCTGGGCGACCATTGGCTGGGCGAGAAGGAACTGTTCCACGACTGCATCCAGCGCGTGCCGATGATCGTGGCGGATCCGGCGCGCGATGCCGATGCCACGCGCGGCAGCGTGGATGACCGCCTGGTCGAGGCGATCGACGTGGTGCCGACCATCCTCGATGCGCTCGCCCTCGATCCGGCCGAGCACCTGGTCGAGGGGCGGTCGCTGCTGGCCTTGACGCGGGGCGCGGACGCGGCCCCCTGGCGTGACGCGGTGTTCAGCGAACTCGACTGGACCTTCCGCGGCGCGCGGCGCCGGCTTGGCCTGGGCACAGGCCAGCACCATGCCTGGATGGTGCGAACGGATCGCTGGAAATACGTGCATTGGACGGATGGTTTCCGCCCGATGCTGTTCGACTTGGCAGCCGACCCGCAAGAATTCCACGATTTGGGCGCGGAGGCGGCACTCGAGGTCGTGCGCGAGGCGCTGCGCGCGCGCCTTCTCGCCTGGTTCACTGCCCTGAAGCGGCGCACGACGCTCACCTGGGCGGAGGCCGAACTGCGCACCGACCGCCACAAGGCGGCGGGGGTCTTCTACGGCGAGTGGTAGGCGAAGGCGCCGGGGGCTTGCGCGTTACCGCGCGCCAGCATCGAACGCGCGTTACCGCGCGATGAACCCATCCGGCCCGTCATTGGTATCCTCCGGCAGGTCGGCGGCGAGGTCCTGCACCACCGCGGCCACCCATTCCTCGGCCGTGGTGCCGAGCGCAGCGGCACGGCGCGCGATCTGCTCCGCCAATTCGTCCGGCAATTCCACTCTCACTTCGGTCATCGATACGCTCCGGCTGCTCAACGCGATGCAGCATAGTCTGCAATCGGTTTACGGCGCCTTTGCGACCTCGGCATGGGTGGTGCGTGTGCAGCGGGTGATCCATCGCACACCGCTGCGCGTTGCTTCATGCCGCGCCGATCTGGTGATAGTCGCGGCTGAACCAGATCAGCCCGCGCGATGCCGCGCCCTGGCGCACCGCCTCGACCTGGCAGAACAGGACGGAATGGGTGCCGTGTTCCACCACCTCGGCGATGCGGCAGTCGAAGGCGACCGTCGCGCCATCGAGCGACGGCGCGCCGGTCTCGATGATGCCCCAGCTCGCATGGGAAAACCGCTCGGCCATGTCGGCCTCGGCGCTGCGCCCGGCGAAGCGGCCCGACAATTCCTCCTGCCCCGGTGCCAGGGTGTTCACGCACAGCACGCCATTGTCCTTGAACAGGCGGTTCTGCGGGCTGCCGCGGTTCAGGCAGACCAGCAGCGTGGGCGGATCGTCGGTCACCGAACACACCGCGCTCACGGTCAGCCCGCCCAGGCCGGCGGGGCCATCGGTGGTCACGATGTTCACCGCGGCCGCCAGTCGGGCCATGGCGTCGCGGAAATCCTGTCGGGTCACGGTCATGCGGGTTGTCCTGATGCAGCCGCCATCCTGGCCCCGGCGGCGCGGCGGGGAAAGGGCGCCTGGCAAGATCCGCGCCTCACGTACCGCCGGCGCAGGGTCCGAACCGGATTGCCTCGACGCGCGCCTCGACACGGCTGCCGGTGTCGTCGGAATCGACTGAGATCGCGATCTTCTCGACCGCCGGCGCCACGCCGCCGAAGCTGTCGCGCCATAGCGCGCGCAGGTCGACCCGTTCCTCCTTCCAGGTGCCGCGCCGGGCCTGCGCGGGCCGCAGCACCCAGACCCGGCCGAGCCCGGCCATGTAGGGGCTCTCGAAGCCGCGCGGCTCCTCGCCGGTTCCGCCCCAGACAAACACCAGCGCGGCGCGAGGAAGCGGGCGCCCGCCGGCACTCGCCTGCGCCACGGCGTGCTGGGTGCGCTGCCAGGCGCTGGCGCGGGCCGGCCAGCCGGCGAAGCCGATGGTCACCGACAAGGCCCGGTCATCGCCACCGCGCCGGTCGAGCCGCGTCGGCGGCGGTCCGTCCTCCACCCGCCAGCGCCAGGTCAGGCATTCCGCCGCCCGCCGTTCGAAGCGCCAGACGAAGCCGCCCTGCCCGCGCGCGGATACCGTGACCGCATCCGGCCCCGTCGGCGCCAGGTGCGCGCGCGGGACGCCGGACCAGCCGCCCTCGTGCCAGAGCGCCGGCGGCCCCGCGCCGCACAGCATGCCCGCCGCCGTGGCGAGCACCAGCGGGTGCAGGCGCCGCCCCGTCGCGCCCTTCGTGGGCGTGGTCGGCCTGAGCCGGGCATCGGCCCTCAGCGCTTCACGACGCCGCCGCCGCCGCCACCGCCGAAATTGCCGGGCCCGAGGTTGCCGCCGCCCAGATTGCCCGCCGGCGGGCGCCCGCCGCCCGGTCCGCCGCGGTTGCGGAAGGCGGCGGTCACCGCCTCGACCAGCGGGCCGCTGTCATTGGCCTGGTCGGTGACCCAGGCAAAGACCACCGCGACGCCGTGGCCGGAGATGCAGCGCACCGTCAACGCCTCCTCCCCGCGCCAGCCGAAGATGGTCTGGCGGTCCTGCGAGATGCTGGCGCGGAAGCCCGTGCTCTCGATCGCGCGGCTACCGGTCGCCAGGCATTCCTCCTGGTCGCGGGAGGGCAGCTGCACCCAGGCGGTCGAGACCGAGGACGCGATCGCGGGCGTCGCGGCCAGGGCCAGCGCGACGACGGCCGTGCGAAGCGGGATGCGGATCATGGAAACCTCCTGGCGGGTCGTTGTTCGACGATGGGGCGATGCTAGCGCAGGAACGTGACAGGTCGAACATTCCATCGGCGATGCCCCGGCTCACGTCGGGCCGGCGCGCCCCGGATCGGCCTCGCGCCATTGCGCGCCGGCCACGCGATACAGCACATGCCGCCGCAGCCGGTGGCCCTCGGGCAGGCGCGGGTGGTCGAAATCGCCATCGGCCCGCATGCCGAGCCGCTCCATCAACCGCCAGGATTCCGCGTTGTCGGGCACGGTAAAGGCGACCACCTCATGCAGCGCCAGCGGCCCGAAGGCGAAGTCGAGCGCCATGCGGGCCGCTTCCTCGGCAATCCCGCGCCGGCGGAAGGCGGGGGCGATGCGCCAGCCGATCTCGACCGCCGGGGTGAAGCGTGCCTCCCAGGGAATGATCATCAGGCCGACCACGCCCACGAAGGGCGCGACGCCGGGTTCCTCGACCACCCAGAAGCCCCAGCCATGGGCCTCCATGTGGGTCTGCATGCGTTCCGCCCAGGCATCGCTTTCGGCCCGCGTCATGGGTGCGGCGAAATGGCGCATGCTGTCGGGGTCGCCGTTGATGGCAAACAGCGGGTCGAGGTCCTGGGCGCGCCAGGGGCGCAGGACGAGGCGGGGACCGGTGAGCGTCCGTGGTGTCATGGGCCGGCGAGCATAGCGAAACGCGCCTTGCGAAGGTGTGAGCGGCGTCACGTCCGGCACGCGGGCGCGGACCCTACCGCGCGCGGCCCACCCGGCGTAGGGTCGCGCCCGGAGGAACCGCCCCATGCTGCTGCCATCCGCCGATGCCCTTGCCGCGCGTATTCCCGATGGCGCGCTGGTGGCCATCCCGCCCGACAATTCGCTGCCCTCGGTCGCGATCGCCAAGGCGCTGATCCGCCGGGGTGCGCGCGGGCTGCGGCTGCTGGGCGTGCCGGTGTCGGGCTTCGCGACCGACATCCTGATCGGCGCCGGCTGCGTGGCGGAGGTCGAGACCTCCGCCGCCTCGCTGGGCGAGGCCGGCTTCGCGCCGCGCTTCTCGGCCGCGCTGAAGGCCGGGCGCATCACGGTGCGTGACGCCACCTGCCCGGCCATCCACAGCATGCTGCAGGCGTCGGAGAAGGGCGTGCCCTTCATGCCGCTGCGCGGGCTGATCGGCTCCGACATCCTGGCCAACCGGCCGGATTGGAAGGTGGTGCCGAACCCCTTTGCCGAGGACGGCGCCGACCCGATCGTGCTGCTGCCGGCCAAGCAGCCCGACTTCGCGATCTTCCACGCGGCGATGGCGGATTCGCAGGGCAATGTCTGGCTCGGCCGGCGGCGCGAATGCGCGACCATCGCGCATGCGTCCAAGGCCGCGCTGGTCACGGTGGAACGGGTGGTCGAGGGCAATTTCCTCGAGGATGAGCGCCTGGCCTCCGGCGCCATCAGCGCGACCTATGTGACCGCCACCGCGATCGCCGCGCGCGGCGCGCGGCCGGCGGCGCTGCTCGACGAATACGGCTTCGATGCCGCCTATGTGGCCGACTACGCCCGCGCCGCGCGCACCGATGAAGGCTTCCGCGCCTGGCTCGACCGCGAGGTCTTCGCCGCCGCGCAGCAGGCCGCCGCGGAATGAGTGCCACCATCGCGCCCGAGGAACGCATCATCGCCGCCCTGGCGCGCCTTATTCTCGACCCCGCCGCGCCGCCGGCGCGCCATATCGCGGTCGGCGCGGCATCCCCCATGCCGGCGGCGGCCTGCTGGCTGGTCAAGCTGATGGGCCACGATGTGCGGCTGTCCCTGCTGCATAAGCGGTCGGGCAATCCCTTCACCGAGGGCACGCGCGAGTTGTTCGACCTGACCGGCCAGGGGCGGATCGACCTGTTCTTCCTGGGCGGCGGGCAGATCGACGGGCAGGCCAACCTGAACCTGGTCGGCACCGGCGAATGGCCGGGCATGGGCGTGCGTTTCCCGGGCTCCTTCGGCTCCGCCTTCATGTATTTCATGACGCCGCGCACCATCCTGTTCCGCGAGGAACATTCGCCGCGCGTGCTGGTGGATCGCGTGGACAACATCTCGGCCCCAGGCGTCAGCGCCCCGGGCGTGTTCCGCCGCGGCACGGCGCAGGCGCTGGTGACCGGGCGCTGCGTCTTCCGCTTCCACCCCGATCGCGCGCGCTTCTCGCTGGAAAGCCTGCACCCAGGCGAGACCGTGGACAGCGTGCGCGAGGCGACCGGCTTCGCCTTCGACGTGCCGGACACGGTGCCCG
>LNFM01006225.1_pt1 | contig 22753 bp, 24 predicted proteins | sample 596031 | NCBI WGS metagenome assembly LNFM01 (sample SAMN04254537, study PRJNA301005) | activated carbon metagenome | isolation source: dual media filters at the Ann Arbor, Michigan drinking water treatment plant | place: USA: Ann Arbor | reverse complement strand
CATCATCTTCACGGCTCCACACTGTTTTAACAGGCACGCCAGCCGCTTTAGCGACTTGCACGGCTTCTGATACAAAATCAGCAACTGGATTCGCACGACGACCAAAGCCGCCGCCTAAAAATACAGTATGAATAGTTACTTGCTCTGGCTTTAACCCTAATATTTTTGCAGCCGCTAGCTGGTCTGTGGTTTGCATTTGCGTGCCAGTCCAAATTTCGCAAGAATCTTTTTCAATTTTGACTGCGCAGTTAAGTGGCTCCATTGGCGAGTGTGCTAAATAAGGCAGCGAATATTCAGCCTCTATAAGTTGCTTGGCATTCGCTAGCGCAGCTTTGGTGTCACCAGCTTTAGCCGCAGGCAAGCCTGCTGTCGCCGCTAGTTGTCGGTATTCTTCAAGCATTATTTTTGAATCAAGCTTAGCGTTAACTCCTAAATCCCAATCCACTTTCAACGCTTCACGGCCTTTCCTCGCCGCCCAGTAATTGTCGGCAATCACTGCCACGCCTGTAGGTACTTGCACCACTTGGCGCACACCTTTTATTTGCTTGGCGGCAGTTGCATCAAAGGTTTTAACCGTTCCGCCAAACACTGGAGAGCGTGCAACCATTGCTGTCATTAAGCCTTCAAAATGGATATCTTGGCCAAATACTGCCGTGCCGTTTATTTTTTCTGGGCCATCCAAACGTTTAGTAGCTTTGCCAATAATCTTCCAGTCTTTTGAGTCTTTTAGTTTGACTGTTTTGGGTGTTTCAATTTTGGCTGCAGCTTCTGCTAAATCGCCATACGGGATTTTTTGATCACCACTGATGACAAAGCCGTTCTCTGTTTTAATGTTTTCAGCAGCTACGCCCAATTTTTCAGCTGCGGCGCTCACTAAAAGTGCGCGCGTTAACGCACCTGCCTGGCGGTAACGATCAAACTCTGACCATGTGGTAGAAGAGCCACCAGTGATTTGAATGCCGTAAGTTGTATGGATGTATGCTGGGGCACTAGCAGCATGTTCTACTTTTATGGTGCTCCAGTCTGCATCAAGTTCATCAGCAATTAGCATCGGCAATGTCGTCCAAATACTTTGCCCCATCTCGCTGTGTGCAAGCATCACGGTAATCGTGTTGTCACTACCTATACGTAAAAAAGCGTTAGGTGATGGCAGTTTTGCAGCATCTTTACCAACGTCTAACGTCGCATCAGGCGCAGCGCCCGGCATTAAAAAGCGTTTTGCGTACGGAATAGTAAAGCCAATAATCAGGCCGCCCGCAACGAGTGCAGTCGCTTTAATAAAGGTACGTCTGGAGATATTAATCGGTGCATTCATGGTCGGTTCCTTAAGCTAATTTGCTGGCAGCATTGTGAATCGCAGCGCGAATGCGCGGATAAGTGCCACAACGGCAAATATTGCCTGTCATGGCCGCATCAATATCGGTATCGCTTGGTTTTTGATTGTTAGCGAGTAGAGCGGTAGCCGCCATGATTTGCCCAGATTGGCAATATCCACATTGCACTACGTCAATTTCACTCCATGCGGATTGCACTGCTTGGCCAATTTTCTGGTTTTGCATGTCTTCAATGGTCGTGATTTTTTTGCCTGCAGCGGCACTCACTGGCGTGATACAGGAGCGAATCGCTTGCCCGTCCAGATGTACAGTACAGGCCCCGCATAGCGACATGCCACAGCCAAACTTAGTACCCGTTAAATGTAAAACATCTCTCAGCGCCCATAAAATCGGCATATCGTCCTCTACATCGAGTTGTTGTTCTTTGCCATTGATATTCAAAGTAATCATGTTAGTTGGCTCCTTGATTTTTCATTACGTTTTTTTATTAAAAATTCTGCTGTAAAAATGGGTTAAGTTTTTTGACATAATCGCATAGTGTTAGCAACCATTATATGGAATAATTTGGAATTGATAATTCCAGATTATGGATTAATTGTTTCGGTTAATTAAATCATGCAAAATCAACTTGAAATGCTGCGTATCTTTAAAGTTGTAGCGGAATCAGCCAATTTTAAAGAAGCCTCGGTCAGGCTTGGCATTTCGCCACAATCTGTCACACGTGCCATCAAAGAGCTTGAAGAACGTTTAGGCGAACCGCTATTTTACAGAAGCACGCGCAATACGACGATTACCGAATTTGGCAAGCAAATCGCACATCAATGCCAAAGCCTGATTGATGGAGTAGACACGCTATTTCAATCCAATAAAAGCATCAAACCTCAACAAATAGAAGGTTTAGTCAGAATTACCATGCCTAATTCTTTGGGTCGATACTATTTATTGCCAGCACTCACCGATTTTTTAAAACAGCATCCTAGCATTCAATTTGACTTAAGGTTTTCAGACTTAATCGATAATGTGGTCGCAGACCAAATGGATATAGGCGTGCGTGTTGGTTTTTTTAGCAATAATCGCAACGTGGCTAGGCGAGTCAATGAGGTGAAGTTTTATATTGTAGGCTCACCCGAACTTGTAGCAAAAACAGGGCTGCCTAATACGATTGATGATTTATGTCGCATGCCGTATACAGGCTTAATCGACCAAAATACAGGCAGAATGTGGCCTTGGTCTTTTGCAAATGCACCTGATTGCTTTCCAACAGCCCCAAGCTTTATTACTGACGACCCAGAAGCTGAACTAGGCGCGGTATTGGCTGGAATTGGTTATGCGCAACTGGCAGATTTTTTATGCGAAAAATATATTAAAAGTGGGCAGTTAATTCCTGTACTACAAGACCAAGCACCAGCAGCATGGGGCATTTATGTGTACAGGCCACAACGCGGGCCAATAGCTGAACGAGTGCGCGTTGTATTTGATTTTTTAGTCAAAATATTAGCTGAGACAAAACTGAATACAGCCGATTGATAACGACGTGAGAATACAGGTGGCATCTATGCAAAAAACCAGTACATCATTAAAAACATACTGGCTGCATTAATTAAAACTTAACTCCCCACGGGGATTCGAACCCCGGTCGCCTCCGTGAAAGGGAGGTGTCCTAGGCCTCTAGACGATGGGGACCTAAGAAATACTACTTAATTTACAACAACGGCATTTTACTACATTTTGATGAAATTTTTTAAGAAAATTTTGTCTTAAAGTATATTTATCAAGTTTTTTGGTGGAGGTAAGCGGGATCGAACCGCTGACCTCTTGCATGCCATGCAAGCGCTCTCCCAGCTGAGCTATACCCCCATTACTACCACCAATTTGGGCTTCTGACTGATACACGTATTGTGTACCAGTCGAAGAGGCGCAATAATAAAGATGCACAGAACAATTGTCAACGACTAGTTGGCATTTAGGCGTGTTTCTGACGACAAAAGTTAAAATTTGAGCTGCATAACTTAGCCGCGCGTATTGCTTTGCGATTCAAATGCCAGCAAGTCAACTCTTGGTAGAGGTTGCCATCCTGCTTGGCGATGTTCCGCAACAACATTGGTAAAAATACCACCACGCACATAAAACTTAGCTGTTACACGCATAAATTTTGGCTGGGTCGCCGTGACTAGGTCATCCAGTATGCGGTTAGTTACTGCCTCATGAAAACAACCTTCATTTCTAAATGAAACGGTATATAGCTTTAAACTTTTAAGTTCTACGCAAAGCTGGTCTGGAATGTAATCTAAATAAATCACCGCAAAATCGGGTTGGCCTGTTTTTGGGCACAAACAAGTAAATTCAGGGATTTCCATGTGGATATGAAAATCGCGATTGGGATTAGGATTAGGGAAGGTTTCAAGCGTTTTAGAAGGCTGCGCGCTAAGGTCGCCCAGCAATGTAACGCTATCGTGTAAGTTGGTGCTAGACATATTGGCATTCATATCAAATAATAGCGTTATTATAAAACGTGTCATCTCATCATATAAAGCCTTAAATACAATAAATCACTGCTTTGCGCTTAACTCACTTAAAACTTGCCGGCTTTAAATCGTTTGTAGACCCCACCACCATTCATTTGCATGGTCAGCGCGTAGGGGTGGTTGGGCCTAACGGTTGTGGAAAATCGAATGTGATGGAATCGGTGCGCTGGGTACTTGGCGAATCTTCTGCCAAAGAAATGCGTGCTGACGCCATGGATGCCGTCATTTTTAATGGCTCTGGCAACCGAAAGCCCATATCAAGAGCTTCAGTGGAACTTATTTTTGATAATAGCTTGGGCGGGGCAGCTGTTGCCTGGAGCCAGTATGCCGAAATTTCTGTTAAGCGTGTGATTGAGCGCGAAAAAGGCTCTACCTATTACATCAACAATAGCGCAGTACGCAGACGTGATGTAGCAGATTTATTTCTGGGTACAGGCTTAGGTGGCAGGGCGTACGCAATCATCGGCCAAAATACCATTTCGCGTATTGTTGAAGCAAAGCCAGAAGAGTTGCGCATATTTTTAGAAGAAGCTGCTGGCATCAGTAAATATAAAGAGCGCCGACGCGAAACGGAATTAAGGCTACGCGATACGCGTGAAAACTTGACCAGAGTTGAGGATATTTGCCGCGAATTACAAAAACAAATCACCAAGCTAGAATCACAAGCGGTGGTGACACAGCAATATCATGCTTTGCAGGCAACATTGAAACTAGCAGAAGGGCAGTTGTGGCTGCTTAAAAAACGCGATGCCAGTCTTAACTGGGAGAAAGCTAAATTACTGGTTGAGCAATTGGTTAACCAGCTGGAAGCGCAGACTGCGGCATTGCGTAAAAGTGAATCCGAATTAGAACTGAGCCGCCAAGCGCATTATGCCGCTTCAGAAGGCATTAATACGGCTCAGGCTACTTATTACGAAGCCAATGCCGAGGTATCCAACCTAGAAAATCTGGTAAAGCAGAACACCGAAGCCCGTGAGCGTATGGCGCAGCAGCTACAGCAACTGGCACAATCAATAGCGCGTAACACCAGTAATACTGAGGCTTTACAACAAGACTTGGTGCAATTGAATCATGATTTAGCACTTGCGCAGTCGAATGAACAAGAATCAAGTGCTGCATTAGCCGCATTAAAACTCACATTACCCGAAAAAGAATATTTGCTAAATGCCGCTACTAAACTTGCGCAAGCTAGTCATCAGGCATTAAACGAAGCCAACCAGCGCATTCAGGTTGAGCGAAACAATATTCAGTTTATTAATCAGAATATTCAAGAAAATCAACAGCGTATACAACGATTTGAAGGTGAGCTAGGTAGATTAATTATGCCTAATGAATCCGATTTATATGCGACTGAAGCCAGCTTGCAGCAAGCGCAGAATTTAGTTGTGACGATTGAAAAAAATCTACAAAGCCAGCGCGCAAATGAAACAGCGCTTCAAGCCCAATTAACCCAATTACGCGACTCACAAAATACGGCGCAGCGCGCGTTAAATCAAGCGGATGCTGAAATGCATTCATTGCAAAAAATGCAGCAGTCACTGCATTCTGAAAGCAAGCTAAATGATTGGTTGGCAAGAGCTGGTTTGAAAGAAAGCGCTTATTTATGGCAAAAAATTAAAATCAATGCTGATTGGCGTGTGGCGATAGAGTCAGTATTGGGTGCTAAATTAAATGCACTGATTACCAATAAAAATAAATTTGGCAGCCAATCTGAACAAAGGCCGCCAAGCGCACTGGTGCTAGGATTTGATCACCAACCTGAAGTAAAGCAACTGCCGCATGATGCTAGCTTGACGCCACTTATTCAGATGATTGAAGAATGCGATGCCGAGTTAAAACCCGTTTTGGCAGATTGGCTACAAGGTACTTATTTGCTGCTTTCAAAAGATGCAACAGAAGCTGTTATCAATAAGCTTCAACTAGGCGAAGCGCTAGTGAATCAGCAGGGCGATATTTTCGGTCGTTACAGTGTTTCCTATCACAGTACGCAATCTAACTTGCATGGAGTGCTTGAAAGACAAGCGCAATTAGATTTACTTAAGCAAAATCAGCCAAGCCTGTTAAATAATTTGAGTGAAATTGATGCGTCGCTAAAAAATATAGAAAACCAATTGCAACTTGTGCGCCAACAGCAGCAGTATGAAAACGCAGAGCTGCGTCAGGCAACGCAACACCAACACCAAATGCAACTTAAGTTGGCGCAATTGCAACAAGCGCGACAAAATGCGCTTGAACGTGAAAAAAGCATTCAGACAGACTTGGCTGCTACTAAGCAAAAATTAGCGCAGTTAATGGGTGATAAAGACAATAAACAGGCATTGCAAGACGTAACAATTGCGCAACTTAATGCCTTAGACTTGGCTAAAAATAATGATGCGATTGCCAAGCAACAAGCAGAGCAAGCCTATTTTTTATCACGTGACTCAATAGCGCAAGCAGAAAAAAATCATCAAGAGTTTGGCTTTAATTTAAAGTTAATAAATAATAAAATCAATGATTTAAATAATAAACTTAACGCATATTTTGAAGAGAAAATAGTGATTGAGTTACAGCAAAAAGAGCTTGAGCAGACATTATTGCTCACCCCGATGGATACTTTAAAGGCCAATTTGGTTGAGGCTATTAATATTAAACAAAATCGTGAGGCATCGCTTGCGCGCGCACGTGACCATTTGGCGGAACAAGAACAAGTTTTGCAAAACCATGAGCGTGCGCGCATGCAAAACGAACAACAGTTGCATCCTTTGCGTGATCATTTAGAGCAGCATCGTCTATATGAGCAAGAAGCACGTTTGACTTTTGAACAATGTCATGCGGGTTTGCTTGAAAACGGTCAAGATGAACAAACGCTAGCGTTCAGTTTGGGCGAGCAAGCTAAGGTGAGTGATTTGGTGCGTAAAACGAATCAAATACAACAAGAAATTTATGCCTTAGGCGCAGTTAATTTGGCAGCGATTCAGGAATTGAATGCAGAAACTGAGCGCAAAACTTATCTAGACAGCCAAATGCTGGATTTAAAGCAAGCTAGCGACACTTTAGAAGATGCGATTCGCAAGATTGACCGTGAAACGCGCGATAAATTAATGCATACTTTTAATACAGCAAATCAGCATTTTTGTGAACTATTTGCAACGCTATTTGGTGGTGGGCAAGCAAGACTTGAGTTGCTTGGCGATGAAATTTTAGATACAGGTTTGCAAGTCTTTGCACAACCTCCAGGTAAGAAAAATACTACGATTCAATTATTATCTGGCGGCGAAAAGGCATTAACTGCACTCGCTTTAGTGTTCGCGCTGTTTCGATTAAATCCTGCGCCATTCTGCTTAATGGATGAAGTGGATGCGCCGCTAGACGATAGCAATACCGAACGTTTTTGCCATATGGTGAAGAAAATGAGCGAAAACACACAATTTTTGTTTGTTAGCCACAATAAAATCACCATGGAAATGGCACAGCAACTCATTGGTGTTACCATGCAAGAGTCTGGCGTTTCGCGTGTTGTAGATGTGGATATTGAAGCCGCATTAACTTTGCAGGCTTGAGTTATTCACTAATTAAACAGACAATAATACTTAATTAAAACAGACTAAGCTGCGCAAAAATTTTTCTAGAAATTAATTAAAAAATATTGTTAAGTCTTAAAAACATTTAAATTTAAAAATCACTCAACATGTCAGATTTACAGATCATACTTATTATTCTGGGTGCATTTATTATTGCAGGCGTTGTCATTTACAACTGGTTGCAAGAGCGAAATTTGCGCAATCAAGTCATCAACGAATTTATCGTGCCCCAAAAAGATGTGTTGGCAGAAGATTTTTATATCGATACCGACGCCTTTGTTGAAAAAGAGTTGGCTGAAGTACCACAAAAATTCAAACAGTCTATTTTTGAAGAATCTAATCAAGCAGCAACTCAGCCCAAAGTGATTGAGGAGACTGCTTCTTTGAAAGCAGAATCCATTCAGCAAACAGCCGATGTGCTAGAAAATTCAATAAATCATAGCGCATCAAATGAAAGTGAATCTTTCACTGCAAAGCCCTCTGTTGAGGTTGTTAAACCAGACCTGCACAGCGTGCCCGAGACATTATCGTTGCCTGATGCTGTGCATGCACAAATTGACTTAACCGCAATGTTATTCGCCAACCAAAAAATGAGTCACCAAGCTTTATCCAATATGGCTGATAGCATTGATGAAATCAGATTGCCGATGATGATTTTTGGTTTAGATAATCTAGGTAAATGGCATTTGGTACAAAGCAATCAAGTTGAGAAATCCAGTGTTAATCCCAATGAAATGCAATATAAACAAGCTGCATGCAGCCTTCAATTAGCCGATCGTGGTGGCCCAATTGCAAAAAATATCCTTAATAAATTTCAGTACGCTGTTGAAAATATGGGACTAGAATTAAATGCCCATGTAGAGTGGCAAGGTAGTGGCGACGTGCTGCAACGAGCAATAGAGCTCGATCAGTTTTGTATTGAAGTGGATCAGTTAATTAATGTGCATGTTGCACAGGGGGAAACACCAATTCATGGCACAAAGTTTAGAGGTCTAGCTGAAGCAAACGGCATGGCATTAAATGAAGATGGACGCTTTCATTTTTATGCAAACAACGATTCCAGTGCTCAAAAATTGCCTTTGTTTTACGCTTTAGAGGCAAATAATCAGGCATTAACTGCAGAAAATTTACGCAATAACGTATTAAAAGCAGTCACTTTTCAGCTAGAAATCCCCAAAGTACCTAATTGCGAACAAGCGTTTAATCAAATGATTAATGTTGCGCAAAAATTAAGTGGTAGCTTGAACGCGCATCTAGTGGATGATAATCAAAAACCTCTAGGTGATTTGCAGATAGAAAAAATTAGGCAACAGCTTAAAATCATTCATGCAACTATGGTGGCGCGTGGCGTGATGCCGGGCAGTCTAGCCAGTATGCGTTTATTTAACTAACGCACCCGTCATTTAAACGATGGCAAGTTTAGAATCTGCAAGATTGCAAATCGCTGCACTTATCGCGGCAATTGCACAGTACGATTATCAATATTATGTTTTAGATGCGCCCACGATTTCCGATAATGAATATGACGGTTTATACCGCCAATTAGTTAGCCTAGAGCAACTTTATCCCGAATTAATCACCACAGACTCTCCCACGCAGCGCGTTGGCGGCAGCGCAGTTGATAGTTTTAACAGTGTTACGCATCGTCAGGCCATGTTGTCATTAAATAATGCTTTTGGCGATGATGAGTTACTGGCTTTTGATAAACGTGTGCGCGATTATTTAGGCATTAGCCAAGTGGAGTATGCAGTAGAGCCCAAGTTTGATGGTTTAGCGATTACCTTAACTTATGAAAATGGCATTTTTACGCAAGGCGCAACACGCGGCGATGGTTATACGGGTGAAAATGTGTCCCACAATTTACGCACCATTCGCGCGATTCCAACTAAATTAGCGCTACAAAATCCGCCACAATTATTAGAGGTGCGTGGCGAAGTGATGATGCTCAAGCGTGATTTTGAACGCTTGAACCAAACCCAAGCTCAGATGGGCGTTAAGTTATTTGCAAACCCACGCAATGCAGCCGCAGGCAGCCTACGCCAACTTGACCCACAAATCACTGCAACGCGCCCCTTACACTTTTTTGCCTATGGTTTGGGTGAGGTATTGGGTGTACCGCCCTTGCATTCGCATGCAGATGCGATGGATTATTTGGCTGAATTGCGCTTTCCCGTGAGCGACTTACGCAACGTTAAATTGGGTGCTAACGGCCTGCAAGATTATTACGTTGATATTGGCCAAAAACGCGCAAGTTTGCCGTTTGATATTGATGGTGTGGTGTACAAAGTGAATCAGTTTCAGCAGCAAAAAACACTAGGTTTTGTATCGCGCGCACCGCGCTGGGCAATTGCGCATAAATACCCTGCAGAAGAAGCACAAACCGTTGTAGAAGATATTACAGTGCAAGTGGGCCGCACTGGCGCAATTACACCTGTAGCAAGACTTAAAGCGGTGTTTGTAGGTGGCGTTACTGTGACTAATGCTACGTTGCATAATGAAGATGAATTACGCCGCAAAGATATTCGCATTAACGACTCGGTGATTGTCAGGCGGGCAGGGGATGTCATTCCTGAAGTGGTTGCCGTTTTAATGGATTTACGCCCCGAAAATGCACAAATATTCAGCATGCCAACTAGCTGCCCCGAATGTGGCTCACATATTGAGCGGCCATTGGATGAGGCGATTGCGCGCTGTACGGGAGGCTTAATCTGCCCAGCACAACGCAAACAAGCCATTACACACTTTGCCTCACGCCGCGCGTTAGATATTGAAGGTCTGGGCGAAAAATTAGCTGACCAGCTGGTTGAGGCTAATTTAGTTAAATCTTTGGATGATATTTACAAGTTAGATGTCGCCACTTTGGCCAATTTAGACCGGATGGCACAAAAATCCGCGCAAAATGTGATTGACGCACTTAACCACAGCAAACAAACCACATTGGCGCGTTTTATTTATGGTTTAGGTATACGCAACGTGGGCGAGGCAACTGCAAAAGATTTAAGTAGCCATTTTGGAAGCCTGCAAGCCTTGCTGGATGCCGATGTAGAAGCGCTATTGCAAGTCAATGATGTTGGACCAATTGTGGCTGATTCGTTACTGCAGTTTTTTAGTGAGCCGCATAACCGAGAGGTGATTGCGACTATGCGCGGCTTAGGGCTAACTTGGCCAGAACATGCAGGTAAACAAACAGCAACAGGCGGCTTAGTTGGTAAGGTATTTGTGCTCACTGGCACGCTACCTAATTTGTCACGTGACGAAGCGCAAGCCATGATAGAAGCAGCCGGCGGCAAAGTGAGCGGTAGTGTTTCTAAAAAAACAGATTTTGTAGTGGCGGGCGCTGAGGCAGGTAGTAAGCTAGAAAAAGCGCTCAACTTAAACGTGCCAGTGATGGATGAAGATGCTTTAAAACAACTGATTTCTGTCACGTCGGCAACTAATGACGCTAGCGATGCGTCAGATTCACTAATATTACAATCAACACTATTTTAACGATTCAATTTTACTTAACCAATTAAAGCAAATAAATTTATGAAGCTAGAAAAAACATTAACTACTTTTACTACAGCATTGTTTATATTAAGCTTTAACTTAAATGCAGCAGAAGTTACTGACCAATCTGCTGCTTGCACGCAGGCTTTAAATCAAGGCGATTATGCAAAAGCCATCGTTATTTCAAGTGAAATTTTAAAAACAAATGCAGAAAACAGAGATGGATTATTGTGTCAGGGCAGGGCGCTAGGCGGGCAAGGTCATTATGCGGAAGCGTTAGACGCCTTAGAGCAATCACTTAAACAAGCTAAATCTGGATTTGATCAGATTATTTCTCATCTTTTAATGGGTAATTTACACAAAGAAAACAAGAAAAATGCAGAAGCGCTTGCTAGCTATGAAAAAAGCATGAATGTTGCAAAGCAAGAAAAAAATGACAAATTTACGCGCATTAACCATAACTTAATCGGTGAGGTTTATACCGATACAAAAGATTTTAATGCTGCGCTAACTAGCTATTTAGCGGGTGAAAAGCTTGCTTACAATGACAACGAACGTGCAGATAACTTTGAGCGTATCGCATCCACTTACAGTGCGCTTGCACGGCATGACGAAGCGATTGAGTTTCAAGTTAAGGCGATTTTGATGCAGAGAAAATCAGGCACATTAGACCAATATGCGAATGCCAGCTTAGAAATGGGGCGCATATATATCGCGGCTAAAGAGCTTCAAAATGCTGAAAAAACTTACACGAAATTGGTGCAATTTAGCCAAGAAAATGGCGGTGCGTATTATGAAGTTAAAGCAAATATGGGTTTAGCTCAAACCAAGCTTGCAATGGGTGATGCCGCAACAGCCAAAACATTGTTAATTTATGCGCTAAAAATGGCAAAAAGCCTCGGTGAAGCTGATTTAATTGCCGAGATTGATGCCTTACTAAAAAATTAGGCCGAAAAAAGTGGTTAAGTCATCCATTTAAATCAATTAAATATCGTGTTTAGTGGCTTAATAACTGTAAGGTAGCCGTATTTGTAACGACTAACAACTAACCACTTTGCAACTTAACACCAATAATTGTTCATATTTAGGGCGACATTTTCATGATTATTTTGAATCAATCTAAGCTAAACCCAAGCAACATCCAGCCATCTGAGATTACTTCGCGCGAGGTATTTGAAAATAGACGTCATTTTCTGAAAGCAGCAGGTTTTGGCTTAGCTGCAGGGTCAGCACTTTTGCTAACCAAACAATCACAAGCAGCTAATGCGCCTGTTGCTTTTAAAGCTAACGCTAGGCAAAAGATAAGCGGCTTTAGCAAAACCGCTTATGGCGCAGGTGAAAAGCTCACGCAATACGAAGATGTGACGACCTACAACAACTATTATGAGTTTGGCACTGGTAAGAGTGACCCAGCCATTCAAGCGACATTATTCAAGCCTCGCCCATGGACGATTAGTATTGAAGGGCAAGTTAAAAAAGCAAAGACGATTAGCATTGAAGATTTATTAAAGCTAGCTCCATTAGAAGAGCGCATCTATCGTATGCGCTGTGTGGAGGCATGGTCGATGGTGATTCCTTGGGTGGGCTTACCATTGGCAAGCTTAGTAAAATGGGCAGAGCCAACAGGCAATGCCAAGTATGTTGAGTTTATTTCTGAAAGTGACCCGCAAAGTATGCCAGGCGTGCGGTCGCCTATCTTAGATTGGCCTTACACAGAAGGTTTGCGTATGGATGAAGCGACCAATCCATTGACTTTGCTGGCAGTTGGCCTGTATGGCGAATACTTGCCTAACCAAAATGGCGCGCCTGTGCGCTTAGTAACCCCTTGGAAGTATGGCTTTAAAGGCGGTAAAGCGATTGTTAAAATCAGATTTGTAGAGAAAATGCCTTTAACCACTTGGTTTAAAGCTGGCCCGTCTGAATATGGTTTCTATGCGAATGTTAACCCTAATGTAGATCACCCGCGCTGGACGCAATCATCTGAAAAACCGATTGGCGCTGGATTATTTGGTGGTCGCATCAAAACAAAAATGTTCAATGGTTATAGCGAGCAAGTTGCGCACATGTACACGGGCATGGATTTGAATAAAAACTTTTAATTAAGACGCGCAAAATAATGAAAAAGCATCACATTGTTTTCGTTAAAGCGGCGATATGGATATTTGCACTTTTACCGCTAGCGCGCATGATTTGGCTGGGTGTAAACGATCATTTAGGCGCAAACCCTATTGAATTTATCGAGCATTCAACTGGCACGTGGGCTTTGGTATTTTTACTCATCACCTTGAGTATGACGCCGATTCGATTGTTAACAGGTCAAGTCTGGCAAATTCAATTGCGCAGGGTGCTTGGCTTGTTTATGTTCTTTTATGCTTGCTTGCACATCATCACCTACGTTTGGTTAGATTTTGTTTTTATGTGGGATGAGCTACTGATTGATGTAGCGAAACACCCGCGCATACTTGTTGGCTTTGCGGCATTTTTACTCGCAATACCACTCGCTGTAACCTCTAACAGCTATATGATTAAACGGCTCAAAACTAATTGGAAAAAGCTGCATCAAGCCGTTTACCTAATTGCAATACTCGCGGTTGTACACTTTTGGATGCTAGTCAAAAAAGACTTAACTGAGCCTATTTACTACGCAGTCGTGCTAATCGTGTTGCTGGGAATACGTCTATATTTTAAATACAAGCCACTTTCAAAATCAAAAGTAATAAAACCCATGTAAGGATTATCCGCATTACTAGACTAACTAATAAGTATTATAAAAGGAGAGGTCATGATGTTATTCACTCAATTTGTTCAGTTTTATCAATTTATATGCAGTAAATTAGAAATCATAGGCAGTTGGCTGCCACAGCTATTTTTAAGATTGATTTTAGCGTGGGAATTTGGCGAAGCAGGCTTTGAAAAACTACACGGCTCTAATTGGTTTGCAGACATCACATTCCCATTTCCATTCAGCTTATTGCCACCAGATATAAGCTGGGGAATGGCTACTTTTTTTGAGATAGTTGGTGCGTTTGCATTGGCATTAGGCATTGCCACACGTTTTTTTACAGCGTCACTCATCATATTAACAATCGTCGCCATTGCAGCAGTACACTGGCCAGCTGAATGGAACACTTTATCTGAGCTATTAACTGGCTATCGAATTACAGATAAAGAAGGTGACGGATTTGGTAATTACAAAATCCCACTGTTATACATTATTATGTTTTTACCTTTGTTGTTTAATGGCGCAGGCAAACTAAGCGTTGATCATTTGATTAAACGTTTCATCAAATGATGGTCCATCTTTTATTTAACATAATATACAGTTTACTGGCATAGAACTTAAAGCCAGCATTAGGGTAGGGGCGTTTCCTGTCACTAATACTAGTGACACTGCCCCTAAACCTGACAATAAACTAATATCAACAAAACCTGCTTCTTTCATAGGTCTCTCATATTTTCTTGAATATGCAACTGCTCTAACTGCTGTTGCTAAATCAATCTTTGAATAATCACAAATAGCAATTAAATCCTCATAGTTTGGCATCGATACACGTCTACGCCAATTACTCACCTGTGTACTGTTGTTGTACCCAATGCCCCTGCCAATTTTGTAGTCACTAGTCCAGTCGCAACTTTTATGTACTGTATCAAGCAATTCATCAACGTTTTTCATCACTATTCCCAAAAAAATATTTACTAATCGAATTATTTACTAATAAAAGTGTTGACACAAGATAATAAAAATTAGTAGTATTCGCACATGCTACTAAAAATTAGTAGTAATCCAACTTTAAGCCCTGCGGTGTGTTGGCACCTTTACCGAAAGGGCAGGGCACCACTTACCAACATAAGGCGGAAAAAATGAAACTGACACTCCACGACACTGATGAAAAAGTAGTAACAACATCAAACTCCTACACAGAATTAGTCGGCTTACTTTTAATAAAAGCAGCTACAGAATGGACATCATTTAACCAATTCCAAAACGCATTAACTCAAGAGATTGACTTAATAGTATCTCAAACAGGTCAATGTAAGGATTGTAACTAATGCCACGCATTAAACCACAACTCCACATGGATGCACACGTTTTGCAACGTGCTGTACTAACGCAAACAGACTTAGACCATATCAATGAATTAGCGAAACAAGGCGCAAATTCTATAGCTTACATAGTGGCTATGAATGAAGCTCACACGGCGCAAGCCGCGTGCGCTTCAAGCTACCCCCCCACTAGTAACACGGGGGGAAACGATGATTATGTCCAAATAATCACTGATAACGGTAAACCCAAACAGATTTTAAAAAGAAAGCACTACGCAGGCGGAATAGCCATTATTGATTGGGTTAATCTAACTGTACATGACACTACTTTTGAAATACAGGTTTTGGCTATTTCTGATAAGGATGTTTTAATCGGTGTCAGTTTGTCATGTGTGTCTATCTTTGGATTCGGTATTACTAAAAATCGTGGTAGGGGTGCAAACTTTTATTTTAACTCATACGAACTTGGTGATAACTTTGGAATGATTTGTTACGGTGGTCAACGTAACACAGTCATGATTTCAATAAATGGAACTGGTTGCGCTGCTGCTCGGACAGGTTGGGAACGCAGATTATTCGACTTTATTAACTCTGCACAAAATCCAAAAATCACACGCATTGACGTTGCTCATGATGATTATGAAGGAACTCAATTCACGGCTGAATCTGTTGATGCTGCATATGATGCTGGTTTGTTTATGTGTGGCGGCAATCAACCAAATGTCGAACATTTAGGCAACTGGCGTAACCCTAAAGGCAAGGGCAGGACTATTCGTGTTGGTTCACGTTCAAACGGAAAATTTTATCGTGGCTATGAAAAAGGCTGCGAACTAGGTGATAAAAATTCTAAATGGTTCCGAAACGAAATAGAATTTAAATCAGTAGACAGATTCATTCCACACGAAATTCTATTATTTCCTCAAGATTACCTTTGCGGTGCTTATCCAATTTTTAATAATTTAGCACAAACTTGCACCCGCATTGAAACAATCCAAAAAACAACTGAAATAAGTTACGAGCGCACAAAAAAATGGCTTAAACATCAATGTGGCTCATCACTCAATTTAATCAACCAAGTTGAGGGAATTGACGCAATTCAATCTCTTTTTGTAGATGGCAAAATCCCTGCTGGTGTCTTGCCACCTTCTTACCTGCAATCACAGCCAGCAATACACGAGTATGAAAATACTTACACCAATCAATTTTCTAATCCAACGGAGTAAATAAAAATGCTAGGTCAATTTAATGTACGTGGTTCAAAAGCTTTCAACGACATTGTTCAAGGTCAAAAAATTAACAGTGCCAAATTAATTGTGGAAGTCCCTCAACGTCAAATTCATTCAGATATTCAATATGCAACTGGTAATGACAACATTACTTTCCAAGTTCTAAACATGCAGGAATATGAAAAGCTTGGCATACCAAAAATGAAATTTCCAGCTTTATGCGAGATTGATTACAACTTAACCACTAAAGGTTATGAGGTAATTTCTGTTAAATACATTAAAGAATTACCAAACTAACCATGTCTTTTCGTGAATTCCATATTCTGCAAACAAAGCATGACGGATTGTTTTTAAAAAGTGATATGACTTTATCCCAATCCATTACACATGCTGGTCGCTTTTATGACATTCACGAAGCCATTGATACTGGTTTTTATAATTTTGGTAACGATTTCCACATATTTACTGCTTTCGAAAAAACAAACGAGGTGCATTAATGAATTTACTTGAAATCATTACAGCATTATCAATTATCGCCGGCGTTTCATACTCCACATTTGATACTGCTGCCGAAGTACAAAACCAATTTGAAAAGTACCAGCAACAACAAAAACAACTAGTCTTAGATGCTAAATCAATTATTTACAAAAGGACTTTACCAAATGAATGATGTTTTAGATTTAGGTCAGATTATTGTTATTTGCACATCAATGTATGCACTTATTCAAGGTGTATATCACGGCTATATTTTCATCATGGATTTGAGTGTATGACAATCACTCAAATAGTTGAATACGTAATTATTGGCTATGTCATTGGCATAGGCGGTGGATTATTTATTGGCTTGGCATCCGCCTCAATTGTCAAAATTCTTAAATAACGAAAGGTATCAAAAATGTATCAACTATCAAAAACTGCAAAAAAATACATTGCTAAAACTGCTGCTGCTGTTTCAGTAGGTCTAGCAACAACTTATGTTCATGCTGTTTCACAGTTTCCAACAACTTTAGCTGCTGAATATGAAACCGACTTATCTTTAACGGTTGAAGATTACAAACTTTGGATTATCGGCATTATGTTTATCATCGGCATTGCATTCTTCGCTGTAAATATGACGATGCGTGCTTTAGGCAAAGTAGGCGGTCGCTAGTATGAAAAACATCGCTAAATTTGTTTATTTCTTAACATTTTTAGCGATGTTTAATTTTGCTCATGCCGATTTTGCACCAAAAAACAACGTTTACAATGTTGCCATACGTACTGGTACTTCATCATCAAATTACAACTATTCATGTTTTTCTGAAAAATCGACGATACCAATAAATGCAACAACGGCAACATACTCGGTTTCAGATAATTTCCCATCGGCCTGCCGTGCACAACAAGTACATGCTTCATTATCAACTTCAAGTTCTCTTAGACTTTGGTATGGTTCAGTACAACAAGAATCATGCCCAACAAACTCAATTCTTCAACCATCAGGCAAATGCCAATGTGATTCAAACCACCCACATCAACGATTTAATAGTGGTACTCAAGAATTTTCATGTTCTAACACAACTTCCAATCAAGATGATGGATTAATTGCCTTGCTTGCTGCTTCACTAGGCTTAAGCATAGCTGCTGCCACTGGCTTATTCACTAGTTTTACAGCATGTGTTGCAACTATTATTTGCGGTGGTGCTCTTGCTCTTGGTTCAATTTTTCTAGCATTATCAGCTCTATCTTTCAACTTGGGCGATAGTACAGATGAACCACCACCCCCAGCAAACTCACAATTGGAAGTAAGACTTGTTGACTCATCTGTACCACCAATGGATGGTGCTGTACTGTTAAACCCTGGTGGTTCAATTAAAGCCCCTGCAAACTCAACTACGCAAGGCACCATAAAAACCTTTACAAACCCCGATGGTTCAACGGTCACAATTGATGAAGCATCATCAACTGTTTTCACATCAAAAACAAACGCTGATGGGTCAACTACTAGTACTTTAATAACCAATTCACCCGAGGGTGCGACAATTCTAATCAGTCAAAGCGAATCATATGGAACTGCACCCGATGGCACACCAGTCACACAACACACTTTTACACAAAATGAACAACCAATCACACCAGCAACAACCTCAAGCGCACCAAGTCGAAGTGAAACCACCTTTTCCAATAACGGCTCTACTTCATCCTCACCACCCGCTGGCACTACACGTCCGAATACTGGCAACACTGGCGGCAATACAGGAGGCGGAACTGGCGGAAGTGGAACAGGTACAGGAACTGGAACAGGTAGCGGAACAGGCAGCGGAACAGGTGACTGTGCATCTTATGGATGTGCAAAAGAATCCACACAGTTACAAGTCTTAAATTCAATCACTCAAAACGTACCTGCCGCCGTTCAAAACACTGCTAAAACTACTGCTGATTCTCTGCGTAACGATTTTGAAATTGAAGACACTGTTGTATACGGCAAACTAACTAATGCCCTAAACGGTTTCATTGATTCCACTGGCATTGATGACGCTTTTGCCCCACTTAATTCATTTTCACCATTTGCAGACACTTACAGCAACTGCTCATTCACCAGTAACTGGTTTGGCAATCGCACATTTAGTTACTGTGACGAGCAACCCATGATACACACGCTACTTTCATATATGTTTTTCGTGTACTTCTCAATGCGCATTTTCACACTGGTTGTTAACGCGCGCGGTCAAACCAACACAGTCTTTTAGGATTAAACATCATGCCACTATTTGGACTTGCACCACTAATCACATTTTTACTTTCACGCATTACGCTCTTTTTCTTAAACACCAAATTAAGCGGTTTAGCATTCAAGCTATTATTCTACGGAATCATAATCGCCCTTTTTGCAGCTTTTGCTCTCATTTCACTCGGTGTCATGAATGGATTACGCGTTGCAATGCCGCCTCAATTCGCCTTTGCTTTTGGCTTTATTCCTAACTCTGTACCAGTAATGTTTGGCGCATATGTAGCTGCAATAATCGCTGAACGCATACTAAGCTGGAAAGCTACTTTTATATTCCATGCGACAAACCGATAACTAAGCTCGATTTTTAGACCGTTATGCTGTTTCTGCATGACGATCTAAAAATGAGTAAGCAAGCGAAGCGCGATAGGGCAACCTCTCTAACTAGATGAATTAATTCAATTCTTGAACCTTAAAAATGAAAGTTTACGGCACATTTGCGGTCACTGGTCCACAGGGTTCGGGCAAATCACTAATTTGCACACGCATAGCAAGGGATTTTTTACTAGATGGCAAACTACTGGTTACTAATCTTAATTTTTATTTGGATAAGCTTTTGCCTTACTGGTCAAAGTCCGTCTATATTCGTGTTTCTGACTATCCTAATGTTAACGACTTATGGGCTATCGGCAATGCAACCGATTCAGCAGACGAATCAAAATTTGGATTACTCATTATTGACGAAATAGCAGTCATCGCAAACGCTCGCGATTGGAAAGCTAAGGACAGAGTAGATTTAATCTCATACCTTAGACAAGCGAGAAAACACGGTTTTAACTCTTTCTACATTTCTCAAGATGTTGAATCAATAGATTCACAAATCAGAAAATCACTAGTTGAACACGTTGTGTATTGCACACGAACAGACCGTGTAAACATTCCGTTTATTTCTGCACTTTTTAAAGCTGTTGGCATCCGCTTAAAATTCCCACTTATACACATAGCCAAGGTGAGGCTAGGGCTTAACAAAACCGATTTAAAAGTCGACACATGGACAGCTCGTGGAACTGAATTTTATGCTGGCTATGACACTAAGCAAAAATTCAGAGAAGAGGGCGCGGAAATTGTGCATCAAATTCAAACTAGATACGTCAACACGCCACATGGCTACATGCACTGGAATTTACCCTACCAAATAACCAGTGTATGTAATTCAATGTACACCGTTCTAAGTGCTTGGCACCTAAAGGGCAGATACATGACCGCTGCTGACAAAAGGCTATTAATCCTAAAAAAGCTACTTCCAATTTTCATTGTGACAAGCTTATTAATATTCTTTGCAACACTAACAAAAGACTTATTTGATTACCAAGCCAATATCCAGCAACAACAGACCGAAATTTCACAAATACCAACAGACACCCAGCCAACCAACGACATAAAAGGGGTTTTAAAAAATGCTTACTATTCAACAATATTACTTAAAGATGGCACAATTCACCAAACCAACATCACTGAAAAAAAAGACGGCATCACTTATTATAAAATTGATGATTCTTGGCACGCTATCACTAACTAACCTACACGCTGCCGAAAAAACCAACAATATCAACCTTGAACTAAAAGACGCCACATTAAAAGACTTGAGCGAACTGGTCATTAAAGGCTTGCTAAATTCCGATTATGTTATCGACCCAAACTTATTATCTGACAACAGGAAATTTACACTTTCATTAAAAGACGCAACACCCGACACAGCGTTAAACATCACACTACAAACTCTAAACCAATACGGCCTTGAAATCGTCACAAAAGACGGCATCAAGCATCTTCAAAACATCAATCAACAACAACAAATAATAACTACTAACACACAACCAACAAACGACCTAAACGATGAAAACAATCAACAAATAATTAACCAACTTCAGCCTCAACAAAAAGAAACAATCACACACTACAAAAGCAAATACAGAAACCTAGATGACACATCACGACTGCTTAACTTAATCGGCATCAAATCCGCTTCAGATGGTGACACAATTTACATAGTAGGGGATAGCCCAAGGCTCACTGCTGCAATTAATCTATTACGAAACTACGACAAACCAATTGACGATATAGTTATAAAAGCATCTGTCATTGAATTTAATGATTCTGCTAACAGTGGCTTTAATATATTTGCTTTTCTATCATCAAAAAATTTAAGCTTAAGCGCAGGCACAAACTTACTAATGCGCGATTCTATCCGCTTTGTTACAACCAGTTTCAGCTTTGTACTTTCAAAAATAGAAGAAGATTCACGCTTTAACGTTTTAAATACATCTATACAACGAGTTGTTAACGGCAAACAATCACGCTTAAGCATTGGTTCAGATGTTCCAGTTTTATCACAATTCAGCCAAACAAACAACGGTCAACCAATTCAAAATATTGAATACAGGTCAAGTGGTTTAATATTAGACGTGCTCCCAAGGCTCATTAACAACCAAGTGACAGCAGACTTAACACAGGAACTTAGCTCATTTGCCGAAACCACATCAAGCACAATAAACTCTCCAACACTCACAAAACGACAAATGAAAACCTCACTAAGCGCTAAACTCAATGAGGTCATTTTGATAGGCGGCTTGGAAACCTCACAAATTAACACGATAAAATCAACTATTTTTGGTCTACCAATAGGCTCAACAAACCGCGAAAACAAATCTACTCTTTACCTATTAATTGAATTTTCAAGGATATAAAATGAAAATAACTCACACAATCTACAAAAACATTGAACACAAACAAAAAAGATTAATAAATGAAACCGTTAACCAAATCAATTCGCTAAATATCACAAACCTATACGAAATTGTAGGCAGACTAACAACTAACAGAGATATCAACCTAACTTTAGGATATTCACAATTCTGGCTTTCAGACGGTGAAATTACACTTACATACTATGAATGCGATGACGACAACAAAACACTATCTAAACAAAATTTAATTTACCACGACGGCTTAGACTTATACCAAGTAGCAATATTTGAAATATACCTTTAAACACAACATAATCAATCCCTTTGTTAATCTTCAAATATTTAAACAGACCACTTAGCACAGTTTTTGCTACTACTTAAAAACCAAAATACTAAACTCAACAAAAAATTAACAACAACAAGCAACATGCAACACAAAACGAACTCATCAATAATTAACGCTCTATTCAAAACCATAACATCAAACCAACTCACAACACTAATTAAACACCACTTTACTACATACAACCAACCACACAACCAACCAATGGCTGGAATAAACCACAAAATTGGTTTACTAAAACCAATTTCATTTTCTATGTCTTTAATTTCGCGCATAAATCAACACATGCAATAACCGTGCCAAAAAATTGCAATCAAGCTTTCACCACAACGCAATTACACAAATACCTAACTGGGCGCGTGGCTTACATTTCCCTTACTGGATGATACGTGTTGAGGGCAGAAATAAAACAAAACGCAGAAAATACTATAGACAGGTACAAAAAGAAAAATTACGCTTGGCCGAGTCGGGTATACCAATCGAACATATAAATGCTGTTTGCAAATACTTAGCACGTCACCGAAAATCAGCTGCTGAACACCTAAAACTAATACTTAGCGAACCTATAAGGCAGCTGCAATTGCCTTTTCATACTCCGAATCATTAGCGGCATCAATTTTACATAATATACATTATACGAAGTAACAGATAATATATCGCGGAATAGTTTTTCATTTTTGACGCGCGCGTACGATAAGTCTTTGACATTTAGTATGATAAGTACTGACATTTGATACGATAAGTACTGACATGTTTGTAAAATCGATACCATAAG